>Ga0335069_10006213_pt1 | contig 17395 bp, 23 predicted proteins | sample Lox_Sample_11_FD_206714 | JGI IMG/M metagenome (GOLD analysis project Ga0335069, IMG submission 206714) | Soil microbial communities from Loxahatchee National Wildlife Refuge, Florida, United States - Lox_Sample_1.1 | ecosystem: Environmental > Terrestrial > Soil > Wetlands | place: USA... | reverse complement strand
CGCGCCTAGGCCGACCAGGCGGTCGCCTACGTCGGCACTGTCAACTTGAGCCAACCTAATTGGCCGATGTGATGATTCGGGGTGATGGGCCGTGGCTTGGACGAAACGTCCTGTCCCAGTCGCCGATTCAAGCGGCGGCCGTGGTCGTCGCCCCGGTGATCTCGTTCCAGACCGCGAAGCGGTCGGCCATCACCTGTCAGTAGTCCGCCGCCGACAGCAGGTGCCGACGGGGCCGAAAGTGCGGCGAGATGCCGCTGAACCCGGACAGAAATCGTTGCGCGTGCCGGATCGACTTGAAGCGTTTCATCGCCCGCTCGCGTTGCCGGGTCGGCTGGTGAGAGTTCTCGGCGCGGTGGTTCAGGTACGTCGACCGGCGATGCTGCACCGACGGCATGAGCTCGCGGTGCGCGACCTGGTAGCTGGCGAGCTTGTCGGTGACGATCACCCTGGGTACGTACCGCAGGCCCTTGAGCAGTCGGCGGAAGAACTTCTTTGCGGCCACCGCGTTTCGGCGCGACTGGACCAGAATGTCGAGCACGTTGCCGTGCTGGTCGACCGCGCGCCACAGGTACCGCTGTGCGCCGTTGATCTAAAACGAACACCTCATCCAGGTGCCATTTGTCGCCCGGCCGCGGACCACGACGGCGCAGCTGATTCGCGTACTCCTGCCCGAACCGGTCGCCCCAGGCCCGGATCGTCTCATAGGACACCTCGACACCACGTTCGAGCATCAGCTCCTGCACGTCGCGGAAGCTCAACGGAAACCGATGGTACAGCCAGACGCCACGGCTGATGATCTCGGGCGGAAACCGCAACCCTTTATACGACGAGCCTGCAGCGGTCACGATCGTCGATCCTGCCCCACCTCACCTTCCCGGATCACCAACCTGATGACAATGCCTTTGAGAGCACCTACTACTACGTGCACACCTCGCCCGATTTCATGGCCGCCTACGCCGACATCACCCGACAACGCCAGTCCCTACTACCGCCGGTGGGATTCTGATGAGACGCGACCCGCATACCGGCGCACCGGACTTCTTCGGGTTCGCCCGCGATTATCTGCACGCCTACATGCCCAAGACCAGAGGGCTGTCACCGAAAACCATTGAGGCCTATCGGATCAGCGTAAGACTCGGGGAAAGCGTCGGGGTGCGGTCGTGGAGACCGTTCCGCGGATGCGCTCTGAGGGCGGCGAGTCAAACCCTTGGTGAAGAGGGCTGTGAGACAACCGACCCCCTTGGAAATGAGAGTGCACCTGTAGTTGGCGGGTGGAGCGCCTTTCGCGCGCTGGGTGAGAACGCGTTGGGCTCGGCGGCTAGGCTTTGCGTCGGCGACCGCGTCCGGGCATGAACCTTGATCCCGGGACCAAGTCCACCAGCGCGTCCGTCTGGGCCAATAGGGTGGCGGCCGCGTCGCCCAGGAACTCAACCGAGTCCGTGCCGCGCTGAAGCAGTGGCAGCGTCCGCAGGACGGGCTCCAAATCGCTGCGCAGCTGGTGGGAAACCACGGCGAGGCGGCCAAGGGAATCCAAGAGATTCTCGTCGGTCAGCGCCGTGCCGAGGTTGTGGATATCAGCCCTGAGATCCTTGTTGTTCAGCGCGGATGCGGTCCGCTTGAGGTCGGCCCTGAGGTCCTTGTCATGCAGGGCCGAGGCGATCTTGTGAACATCATCGAGCACCGTCGAGTTCAGCAGCGCGGACACGAGCTTGTGGAAGTCCTCGAGCGCGCGCACCACGAGGGGCGGTAGCTGGACGACGATCGTCACGAGGTTCGCCATGCGTTCTCCTAATTGGTTAGTAGGGGTGGGTTGGCGGTCAGGTGACCGCGGTTTGTTCCTGACGGGAGGTCTGCCGCCCCAGGTGATGCCTGATTGCTCCGGTCGTTCGACGACTTAGCTTAGGTAAGAACGGCGCGCCTGGCGGCAGATCAACCTGGTCCGGTGGTGGGATGCCGTTGCCGAGTCCACCGTAGGGTTGACTTCCCGACCCGAGCCTTGAGCTCTTCGAAAGAACGAGGTCCCGCGGTGGTGGAGTCATGGACGGCTAGTGAGATGACGGACCGTCGAGTCCTGCAATTAGGGCGCCGCACAACTCCATCGGCAACAACAGAATCACCGATCAAAGGAGTGATACACCTTGGGATTGTACTGCGGAATCGACTGGGCCACCGACCATCACGACGTCGCGGTGGTCGATGACGACGGGCGTGTTGTGGCGTGCGGACGGGTCGGCAACGACGCCGGCCGGGTTCACACAGTTGTTGACGCTGCTGGCCGAGGCCGGCGACAGCCCCGAGCATCCGATACCGGTGGGGATCGAAACCGACCACGGGCTGTGGGTGGCCGCGCTGCGCGAAACCGGCCGGGTGATTTATCCGATCAAGCCGCTGGCCGCCTCGCGGTATCGGACCCGTTATGCGGTGTCGGGGGCCAAATCCGATGCCACCGATGCGGTGCTGCTGGCCAATATCGTGCGTATCGACCGCAACGCACACCGCCCGTTGCCCGCCGACACCGAGCTGGCGCAGACCATTAGGGTGCTCGCGCGGGCCCAACAAGACGCGGTGTAGACCCGCCAGCACATCGGCAACCAGATCCATGACCTGCTCAACGACTTTTACCCGGCCGCCATCGTGGCGTTCGCCGAGCTGCCCGGTGGCGGGCTGGCCCGCGCCGATGCGCGCGCCATCCTGGCGGCCGCGCCGACTCCCGCGCAGGCCGCCAAGCTGACCCCGGCGCGGCTGCGTCGGCTGCTGGTCAAGGCCCGCCGCCACCGCAACCTGGATCGTGACATCGACCGGCTGCGCGCCGTCTTCACCGACACCTACCTGCACCAACCACCGATGGCCGAAAACGCGATGGGAATTCAGCTGACCGCACCGCTGCGCCAGTTCGACGCCGCCTGAACGGCCACCGAGGAGCTGGCTGAGGCGGCGATCGCCCATTTTGAACAACACCCGGACGCCGAGATCATCACTAGCTTTCCCGGCCTGGGAAATCTGGCCGGTGCCCGGGTGCTGGCCGAGATCGGCGATGACCGCCGCCGGTTTGCCGATGCTCACGGGTTGAAAGCCTTCGCCGGATCCGCCCCCATCACCCGGGCCAGGCAAGAAAACCATTGTGCTGCACCCGCATATCAAAAATCGGCGGCTCGCCGCGGTCGCCCCGATATGGGCGCTGTCCGCGTTGCGCCACTCCCCGGGCGCCCGGGTGTAGAGCGAGGTGGTGCTGGCATGTTCGTGACCCAGCTGGTCCTGGACGAATTTCGCGTCCCAGCCATCTTCTATGGGGTGGGTGGCATAGGAGCGTCGCAACGAGTGCAAGTCCAATCCGCCTGGCAGCTGCAGGTCATCGGCGCAGTAGCGGCGGAATCGACGGAGCAGGGTGCGTTCGGCAACCAACGCGCCCCTCTCGCTGGGGAACAAGTCAATGCCGTCGTCCAGGTAGGGCTGACCGCGGGTCAGCCAGTCGCCGATTACTTTAGGCGTCCAATCGAAGACGGTCAGCACGCTGCGACGTTTGGGTAGCGATCCCTTCTTGGCCTTGCCGTACCGGATCTGAACGACGCCGTAGCGACCGAACTCCCGACCGCGCGGATTACGGGAGAAGTCTACGGTCTGTAAGTGCCGTTTCGTTGCACCGCAGCCCATACGAGTAAGCGATCTTGAACATCACCGCGTCGCGGTAGGCTGGCAACCAGCCCTTGCGCCCCGACGCCGCGACCAGCGCGACCTGGTCGTCGGCGGTCCGCTGAGCGGACCGGGAGGCGCGGGAGTAGACAGGTAGAACAGTCTTACTTGGGCCTTTGACATGTCGTAGAACGGAACCCATTTTCGGCAACGTCGCCGGTGACAGCGCGAACGGTTTGTGTGCCGTGCTGGTCATGGACGAGAGTCCGGTAAACGTACCATTAATGGGCAGCCGTACACGCGTCAGAGGTTGAGAGGACTATCGTGTCGTGACCGCCAAAACCGTTCTCATCGAGGATCTAGAAGAGGTCCTGTTCGCCTACGAGGAGATGGCGCGACGTGAGTGAAAGTCATGTGACGTCCAGCGATGACCGCACCGCGGCCGGCCTGGCGCGGCGTCTCATTGGCTCGGCGAGAGCTCTGGCGGTCACCGCCGTGCGGCGGTGGGCCTGGTCCACCCTGGCGGTGTGGATAGCGCTAATGGTCCTGGCGGTGGTGGCTTACCTGGTGCACCGCCGCGGCGGCTACGGACGCCTCGGCGCAGCACTAGATTCCGTGTTGGTCACCGCCGCAGCAGTGCTCGACCCGGATGACACCGGCACTCCCGCACCACGCAGCCTGCTGCGTCGCGTTGAGCACGCACTCATTGACCAGCTCACCCGCGGCGCCGTCGCCCGCGTCGCCCGCCGGCGCGGCGCGCCAACCCTCAACAACTCACCACCCGTCGCTGCCGAGACAGGACCGACGTCGCCCGCCAGTTGAGCGGCGGTGAACGTTCGGACGCGCGGCTGTCCCGGAACGTAGGAGGACCCAAACGATGATGCCACACGACCCCGACTACCGCGTGCTCGTCAAAGTGGTCGTCCGGTAAACGTTCGCGGGCTCGCTCCCAGGCACGATGCTCATAAGCAGAGTCGACGTTATCGCGGGGCATATCGCGCTGCAGCGCAAGGCAATTCGGGGATACCTGACATAATATCTAATATCAGCGAATCATGTTGTGCCGCAGTATGTTTTGCACAGTGGGCTCTTGGCGGCGCGGACGGCTGCCATGACTGACAGAACGCCCACTTTCACGCATGCGCTGTGCGATAACAGGTGGCTATGCGATCAGTCCCCCGATGGGGGAGGGGCGCCGTTGAGCCCGAGCCCGACGGATGCGGTGAATCCTCGCCGTCGGCGTCGGCAAGACGCCGGATCTCGGCGTATGCACCGTCGGGCACACACCGCATGGTACCTACCACAAGACAGCGGCCGAAACCGAGCCGCAGGAGCGCGACGACGCCCTGTGGCGGCGATGGCGCGAGGGTGGCGTCCTTTTCGCCAAGACCTTCCCCGACCAAAACTCCGATTTGGCGGCCAATGACATCGCTCGGGAGTTCGCCGAGGCACGGATCCGCGAAATCGTCGCCGATCCCGTCGTCGCGACCGACCTCATACCAGTCGACCATCCAATCGGAACGAAGCGAATCTGTACCGACGCCGGTTATTACGCCACCTTCAACCGGGACAACGTCCGGCTGGTGAACCTGCGCGGCGAGCCCATCGACGCGATCACCGCCGACGGCGTGCGAACCAGCGCCGCGACTTACCCCTGCGACGTGCTGATCTTCGCGACCGGCTTCGACGCGCTGACCGGCGCGCTGACCCGCATCAACCCCGAAGGGCCACGGGGAGTGCGGTTGCGCGACGCCTGGGCCGACGGCCCTTTGACGTTCCTTGGCCTCATGGTGCCGGGCCTGCCGAACATGTTCACCATCAGCGCCCGGGCAGCCCCTCGGTGCTGGCCAATATGGTCCTGCACGCCGAAGTTCAGATCGACTGGGTCATCGAGCTCGTGTTGACCGCCCGGCGCCTGGGCGTCACGCAGGTGGAGCCTCGTCGTGACGCGGCCGAAGAATGGACCGACCATGTGGCCAGGGCCGCCGAGCAGACCCTGTTTCCAAGAGCGGCATCATCGTGGTACCTGGGCGCCAACATCGAGGGCAAGAAACGCGTCTTCATGCCCTATGCCGGCGGATTCGGTACCTACCGGCGGCACTGCGACGAGGTGGCTCGTCAGCACTATGCCGGGCTGGTGCTGACAACTGTCACCGAGCCGGGGGAGTGAACGGTGCCGGAGACCGTTCAACAGCTACTGCGTCAGCGCCGGCACGATGATACGCCGGCGGTCGCTCATGGCGACCGGACGTGGACATGGCGACAACACCTGGCCGAGGCCGAAGCGGAAGCCGCCGCGCTGATTGCGCTCGCCGACACCACCCGTCCCCTGCACGTCGGGGCCCTGCTGCCGAACCCCCCGGCGATGCTGCGGTCCATCGCCGCCGCCGCGCTCGGGGGCTATGTGTTGTGCGGCATCAACAGCACGCGCCGGGGAGCCGGCCTGCTGGCCGACATTCGACGCTCTGACTGCCAGATGCTCCTCGTCGACGCGGAGCACCGGCCCTTGCTGGGTGGTTTGGACTTGACCGGGATTCCGGTGCTCGACGTGACCGGCAGGCGCTACGCCGAGGCAGTGGACGCGGCGCCGCCTCTGGTCCCGCACCGGGAGGTAACCGCCTCGGACACCCTGATGATGATCTTCACCTCCGGGACGAGCGGCGATCCCGAGGTGGTGCGATTGGCCCACGGGATGGCAATCATGTGCGGCGCCAGCCTGATCTTCCAATACGACGTCACCGCCAATGACGTCTGCTACCTGTCCATGCCGCTCTTTCACTCCAACGGCGTGGCCGCTGGATGGGCGGTGGCCATCGGCAGCGGCGCCACCATGCTGCCCGCCCGGTTCTCGCCGTCACGTTTTCTCGATGATGTGCGCCGCTACCACGTGACCTACCTGAACTATGTCGGCAAGCCGTTGGCTTTGATCCTGTCCACCCCGTCGCGCCCGGACGACGCCGACAACACGTTGCGAGTGGCGTTCGGCAATGAGGCAAGCGATCGCGACATCGCGCAATTCGCAAGACGTTTCGGATGCCGAGTGGTAGACAGCTTCGGATCTAGTGAGTTCGCGGTGATCGTCGTGCGAGAGGAGGGCACCCCGCCCGGCTCGATCGGCAAGCCGTATCTCCTGGAGTGAGCATCTACAACTCAACCACCCTGCAGGAGTGCGCCGTCGCCGAGTTCGACGAACACGGGGCACTGACCAACTTCGACGAAGCGGTCGGCGAGCTGGTCAACACCCAGGGTGCCGGCCCGTTCATCGGCTACTACAACGATCCGGCTGCGACGGCCGAGCGCATGCGACACGAGATGTACTGGTCGGGAGACCTGGCCTACCGCGACGCCGAGGGCTTTATCTACCTTGCCGGGCGGACCGCCGATTGGATGCGGGTGGACGGCGAGAATTTGGCGGCGGCGCCGATCGAGCGGATCTTGGAGCGGCTGCCCCAGGTGAGCCAGGTGACGGTCTATGCGGTGCCCGACGAGCGGGTGGGTGACCAGGTGATAGCGGCGCTGGTATTGCGCCATGGCACCCGGCTGACACCGCGTGACTTCGAGAGGTTCCTTGCCTCGCAACCCGACCCGTCACCGAAAGCCTGGCCGCGCTACGTGCGCTTCAACGAAAACCTACCGACGACGGCGACGAACAAGCTTCTCAAGCGCGCGCTGATCGCCGCGGGCGTCAGCGCAGAGGGCGGCGAGCTGTGGACACGCCCGGCGCGCGGCACCAGGTATCGTCCGGCGGCCGACACTCCCGACGACCGCAAGGCTTCCGCCGTGAGCTGACGGCTTCGCCGGCTTCGGTCGGTTCGGGCGCTTCCCCGAATCGGGCCAGCACCAGTGTCGCGGACACCGCGACGACAAATCCCACCAGGACCAGCCAGCCGAGGCCGTCACGGGCACGATCACCCAGCCACACCACTCCAACGAGGGCCGGCGCGATCGTTTCACCGACAACCATCCCGGCAACAGCGGTGGTCACCGATCCGCGATGCAACGCCGAGGTGAGCAACAGAAATCCGGCGGCCCCACCCGCGATGGCGGCGTACAGGGCCGGGTTGGTGTAGAAGGACCGTTTGGTCGGATCGGTCACGTCGATCAGGCGCACCCCGATCTCGATGACACCGAAACCGCTACCGGCGGCCAGCCCCAGTGCGAGTGCGCGGGGGCGGTCCGGCAGTCGCCCCGCCGCAGCTCCGACGAGGAAGATTGCGGCGACCACACCCAGCAGTGCCCAGCCGAGCGCGGCCGGGGCGCGTCGAAAATTTCCGGGGCCGGCCGCGAGAGCCAGCGTGACCAGGCTGAGGCAGACCACGCCCACGGCCGTCCACTCGGCAGACGACAGCCGCGCCGAGAGTAACCAGGCGGCCACGATGCCGGTGACTGCGATGGAGGCAGCCAACGCCGCGGCAACGACATAAATCGGTACCAAGCGCAGCGCGGCCACCTGAAAGAGAAAGCCGAACCCGTCAAGGCCGATGCCGACGACGTAGCGCCACTGCCGGGCGGCGCGCGCAAGGAGCACGGCGTCGACGCCCGAACCGCTGCCCGCTTCCACCGACCGCGTCGCCGCCGCTTGCAACACAGACGCCGTCCCGTAACAGATCGAGCAGCCCAGCGCGAGTAAAAAGCCGACCAGCACACACAGACAATAGGCGTCAGGTCGGCCGTTGCGCTGCTTTGCAGTTGATATCCGCCCCGGGACCACCGGCCTGGCGCCGGGCGCAACTGACCAAATGTTTGGGCGATCCGCTGCGGGGGCACGCCACGCATAGCGCATGGCTTTGGCCCCGAATCAACGCAACCGAGAGCAGTGAACAGCCATGTTGATTTTGTGCGCTCGTTTAGCATCTGTCTAACTCTGAGCAACAACAACTTTGATCGTAATGTTTAGATTCGGTGCGCAAGTGTGTACTCCAAATTCATGGCCGAGCGCGGTGCCCAGCCCCACGTCCCATGGGGACGGCGGTTGTTCCTGCGGGCGGTGCGGCGGTTGTTCAGCCCGCTGCAGCCGGACGACTACCTCGAGATGATCAATCCGTTGTGGACCACCAAGGAGCTGCGCGGGAAGGTCGAGGGTATCGAGCAGCAGGGCTCGGAGGCGGCCAGCATTCTGATTCGTCCCGGATACGAGTGGCCGGGCCACAAGCCCGGGCAGTATGTGCGCGTCGGCGTGGTCATCGACGGGGTTTACCACTGGCGGGCGTATTCGCTGACATCGGATCCCAGGCCCGAAGACGGACTGATCAGCGTCACGCCGAAGAGGGTCGACGGCGGCGTGGTGTCGCCTTATCTCGTGCACAAGATTCAGCCGGGGGATCTGGTGCGGCTGGGCGAAATCGAAGGCGTTTTCACGCTGCCCGAGCCGGTGCCGGCCAAGCTGCTGTTCATCAGTGCCGGAAGCGGCATCACGCCGATCATCAGCATGCTGCGCGACCTCGACCACCGCGACGAGCTGCGCGACGCGGTGGTCATTCATTCCGCCCGGACCCGCGAACAGGCCATGTTCTTGCCCGCCTTGGAAGAGCTCGAGGAACGCCACGAGGGGATGCGGCTGGATCTGCGCCTCACCTCCGAACAGGGGCGATTCACCCCCGGTGACCTGGACGAGGCATGCCCGGACTGGCGTAAACGCGAGGCGTTCTGCTCGGGTCCCGGAGAAATGCTCGACGCCCTGATCGAGCACTGGGAAGAGAACGGGGATCGCGACCGCCTGCACTTCGAGCGGTTCCAACCAAAGATCGGCGGCGACGCCAACGCCGGCGAGGGCGGCGTCGTGTGCTTCCTGGAGAGCGATAAGGAAGTCGAATGTGACGGCGGCACATCGATACTCGAGGCCGGCGAGAAGGCCGGTCTCAACCTTGCCTACGGCTGTCGGATCGGCATCTGCCACACCTGCGTCGGGACGCTGAAGTTCGGCAAGCTACGCGACCTTCGCTCGGGTGACGTGATCGAACCGACCGGACAAGACGTCCGAATCTGCATCAACACCGCCGAAGGCGACGTGGAACTCCAACTGTGATCGAAAGGAGCGACCGGTGACTACTGCAACCAGGACTGCAGGGCAAAGCCCACTCGCCCGCTTGGGGGAACAGGAACTCGAGAAACTCGCGAAGGAATTCGACGCGATCCACGACGAGGTGTTCGCCGACCTCGGCGACCGCGACCGGCGTTACATCAAGAACGTCATCGCGGCACAACGACAGATCGTCGTTGCCGGCCGGGTGCTGCTGCTGGCATCGCGCTCGAAGACGGCGTGGCTGCTGGGCACCGCATGTCTGTCCATGGCCAAGATCCTGGAGAACATGGAGATCGGCCACAATGTCATGCACGGCCAATGGGATTGGATGAACGATCCCGACATCCACTCGTCGGTCTGGGACTGGGACACGGCGTCCACCGCCGAGTCGTGGAAGCACTCCCACAACTACATCCACCACACCTTCACGAACATCCTTGGCAAGGACAAGGATCTCGGCTACGAGATCATGCGGATCGACCCCAACCAGAAGTGGGAACCACGCTTCCTCTTCCAGCCGCTGTACAACCTGCTGCTCACGCTGCTGTTCGAATGGGGCGTCGCCGTGCACGACATGGACATCGAAGCCATACGCAAACGCGAGAAGCCATGGTCGGAGGTGCGCAAGGAACTGAAAGGCATTGGGGTCAAAGCACGCGCGCAGATCGTCAAGGACTACCTTGGCTGGCCATTGATCAGCGCAGGCACGTTCGCGCTCACCCGGTTGGCGTTGCGCGGCCGGCTCGAACAGCCGGCGCAGTCCCGCGTCGCCAGAAGGCTTCGCAGGGTGTCCAAGGGCGGACGCATCGGCGCCGCGGCGAACTTCCTCGACAAAGTCGCGCCCGGCGTCGAAAGCACCTACCTGCGCACCCTGGCCGCCGATGCGCTGGCCAACGTCATCCGCAACGTGTGGGCGCACGCCATCATCTTCTGCGGTCACTTCCCCGACCAGGCCTACACGTTCACGCAGGAAGAAGTCGAGAACGAGACGCGCGGTGGTTGGTATGTACGCCAACTGCTCGGCGCCGCGAACATTGACGGCAGCCCGCTGTTCCACATCATCAGTGGCAATCTCGGCTATCAGGTCGAGCACCACCTCTACCCGGACATGCCCAGTAGTCGCTATTCGGAGATCGCTCCTGAGGTCAAAGACATCTGCGAGCGCTACGAGCTGCCCTACAACTCCGGCCGTTTCTCGAAGCAGTGGGCGATGGTGCACCGCAGCATCTTCCGCCTGGCATTCCCCGGCGGAAAGCCCAGGGCGAAGCCCGGCCCCTACCGCGGCAACGTCCATCGGCCCGAACCCGAGCGGCCCAGCGAAGGTGCCCGCTTCCGTGACCGGGTTCCGGCCGAACACCCGGCCGCCGGCCCAGAACACGAGTCTGGCGGCGTCGAGGTGCAGCCGCCACCACGCGGCACCGACTGACGCCACGCTCGGCGCGATACGCGCCTGGTGAACCTTTTCCACGCCCGGGTCGTGGATCATCATCGATGATGCACCGCATCCGGCCACCCGATAACGACGACATCGAACCGGCCGCCGAGACCGGCCCTTACGGCTTCCCGGCGGGGTTGTGGCGCCTGCTGGACAAGCATCCGCCGCCAGGTGTCAGGCAGGCCCAGCGCTGGCGCAGCCCGCTGCGCGGACCGTGGCTGACGTCGATGTTCGGCTCGGCGCTGCTGGTGACGCTGCCGATCGTCATCCTCACCGGCCTGCTGTCCTACATCGCCTACGGGCCACGGTTCGGCCAGGCCATCCCCGGTGACGTCGGCTGGCTCAAGCTGCCGACCTTCGATTGGCCCACCAACCCGTCCTGGCTGTATCGGCTGACCCAGGGATTGCACGTCGGACTGGGCCTGGTGCTGATTCCGGTGGTGCTGGCCAAGCTGTGGTCGGTGATTCCCCGGCTATTCGTGTGGCCGCCCGCCCGCTCGATCGCCCAACTGCTGGAACGGGTTTCGTTGCTGATGCTGGTCGGCGGGATCCTGTTCGAAATCGTGACCGGCGTGCTGAACATCCAGTACGACTACATCTTTGGATTCAGCTTCTACACCGCGCACTATTTCGGCGCATGGGTGTTCATCGCCGGATTCCTCGTTCACATTGCGATCAAGATTCCGCGCATGTGGTCGGCTCTGCGTTCGACGTCGATGCGCGAGGTGCTGTGTACGGGGCGCCCCGAGACCCGCCCGGAGCCGTGGGAGCCCGACGGGCTCGTCGCCGACCACCCGGGCCCCGCCACCATGAGCCGCCGCGGGGCGCTGTCGCTGGTGGGCGGTGGTGTGCTCTTCATGGCAGTCATCACCGCCGGCCAAACCCTGGGTGGCTTCACCCGGCCCGCGGCCCTGCTGCTGCCGAGGGGGCGCACCCGGGGCGAGGGACCCAATGACTTCGAGGTCAACCGCACCGCCGTGGTGGCCGGAATCTCGCCCACCGACACCGGCGAGCGCTGGCGGCTCACGCTGAGCGGCGGCCCCCGGCCCGTGACCCTGGACCGCGCCACGCTGCTGGGGATGCCGCAGCACACCGCGACATTGCCGATCGCCTGTGTGGAAGGCTGGTCGACCACCCAGACCTGGACCGGGGTGCGACTGGCCGATCTCGCCCGCCTCGCCCGCGTGCCCGTGCCGGAATCGGCGCAGGTGTCGTCGCTGGAGCGCACCGGCCCCTTCGGTCGCGCGACGCTGCAGGGAAGCCAGGTGCTGCACCCGGACGCGCTGCTAGCGCTGCGCGTCAACGGCATGGACCTATCCACGGACCACGGCTTTCCGGCGCGCATCATCGTGCCCGCGCTGCCCGGGGTTCACAACACCAAATGGGTGGAGTCCATCGTCTTCCGGGCTAGCCGAAATGCATAGCGCGGTAGCGGGTTTCGCCCGTCTCTATGGTTCCCGCCCGCTGCACCTGCTCACCCTGATCGCCGGATTCGCGCTGCTGGGATATGTCGTCGCCACGATCAAACCCGCGACGCTGTGGAACTCGCAGGTGTGGTGGCAGTCGATCATCGTGTGGTTCGCGGCGGCCATCATCGCCAACGACCTGCTTCTGTTCCCGATCTATGCGTTGCTGGATTGGATGCTGACGCGCGCGCTGGGCACGCCCGCCCGCGCCAATCCTCCGGTACTCAACTACGTACGGGTGCCCGCGCTGGGTGCCGGTCTGACGCTGCTGGTGTTTCTTCCCGGCATCATCAAGCAGGGCGCCAGTACCTACTGGGCCGCGACTGGTCAGACGCAGGACCCCTTCCTGGGTCGCTGGTTGCTGCTGACCGCCGCATTGTTCGCCATCAGCGCCGGAATCTATGCCATCCGCGTGGCGATGCTGCATCGGCGGACCGGCTAGGCGGCCGTCGGCCTACATGCTGGCGATGATGTGCAGGCGCTGCGCGCTGTACTCGGTGTCCGAGATGGCGCCTCGGGCATGCAGATCCTCCAGCTGTTTCAGCCGCTCGGAAAGCGGCGGAACCGCCGGCGGCCGTGCCGGGATGGTGCCGTTGCGCGGCGGGCAGTCAACCTTGGGCTCCATCCTTCGCTCAGGCTGATCAGCCGCAGTGCACAGCACGCCGGCAGCGGTGATCGGCAGTCCGAGATAGAGCATCCACCCAGCGGCACGCCGGCTCGGCTCAGCGCGAAATAGCGCGACAACAACAGCGAGGCCACTATCCCGCCGGCGAACAGCACGACGACCTTGCTTTTCATCTCCCGATGTACCTTCCGTCTAGTTCGCCGTTGCTGGCAGCGGTCCTGAGCCAAGTGCAAACCTGCTGTGCCGCTACCGATCCCAACATTGGGGCGCTGGCCCGGCGCAACTTCACCGTCCAGGGCCGTCCTTAAAGGATTCTTGGTAACTTCTTGGTGCCATCTGGCGAGTCCGGGCGCGTACCCAGCGCATTCGGCGTCGAGGAACTACAGTTGTCAGTCGTGACGAATCGCACCGCCAGGACAGCGGCCGCGTTGTGTGTAGTCGCGCTTGCCTCGGCCGGCGGTTGGGCGGCGGGGGATACGACCGCAGTGGCCTCGACGGCTCCGTCGAGCAGCGTGGCGCCCGCGCCGCCCGCACCCGCGCCGGGCGGTGCGTTGCCGGTGAAACCCGCCGGTGGAGGCGGCTGCATCATCGGACTCAACTGTGGGTGTATCCGCAACGTCACCTGTCCGAGGCCGCACCCGCGTCGTCCGGATCCGGTGAACGACCAGCAGCACGCTGCGCCCGCCCCGCAGAATCCGTAGTTGCTTGCAGGAGCCCTGGTTCCTGCGCTGGGTCAGCGTCTTCTGTTGTGTCAGCACCCAATTGACCATGCTGATGGCAGATCCCGCCACGCGCGGTTACGACCTGAGTTCGCTGCGTGTCGTGTTCACCGGCGGTGAAGCCCTGCCGTATCGGCCCGCCGCCGAATTCGAAGAGCTCACCGGCGCCAAGATCTTGCAGTTTTACGGTTCGAACGAAACCGGGATGCTCAGCGCGACCACGGTCGATGACCCGCGCGACCGCCGGCTGCGCAGCGCGGGGCGGATCGTCCCGGAAATGGCGGTCCGACTCTTCGACGGAGACCGCGACGTCACCCGGACGGGACGAGGACAACCTGCATGCCGCGGTCCGGCGACCAGCCTCGGCTATCTCGGCGGCACCGACCACGACAAGCTGTTCACCGCCGACGGGTGGATGCGCATGGGCGACAACTGTGAGATCGACGCCGACGGCTACCTGAGCATTACCGGCCGCACCTCGGACTTCATCCTGCGCGGGGGTAAGAACATCAGCGCCAGCCAGGTCGAAGATGCCGCCACGACTCATCCCGCGGTCGCGGTCGCGGCGGCGGTGGCGATGCCGGATCCGGTTTTCGGTGAGAAGGTGTGCCTCTACGCCGAACTGGCCGATTCGGCCACCATCGACTTGCCCGCACTCGTCGAACACCTATTGGCACTCGGTGTTTCCAAGGAACTGCTCCCCGAACGGCTCATCGTGGTCGACCAACTTCCTCGGTCATCGGGCGGAAAGATTGCCAAGGGCCGGCTCCGCGAGGATATTCGAGCCAGATTGGAGGGAGATCATGAACGCGCCTAACGCCCGCCGAGGCGGCCTGGAGGTCTGGGCGCCGTCGGTGGTTCCACCGATCGGCGTCGAGCTGTCCCACCAGCAGGCGCTTGCCGTGGCGTTCTGTCATCTTGCCGCCATCGGATTCGCCGAGAACATGGCCGGACACGTCACCTGGCAGCCCGAGGGGCAGACGGAGATGTTCGTCAACCCTTGGGGGCTGTGGTGGCAGGAGCTCACCGCGTCCGACATCTGCGTGGTGGATAGCGAGGCCCGAGTGGTCCGCGGTCGTTGGGATGTCACCCCGGCCATCCACATCCACACCGAACTGCACCGGGTCCGCGACGACGCCCGGGTGGTCATTCACAACCACCCCTACGTGTGCGTGCTCGCCGCGCTGGGCAGGCTCCCCGACCCTGGTCCACCAAACCGGTTCGCTCTACCTCGATGACATGTGCTTGGTCGATACCTACGACGGCGAAATCGACAGCCCGGCTCGGGCAGCTGATCTGGCCACCCGTATCGGGGGCGCCAACCTGACGATCCTGGCCAACCACGGCGTCATCGCCACCGGTCGCACCCTGCCCCAGGCGGTGTACCGCGCGGCATCGATAGAACGGGTGTGCAAGCTCGCCTACGACGTGATGCTGACCGGAGTGCAGCCGGTGCAGATGAACTGGCCCGACATGGCGGGGATGCAACGGTCCCTTCTCGAACGGGCCGCCGACGTGTACTGGGCGGGCGCAGCCAGGATGACGATCAAGGCCGATCCCGATGTGCTCAACTGAGCCGGCGGGTGTGAGCTCAGGGCGGCGACACGCCGGGCACCGCCGCCACCACCGCACACCCGACGCCGTGGATGCACACCTAAATGCGCTGTCCGGCAAGGAGATTGCCGCGTGAAATCAATCGACGAGCTGGCCGCCAATCTGGACTTCACCACCGCCAAGACCGGCCAGCAACGCTCGGTCACGTTTTTGCCCGATCCGCCCCGGGCGCCACGCCGATACACGGTCATCTCGGTGGACGATCACATCGTCGAACCGCCGGACACCTTCACCGGACGGCTGCCGCGCAAGTTCGCCGACCGGGCACCCAAAGCCGTCGAGACCGAGAGCGGCGGACAGACGTGGGTCTACGACGGCCAGGACTTGCCTAACGTCGGGTTCAACGCGGTGGTCGGCCGGCCGATAGCGGAGTACGGCTTCGAGCCGGTCCGCTTCGATGAAATGCGCAGGGGCGCTTGGGATATCCATGAGCGTGTCAAAGACATGGATCTCAACGGCATCTACGCCTCGCTCAACTTCCCCTCGTTTCTTCCCGGCTTCGCCGGCCAGCGGCTGCAGCAGTTGACCAACGATCGCGACCTCGCGCTGGCGTCGGTGCGCGCGTGGAATGACTGGCACCTCGAGGTTTGGGCGGGCTCATATCCCGACCGCATCATCCCCTGCCAACTGCCGTGGCTGCTAGACCCCCAGCTTGGTGCAAAGATGATCTACGAAAACGCCGAGCGTGGCTTTCGCGCCGTCACGTTCAGCGAGAACCCGGCGGTGCTCGGGCTGCCGAGCATCCACTCGGGCCACTGGGATCCCGTGATGGCCGCCTGCGCCGAGACCGGCACCGTGGTGAACCTGCACATCGGATCGTCGGGGTCGTCGCCGTCCACTACCGACGACGCCCCGCCGGATGTAGCGGGTGTGTTGTTCTTCGCCTATGCCATTTCGGCGGCAGTCGATTGGTTGTACTCGGGCCTGCCCAGTAAGTTCCCCGATCTGAAAATCTGTTTGTCCGAAGGCGGAATCGGCTGGGTGGCGGGTCTGCTGGATCGGCTCGACCATATGCTGAGCTGTCACGCGATGTACGGCACGTGGCAGGCGCTTGGCGAAACCCTGACTCCGGCAGAAGTTTTCACCCGGAACTTCTGGTTCTGCGCCGTGGAGGACAAGTCGTCGTTCGTCCAGCGTGACCGAATCGGTGTGGACAACATCATGCTGGAAGCCGATTACCCGCATTGTGACTCCACCTGGCCGCACACCCAGCAGACGATCCACGAACAAATCGGCGATCTACCCCTAGACGTCATCCGTAAATTCAGCTGGGAGAACGCCTCTCGTTTGTATCGCCACCCAGTCCCCGTCGAGCTCCAACAGAATCCCGAGGCTTTCTAGGGCGTTCCGGCACCACTGAGCACAATGCACAAAAGTTGAAAATCGCCTGTTGCGTGGCTATTGCGCACAAGCGAGTCATGGCCGCCGTCGATCCGTAGCTTGAAACGCAACGAGGTGTCGAGACCCCCCTCGACATCGAGACCAACGAGGAGCCCCACCGTGTTCACTCAGCCAGAACTGACGACGGGAACAAACGCCTATCGAGCTACCACTGCTGACCTTCCGCTGCGGTCAAACGCCAGGCGCGGCAACTATGTCGAGCGAACGGTTGCCACCAGTGACGGGGTGCAACTGGCGGTCCGCGACTACGGCGCTTCCGGCGCCGCGCACACTGTTGTTTTGCTGCACGGTCTTTGCCTGACCCAGGAAAGCTGGGCCCGGCAGATCCGCCACCTGGTACGCCGCTGGGGCAACACCGTACGCATCATCACCTACGATCACCGCGGACATGGCCGCTCCACCGGAGCCGACATGTGCACATACCGAATCAACCGGCTGGCCGCCGATCTCGCCGAAGTCCTCACCGTATTGCGCGTCACCGGG
>Ga0335069_10006212_pt1 | contig 17397 bp, 14 predicted proteins | sample Lox_Sample_11_FD_206714 | JGI IMG/M metagenome (GOLD analysis project Ga0335069, IMG submission 206714) | Soil microbial communities from Loxahatchee National Wildlife Refuge, Florida, United States - Lox_Sample_1.1 | ecosystem: Environmental > Terrestrial > Soil > Wetlands | place: USA... | reverse complement strand
GATGCTCAGCGCATCGTCGGCTCGAATCTGGGCGATCTGTACGGACAGGCTTCGAGCGCGCGCGCTTCGCTGGCTGGTCTGAGCGGCACGCAGCAGTCGGACATCGATCTGGGTGGCCATGCGATGCGCGTCTCAGCCACGCCGGTGCTCGCCGACAACGGCGCCCGTATCGGGACCATCGTCGAATGGTGGGATCGCACGCAGGAAGTGCGTGCGGAAGAGGAGGTCGGCGTCATCGTTCGCAAGGCGCTCGATGGCGACCTTGCCGGCCGGGTGAAGCTCGCGGGCAAGACGGGCTTCTTCCAGACTCTGGCCGGTGGCATCAACCAGCTGCTGGACAATGTTGGTGAGATCGTCTCCCGTGTGCAGGGGGCTTGCGCCGAGGTGCTGCGCGGTGCCGAGGAGATCTCGGCGGGCAATGCCAACCTGTCGCAGCGTACGGAGGAGCAGTCCTCCTCGCTGGAGGAAACCGCCTCGTCGATGGAGGAAATGACCTCCACTGTGAAACAGAACGCGGACAACGCCAGTCAGGCGAACCAGCTGGCGATGGCGGCGCGCGCGGAGGCAGAGAAGGGCGGTGCGGTGGTGAACCGCGCGGTCCAGGCGATGACCGACATCAACGAGTCCTCGCAGCGCATCTCCGCCATCATCGGCGTGATCGACGAGATAGCCTTCCAGACCAACCTGCTGGCGCTGAACGCGGCCGTGGAAGCGGCGCGTGCCGGTGAGCAGGGTCGCGGCTTCGCGGTCGTGGCAAGCGAAGTGCGTGGGCTGGCGGGCCGCTCGGCCACCGCGGCGAAGGAGATCAAGGAACTGATCCAGGACAGTGTGAAGAAGGTGGAGGACGGTTCGACGCTGGTGGGCAATTCAGGCCGCACGCTCGCAGGCATCGTCAGTTCGGTCAAGAAGGTGTCCGACATCATCGCGGAGATCGCCGCGGCGTCCCGCGAGCAGTCCTCGGGCATCGAGCAGGTCAACAAGGCCGTGATGCAGATGGACGAGATGACGCAGCAGAATGCGGCGCTGGTGGAGGAGGCCGCAGCGGCTTCGCAATCCATGGCGCAGCAGGCGCGCTCGCTGAGCGAATCGATGGACCGCTACCGGATCTCCGATTCGGCCACCAGCACGGCTGTGACCGCTGCAGCGGTGGCGCCGACCATCCGGTCGGGAGCGTCAGGAAGCGTCACGGCGCTGCCGCGGAAGGCGGGCTGAGGCACTCATCGGCCGCCGCGGTTCCCTTGAACCGGTCTTCCGACCAGCGCAGCAGATCCGGTACGAGGGGTGAATCGGCGGCAACCAGCGTGAGGTGGTCCCGCCCAACATACTTGTGGTAGTCGATTCGCTGCCCCGAAGCGCACCGACGGGCAACGTAGGCGTCCTGGAGTGACGGCAGCACCAGATCGTCCTGCGAGCCCTGGGCGATCAGAACCGGTGCGGCGATCGGCTCGTGCGGATCGTTCTGTCGGAGCCGCTCGCCAAACGCACCCTGCGCCGGGTCCCCGCGAAAAATCGAACCGCCGAGCAGAAGCGCTTCGCCTATGGAGGCGAGCGTGCGTTTGCCGGCCAGGCACCGACGCGCCATGTCGCGGGTCAACAGGCGTGCACCTGGCCTCACGACTTCATGAATACGAACATCGGGATACGCGGCACTGTAGGCCACCACGAGATACGACGAGAGCAGTTTGCCGATCACCGAGGCCTGGGCATTCGCCACCAGGCCCGGAAGATCACTGGCGGGCGCGAGTCCTGCGACCCCCACGATTGAGAGCTCAGGCGCATACCGCACCGCCACGGATCCAGTCCACAGCGCTGCATGGCCTCCCTGCGAGTGCCCCCAGACCACGACCTGCGGTGAGAGTTTCACGTCCTCAAGCCGTCGTGCCGCGCGAACGGCATCCAGGGCGGCACGTGCCTCGTCCACACCCAGCATGTAGCCATGCACTCCCGGTGTTCCCTGCCCGATGTAGTCGGTTGCTACGAATGTCCATCCCTTTGCAATTGCCTCGGCGACGGCCGGCACGTTGTCAAAGGGATGTTCCAGAAGCGACGGTGCGCACCCCTGGGCGACTCCGGTGGTGCCGTGCGCCCAGGCAATGACGGGCATTGGGTCGGATGGGGCGGATTTCGGCACGAGAACGATGGCGCTGGCCAGGGCCGCGGCGCCATCGCCGCGCGTTGTCGTGTAGAGAATTCTTAAGCCGCGCGCGCCAGTCGGGGTCTCGCGGCTGAAGTCTTGCACACGCAGCAGTTGGCCTGGAGTGGAAGCTGATGGAAGGGGCGCCGCGTAGAAGGCGTCGGGCCGATCAGGCAGGCTCAGATACCACAGCACTCCGAACAGCAGCAGCAGGCCGGCGATCAGCCCGCCCAGCACCCGCCGCACTTTGCGGATCCCGCGTCCCGCCATCGTTCTCCTGCTCCGTGAGCCATTGTGGCAGACTTCGCGCACTTCGCGGATTCCACTGGAAGGTACACGATGAGAATGCTCGTTCCAGCGCTCGCGGCGCTGCTCTCCCAGCTGCTGCCCACCCTGAGTCCGGCCCAGAGCCGCGGACCGCAGGACCGGCAGGTCACCGATCCGGCTTCGATCAGCTCCGCCACGGACCCCAAGGCGCACGCGGCGCCGATCGACGATCTGTACTACACGCGCCTTCTGGGCGCAGCCGCCTGGTCTCCGGACGGCCGGCAGATCGCCTTCACGATCAACATGTCCGGTCGGCCGAATCTGTGGAAAGTGGCGGCCCAGGGCGGCTGGCCGCTGCAGCTGGTGCAGTCCGATGAACGTCAGGTGGACGCGGCCTGGTCACCTGATGGCAAGTGGATCGCCTTCCAGCAGGACTCCGGCGGCAATGAACTGTGGGACGTCCTCGCGGTGCCCAGTGACGGCGGAGCCGTCGTCAACCTGACCAACACACCGGATGTACGCGAGGAATCACCGCGCTGGTCACCCGATGGCCGCACCATCGCCCTCAACGTCAAGAAGAAGGATGGCACTTCCTACGATCTGGCTTTGCTGGACTGGGCGACTCACCGGGTCACGATGCTGACCCATGAGGCTGACAGCAGCCGCACCTGGTCCTCCGTGGCCTGGAGTGCCGATGGCAATACGCTGTATGCCGACCGTGCCCGCATCGGTTTCGACGATTCCGACGTCTACGCGGTGGATGTGAGGAGCGGTGCGGCGACGAACCTCACGCAGCACGAAGGCAAGAAGCTGTACCAGGCGGCGTCACTGTCGCCGGACGGCAAGACCCTTCTGATCACTTCGAATGAGAAGGATGGGTACCAGAATGTTGCGCTGCTGGATATTGCCAGCCACAAGCGCACCTGGGTGAGCGACACGCATTGGGAGGCAGCCGCTGGTGACTTCGCTCCCGACGGAAAGTCATTCACCTACACCATCAACGCGGACGGCGTGACCAACGCCTACCTGGTCGATGCCGCTTCGCTGCGCGCGAAGAGAATCGGTACAGGCAGCGGCATGACGACCTTCCCGGCGCCGAACTCCTTCGCGCCGACCGGCGGTCGCCTGCTGATCGCGCGCGAGAGCACCGTGCAGCCGCGCGACCTGTGGATCTACGAGACCGCGACGGGCAAGACTCGCCGATTGACCCAGTCGGCCATCGCCAGTCTCAGTTCCACACCCCTGCCGCCCACACAGGTGGTTCACTACAGGAGTTTCGACGGCAAGATCATCAGCGCGCTGATGTGGGTTCCGTTCAACCTGAAACGCGACGGAACGAACCCCGCGATCGTACTGCCGCATGGCGGTCCGACCGGCCAGACCGTGGATCTGTGGAGTCCGCGGGTGGCCGCGCTCGTCTCGCGTGGCTACATCTGCATTGCTCCCAACGTGCGCGGCTCCACCGGCTATGGCGCCGACTTCCAGCGCGCCAACTACCAGGATCTCGGTGGTGGCGATCTGCAGGATGAGGTGTATGCCACCCGCTTCCTGCAGGCCACTGGTTATGTCGATGCGAAGAAGATCGGCATCACGGGCGGCTCGTACGGCGGCTTCATGACCCTGATGGCCATTGGCCGCACACCCGATGTCTGGGCGGCGGCAGTGCAGCTCTACGGCATCATCGACTGGAGAACCATGCTGGAGCACTCCGACCCGCTCCTGCAGCAGTACGAGAAGAGCCTGCTCGGCGATCCGGTCAAGGACCGTGAGGTCTATGAAAAGGACTCTCCGATCACCTACATCCACGCCGTGCGCACGCCGCTACTGGTCCTGCAGGGCGACAACGATCCGCGCGTCCCGAAGGAGGAGGCCGTGCAGGTGGTGGATCTGCTCAACAAGGATGGCAAGACCGTCGCGGCGCATTACTACCCGGACGAAGGCCACGGGTTCAACAAGCGCGACAACCAGATCGACTCGATCCGGCGCACGGTGGACTGGTTCGACAAATACCTGAAGGGCGGCAGGTAACCCGGTCGCCTGGCGCTGCCCAGCGGCAACGTCAGGCGCGGCCCGTCTCACTGCAATGCCAGGCGCTCGCGCGTCTCCGCCGCCGACAGCACGCGCGCCCCGAGTGACTCGACGATCCGGCGCGCGCGTTCCACCAGTTGCCCGTTGGTGGCCGGAACCGACTTCTCCAGGTACAGGTTGTCCTCGAGCCCGACGCGCACATTGCCCCCCAGCAGCACCGATTGCGCGACCATGGGCATCTGCATCCGCCCGGTGCCGAATGCCGACCAGCACACGCCACGCGGCAGGGCATCGCGCATGGCGATCATCGCCTCCGGCGTTGCGGGTGCGCCGTACTTGATGCCCAGGCACAGCTGGAACAGCACCGGCTCCTCGATCAACCCTTCCGCGATGAGCTGGCGCGCCAGCTCGATGTGACCCAGCTCGAACACCTCCAGCTCCGGCCGGATGCCGCGCGCGCGGTACTCGCGCGCCATCTGGCGCAGATAACTGGGTGAGGTGCCGTAGAGCAGTTCATCGAAGTTCAGCGAACCGCAGTCGAGGCTGCCGATCTGCGGCCGCAACTCCAGGATGTGGGCCATGCGTTCCGCGGGTCCCACGAAGTCCGTGCCTGCCTGGAACTGCAGCGGTGCTTCCGCGGGCCCGAGGAACAGGTCACCGCCCATTCCGCCGGTGAGATTGATGATGACGTCGGTGTTGCGTGAGCGGATGCGCTCGACAACCTCGCGGAACAGGGCAGGGTCGCGACTGGCCTTGCCGGTCTGCGGATCGCGCACATGCAGGTGAACGATCGCCGCGCCGGCCGAGTGGGCTTCGAGGGCCGCAGCGGCGATCTGAGCGGGGCTCACCGGCACGTGCGGGCTCTTGCCCACCGAGTCCCCTGAGCCTGTCACCGCGCAGGTGATGAAAACAGATTGGCTCATCATCTCTTTTATCTCCCCTGCCAACGTGGTGCGCGCTTCTCGGCGAAGGCACGCGCGCCTTCGCGCTGATCCTCGCTGGAATACAGACGTGCCACGGTCGGGAAGCGGCGCGCGCGGATTGCCTCCATGACCTGCATGAACGGCATGGATTCCCCTTCGCGTGCGACCTCCTTGATCGCTGCGAAGACGAGCGGTGGACCTTCGGCGAGCAGAGTCGCGATCGCCCTGGCGCGTGTCAGCAACTCTGCCGCAGGAACGATCTCGTTGACGATCCCGCGCAGGTGAGCCTCCGGCGCTTCCATCCAGCGACCCAGCAGCAGCAACTCCATGGCGACATGATAGGGAATTCGCCGCGGCAGGCGCACGGTGGCGGAATCGGCCAGCGTGCCTGCCTTGATCTCCGGTAGCGCGAAGCGCGCATGCTCGGCGGCAATGATCAGGTCCGCGGACAGTGCGAGTTCGAATCCTCCGCCGACCGCCATCCCGTTCACGGCGGCTATCACCGGTTTGTTCAGGCCCGGCAGCTCCTGCAGGCCGCCGAAGCCACCGACGCCATAGTCGGCATCTGGCGGCTCGCCCTCCGCGGCGGCGACCAGGTCCCAGCCCGCGCAGAAGAACTTGCTGCCGCCGCCGGTGACGATGGCCACACGCAGATCCGGATCGTCGCGGAAGCCGGCGAACACTTCACCCAGCCGGCGGCTGGTGGCGGCATTGATGGCATTGGCCTTGGGCCGGTCCAGGGTCACCTCCAGAATGGCTCCCTGGCGTTGCGTGCGGACTGCATCATCACTCATCGGTCGGTCCCCTCGAGGTGAAGCGGATCGGGACATCCACGGCGACGGCGCCCCGGTCGTTGCGCCGGATTATGCGCGGATTGATGTCGAGTTCGAGCAGCCGATGTATCGGGCGTGGCCCTTTCGATCAGATGCTGCGGCATAATTGCGGCACGCGGCGTTCGGCTGCGCTCCCGCAGCGATCGCCGCCAGATCATCACCGCATCGATCCACCGACCTCCGTACGCCGGTCCGCGCGCGCACCGTCTCACCCCAAAGGCTGATCCATGCCCGCTCACACCATCGCCCGAAACCGCTGGCCGATTGTCGTTCTCCTGGTCACCGCCAGCTGGCAGATCCGCGCGGCGGATCCGACGTGGCCGCCAGCCGATCCGGGCGTGCGCCAGTCCGCGGAGCTGGACCCGCGTCGGCCGCTGCAGAACGAGAGCAGGCTGAGCGTCGTCGAGCCGTTCACGCTCGCGCTGGTCGGTGACATGATCATCGCCCGGCCGCTGTCTCAGGCGGCTCCTGTCGCTGGATTCGAGCGGCTGCTGAGCGTGATCCGCGGCAGTGACGCAGCCTTCGGCAACATGGAGACCACGCTGATCGACACGCGCCATTTCAACGGCGCGCCGTATCCGTTCGATGGAGACTGGGCCAATGTCAGCCTGCCGTCCGTGGCGGCCGACCTGAAGGCCATGGGTTTCGATCTGGTCGGCCGGGCCAACAATCATGCGATGGACTGGGGGCTGGAGGGCATGCGGGAGACCGGCCGTCACCTGGATGAAGCCGGGATCATTCATGCAGGCAGCGGCGAAAACGCCGCGCTTGCGCGCGCGCCCGCGTACTACGATAGTGCCCGCGGCCGGGTTGCGCTGGTGTCGTTCGCGACCACCTTTCGACCCACGAGCGAGGCCATGCCTCCGCATGGCGAAGCGCCGGGTCGGCCGGGACTGAGCGCGTTGCACCTGACGATGAAGGTCCACGTGCGCGAGGTGGCGATGAGGTCGCTGGCCGCCGCCGATTGCGCATTGAACAGCCGCAGCTGCGGAGCACTTCCCGATAGCCTGAGTCTGGGAGGCACGCGCTATGTACTCGACGCCCGCGACTTCAACGAGTACGCACCCGACACCGAGGATCTCGCGCAGATCGGGCGCGCCATCCGCGAGGCTCGACAGCATGCGGATCTGGTGATCGTCGCTGTCCACAGCCATGAATGCCGCTGGGACTGCGAGCTGCGCCCGGGCCCATCGATTCCGGGAGAGTTCCTGAAGGAGATTGCGCATGGCGCCATCGAAGCGGGCGCGGATGTGTTCGCCACCACGGGCATCCACAATCTCGGCCCCATCGAGATCTGGCACGGGCGGCCGATTTTCTACGGTCTGTCCAATTTCTTCTGGAGCGACATACAGGAGCCGGTGCCGCACGAGCTGTTCCAACTCAACCGGTCGATGCTCGCGAAGACCTACGAGCACCCGGAACGGGCCACCGATTACGATCTCACCGCGCCACTCAATGCCAGTTCATTCGCCACGGAGTACACCTTCCAGACCATCCTGGCGCAGGTGACCTTTGCGCACGGCGCGGTGGATCACGTGACTCTCTACCCGGTCTGGCTTGGATACGGCGAGAACCTGCGCACCAGCGGAACTCCGCGACTGGAGACACGGCCGCAGCAGGTCCGGGCCATCTTCGGTCAGATTCAGGAACGCACCGCAGCCTACGGCCTGCCGGCTCTGGATCTGTCCGTGCAGAGTGGCGTAGCCACACTGCGGCCGCCACGCCCGTAGCGACTGACATCGGTGCGTTCCCGGCCGCGATGCTCGCCTCGCAGCGCCTGTCGCGATCGCGCTGTGGCGCGCTAACCTGCCGCAGCACCCCGCACCATGCGGGCCGCGATCTTCGTGACGTGCTCACCCTGGTAACGGCACATTTCCAGCTCCAGCGGGGTGGGCATCCGCAATTCCGATCCTGCACCCGTGACACAGCTGGCGCCGTACGGCGTACCGCCGGTGATTTCGCGCATGGTGGCCAGATCCTTGAAGGTGTAGGGCAGTCCCACGATCACCATGCCGTGATGGAGCAGCGTCGAGTGGAACGACGTGATGGTCGTTTCCTGTCCGCCGTGCTGGCTGGCGGTGCTGCAGAACACACTGCCGATCTTTCCAACCAGCGCACCGCGTCCCCACAGGGCCCCGGTCTGGTCGAGGAAGTTGCGCATCTGGGCGGCCATGTTGCCGAAGCGCGTGGGCGTGCCGAAGATCAGCGCATCGTACCGCTCCAGTTCGTCCGGCTTCGCCACCTCGGCTGCCTGATCCATCTTGAAGCCGGACGAGCGGCACAGCTCGGGAGGCACCAACTCCGGAACCCGCTTCACCGTCACCCGAGCGTCCGACACGCGGCGCGCGCCTTCGGCCTGCGCGTGAGCCATCTGTTCGATGTGGCCGTAACTGCTGTAGTACAGAACCAGAACGTTGACCATGGGGGCCTCCAGGTTAGTGCGACAGTACCGCGTGATGGGTCAGAAAGTCCCGAAGCGCGCGGTTGTAGTCCATGGGGTTGTCGAGGTTGGCCAGGTGACCTGCGTGCGGCACGATCACCCGGTGCGAATGGGGGAGCGCGCGCGCCAGGGCGGCGCCTGCATCCAGCCGGCTCTGGACGTCAAATTCGCCGTTGAGGATCAGCGCGGGCATGGTAAGTGCGGCCAGCAATGCGTCGCTGCGGGTCGCGTTACCGGGCCGGGATGCGTCGCCAGGCTGGGATTCGTCACCAAGCCGAGGCGCGTCTCCCGACTGGGGCGCATGGTCCGGCTGCGGCGCGTCTCCCGCGAGGTCCGCTCCCGAATAACGCGACAGCATGGTGCTGACGAGTCGCTGCGCATCCGTATCGCCACTACGCAATCTAGCCAGCGGGTGTTGTGACCACTCGGCGCGAAACGCGTCCAGGCCTTGCGTGGCAATGAGTTGCCGATATCGGCCGAGCGGCATGTCCTGCAAGGTCAGCGAACCGTCGGGGCGCAGGTCGGGCGCCCCATCCAACACAACACCCGCGACGAGCCCGGGCGCGAGCGCCGCGAGTCCGCAGACCACCCTTGCTCCTTGCGACATGCCTACGAAAACGGCACGTTGCACTCCGAGGTGGCCACACAGCGCCATGGCGTCCCCGACATCGAGGTCGAGGCTGGGTCGGCCGATGGAGAATCCCGAGCCACGTCGGTCCCAGCGGATCACCCGGTAGTCGGACTGAAACGCGGCGACCTGCGGCTCCCACATGTCCAGATCCAGCGTCCAGCCGTGCACGAACACAATTGCATTCGCGCCGCTTCCTTCGCAACGGTAGCGCAGACGCGCGGCGTCGCGCTGCAGCCAGGCGTCGCTGCCTGTGCGCGCGGAGAGGGCTGTGGATCCGACTGAAGTCATGGACAGGGACAGGGCGAATTTGCGGATAGCGAAAATAAATTCGCTATGAGGCTAAGGAGCCTGGCAGGAGACGTCAAGCGCCGGCCGCCTCGGGTCGCCGATCGGCGCCCGCAGGCGGCGGCAGGCAGGGAAGGGGGCGACGCGCGTGCGCCGCGATGGATCTACAGTCGCGCGCTCAGCGACAGGCCCGGCAGACCGGCCAGGTCGGTGGAGATCTGGCGGCTCACCTGCTGCAGCATGGCCAGGCGCTCGCGCACCAGCTTGGCCTTGGAGATCTTGCGGGAGTGACTCGAGCTGTTGAGCGCGGCGACCACCCGGCCGCGCTGGTCCAGTACGGGAACGGCCAGCGCGACGACTCCGTAGGCGAGTTCGTCCTCGACGGTCGAATAGCCGCTGCGGCGGCACTCCTCGATCAGCTGGCGCAGCTTGACAGGGCTGGTGACGGTGCGGTCGGTGAGCGGTGCGAGCTCCGCCGTGCGAAAATACTCCTCGAGACTTTCCGGCGAGAGTCCGGCAAGCAGGACACGACCGGTGGAAGTCGCGTGCGAGGGAAAGCGGCTGCCCACATGCGCCTCGAGGCGCAAGAGGGTGCGAACCGAAGCGCGCGCCACGTACACGATCTCCGTGCCGTCGAGTACGCACAGAGCGGCAGAATCCGCCGTATTACGTGCCAGTTCCTCGAGGTGGGTCTTGGTCAGATGCTCGATGTTCATCGACTCGAGGTACGCGGCACCGAGTTGCAGCACTTTCGGACGCAGGACGAAATCGCGGCCGTTGCGTGTCACGTAACCGAGTTCCTCCAGAGTCAGCAGACAGCGGCGTGCAGTCGCGGCCGGCATGGCCGCGGCACGTGCGATCTCACTCAGGTTCAGGGCGGCGTGATCGCGTGTGAAGGCGCGTATCACCGCCAGGCCCTTGGCGAGTCCGCCCATGGACTCGCGGCGGGGCGGGGATTTGGCTGCGCGGGTCATGGCTACGAAGTGTATTTCGATATGCGAAAAGGCGGCAAGCCGGGCGGAGCGCGCACCCGCAGGCCGCAGCGTCGCCCTGACGCGCGGCCGGCTTGACGGTGCGCCCCGGGGCGGTTCACGATAGTTCGGGAAACGAAGCAGTTTTCGCTATACGAAATATTGGACCGACAGTGAAGATCGGATCGCAGGCTCATCACAGCAGCGCCATCAGTGGTTCCAACGAGGCCACCATCCTCGTGCGTGGTCATGACCTGGTCGGCGAACTCATCGGGCGCATCGGCTTCACCGATCATTTCTGGCTGCTGGTGACCGCAAAGCTGCCGACCGAGGCGCAGCGCAAGGTGCTGGATGCAACCCTCGTGGCCATTGCCGAACACGGCATGGTACCGAGTGTGCAGGCGAGCCGCCTGACTCTGGCTGCCGCGCCCGAGGCAATCCAGGGAGCGGTCGCTGCCGGCATTCTGGGCTGCGGCTCGGTCGTGCTCGGCTCCTCTGAGGCGGCGGGCCAATTCTACGAGGCCGTGGCGGTCCGGATCGCCGGCGGAGCGGGTCTCGAACAAGCCGCGACCGCCGTCGTCACCGAATATCGTGCCGCCAAACGCGCAATTCCCGGATACGGCCATCCACTGCACAAGGAATCCGATCCGCGCGCCGCCAGGCTGCTGCAGATCGCCGCGGACGTGGGTGCCGCGGGGCGCTACTGCGCGATCGCGCAGGAAGTGGCGCGCTTGCTGCCCCAACTCGTCGGCAAACCCCTGGCACTGAATGTCTCGGGCGCAATTCCGGCGACGCTGCTGGACGCCGGATTCCCGTTGCTCGCGCTGAAGGGTGTGCCCATCCTGGCGCGCACTGCCGGGCTCATTGCGCACTTGCTCGAGGAGCAGCTGCGTCCCATCGGCTTCGTCATCTCGCACGCCGCCGCGGCGGCCATCAGTTACGACGGTGATGCACCAGCCGGTTTCCAGACGCGCGATTCATAAGATCAAGAGAGGTTGCAGCGAATGCCAGGTGTGCTGGACGGAATCCGCGTCGTCGAACAGGGAACCTTCATCACAGGTCCCTGCGCGGGCATGATGCTTGCCGATCTTGGCGCGGACGTCATCAAGGTGGAAAGCCCGGATGGCGATCCGTATCGCAGCTATCAGGGCGGCCAGTACTCGCCGCACTTCCAGGCCTACAACCGCAACAAGCGCAGCATCACCCTCGATCTGAAGAATCCCGCCGATCGCGGCATCTTCGATGCGCTGGTGGGCGAGGCCGATGTCTTCATCCAGAATTTCCGTCCCGGCACCGCGGACCGGTTGGGTGCGGGCGCAACCCGACTGTCTGCGCTGAATCCGCGCCTCATCTACTGCTCCATCAGTGGCTTTGGCGCCAGCGGCCCGTATGTCGAACGCCCGAGTTACGACTCGGTGGCCCAGGCACTCAGCGGCTTCCTGAGTGTGGTCGTGGATGCACGCAAACCCCAGTTTCTCGGTCCCGCGCTGGCCGATGCGATCACCGGGCTGTATGCCGCTTACGGCGCGCTGGGTGCGCTCGTGCAGCGTGGGCGCACCGGTCGCGGTGCGCTGGTCGAAGTGTCGATGCTGGAGGCTATGGCGCACTTCGCGGTCGAGCCGTTCGCCGCTTATTTCGCGCTCGGGCAGATTCCGACTTCGAGCGACCGGCCCCGTCTGGCGCAGGCCTACATCCTCAGGACCCGCGATGCGCGCCTGCTGGCCATCCATCTGTCCTCGCTGGAGAAGTTCTGGGAGGGTCTGGTCAGCGCGCTGGGCGCGCCGCAACTCGGCGCCGATCCGCGCTTCGCCACGCGCCAGAGCCGCATCAGCAACTATGAGGCGCTGGGGGCCGAACTGGACCGGCAGTTCTCGCAGCAGGACCTGGCGCACTGGGTGCAGGCACTGGGCCGCAACGACGTGCCGTACGCCCCCATCAACAGTATCGACCAGGTAGTCCATGACCCGCAGGTCGGCCACCTCGGTCTGATCGTGCCGGTCGAGTCCGCACACGCGGCGACGCAGGCGGTACGTCCGGCGGTGCAGTTTGGCGGCGAGCGCTCGCGATCGGTGCGCGCGGCGCCCTTGTTGAATGAGCACGGCGGGGCGATCCGTCAGGCAATGGGGGGCGGGCAGCGCTGGCCAGCCCGCCCTTGACTCGAGGGGGCGACGACATGCTGTTTCCAACAATGCTGGTGGGCAGCTATCCGCAGCCGGAATGGCTGATCGACCGCAAGAAGCTCGCGGGTCGCTTTCCACCGCGGGTGCGCGCGCGCGAACTGTGGCGCGTGCCGGAGGAATTCCTCAGCGAGGCGCAGGATGACGCCACGATCATGGCGATCAAGGCCCAGGAGGATGCGGGCCTGGACTTCATCACCGACGGGGAGATCCGCCGCGAGAGCTATTCCAATCGCTTCGCGACCGCGCTCGACGGCGTCGATCTGGACAATCCCGGCACCGCCCTCGATCGCAGCGGCCACCCCAATGCGGTGCCCCGCGTCGTGGGCACGATCCGTCGTCGTGAACCGGTCGGACTGCGGGATCTCGAATTCCTGCGCCGTCACACGCGACGTCGCGTGAAGGTGACCGTACCGGGGCCGTTCACGATGGCCCAACAGGCGCAGATCGATTTCTACGGCGGCAGCCGCCAGAAGGCGGCGTTGGACTACGCGACCGCGGTGAATGAAGAGATCCGCGATCTGTTCGCCGCGGGGGCCGACATCGTGCAGATCGACGAACCCTACATGCAGGCGCGTCCGGAGGAAGCCCGCGCGTTTGGACTCGATGCCCTGAACCGGGCGCTGGACGGCATCAACGGCACCACGGCCCTGCACATCTGCTTCGGCTACGCCGCCATCATTCACACGCGGCCGTCCGGTTACTCTTTCCTGCCGGAGCTGGCGCAATGCTCCTGCCGGCAGATCTCCATCGAGACGGCGCAATCCAACCTCGACTGCTCCGTGCTGGAGGGCCTGCGCGGCAAGAAAATCATTCTCGGAGTGATCGATCTTGCCGATCCGCAGGTCGAGACCGCCGAGCAGGTTGCGAACCGCATTCGCCGGGCGCTGCCGCATGTGGCCGCGGAGGATGTGATTCTCGCGCCGGACTGCGGCATGAAGTACCTGCCGCGCGACACGGCGTTCGGCAAACTCCAGGCCATGGTGGCCGGTGGTGCGCTGATGCGCGCCGAGCTGGCAGCCGGGAGTCACTGAAGCGCGGCGCCGGCCACCCGGGATCGCGACAGCCCTTCCGTACTGTTGCGGCCCCGGGCGATGCAATTGCGCTATCAGCCGAGTAGGCTTGAGGGCAGCGCGCGACCCTGCTAAACGTCTGTCATCAGTCGCGGGCGCGGCGCGCCAGCGTGCCCGGACGCCGGAGAGCCACCATTAGCAAGCCTGCACCCCGCGGATTTCCACTGCCCAGCTCGCTCAAGGTCGTGCCGGGTACCGAGCGAGCCCAGGCCGCTTATCCCTACTACACGCAATTCAGCGCTGCCGACGACGACCGGTTCTGGTTCTACAACTCGATGCACTTCCCCGAGCCGATGTCGGCATTCGACATGGTGACGGCGGAGGCCGCGTACTGCGCGCTTGGGTCCGCCAATACCCGTGTGCATTGCCTGCCAACGACGCTGGGAATCGACCACCGCATCATCAACGGACGGGTGTACATCGGCGGCAACGCCGTAACGGATCCCGCGGAAATCGCGCGACGCACCACCGAGTTCCAGCAGCGCGCCTTCTATTACTATGAGAACTGGGAGCGTCTGTACGCGCAATGGCGTACCAAGATGCTGAATCTGATCCGCGAAACGCAGGCACTCCCCAAGGTCGAGCTGCCCGAGCTGGAGCCTCTCGAGCATGTGCGTGCGGGCCGGGGTGTGGCCTCCAATCACTATCTCCTCGACACGTACCAGAAGACGCTCGAGGGATACTTCCGGATGTGGCATCACCACTTCGAGTTCCTGCTGCTCGGCTATGGCGCCTATCTGACGTTCTTCGCTTTCTGCAAGAAGGCGTTTCCGGAAATCAGCGACCAGACAGTGGCGCGCATGGTGGCCGGTATCGACGCCGAGATATTCCGTCCGGACGATGAGCTGCGCCGGCTGGCGCGCTGCGCCGTGCAGCTCGGCGTGGGTGACAAGTTCCGCGATGGCATGTCCGCGCAGGCCATCATCCAGTCACTGCAGCAGTCGGGCGAGCCCGGCCGGCAGTGGCTGATGGAACTGCAGACCTCGCGCGACCCCTGGTTCAACATCAACGTGGGCGACGGTTTCTATCACTACCACCGTTCCTGGAATGACGATCTGTCGATGCCGTTCGCGGGCCTGCCCGGTTACATCCGTCAGGTGCAGGCCGGCGAATCGCTCGAGCGGCCCTTGGACAAGCTGCGCGAGGAGCGGCGCCGGCTGATCGAGGACTACCGGGAACTGCTCGGCTCGGACGAGGAGCGCGCCGCCTACGACCAGATGATCACGCTGGCGCACCGCGTCTTCCCGTATGTCGAGGGACACAAGTTCTACTGTGAGCACTGGTACACCAACCTGTTCTTCAACCGTATCCGCGAGTTCGGCGGGTTGCTGGCGCGCCATGGCTTCTTCCCGGATGCGGAAGACGTCTTTCAGCTCACGCACTACGAGGTGGAGTCGGCGATCATCGATCTGATGACCGCATGGTCGAACGGCTCGCCGCCGCGCGGACCGGGCCACTGGCCGCAGATCGTCCGGGAGCGGCGCGAGGCGATCAAGGCGTGGGCCAGGAATGAAACCCCGCCCGCGCTCGGGCCGGTCCCCGACATCATCGACGACCCGGCCATCGTGATGCTCTGGGGCATCACCCGCGAGAGCCTGGATGCCTGGCTGAATGCCTCCGCCGACACGAGCGCCACGGAGATCCGCGGCTTCGCCGCATCCAGTGGCGTGGCAGAGGGTCCCGCGCGGATCGTCAGGTCGGTCGAGGAGATCTCGCGTCTGCAGGATGGCGACATCCTGGTCTGCCAGGTCACCAATCCAACCTGGGCGCCGATCTTCCAGAAGATCTCCGGCGCGGTGTCCGACATCGGCGGCTCGATGAGTCACGCTGCAATCGTAGCGCGCGAGTACGGTCTGCCCGCTGTCGTGGGTACCGGCACGGCCACTTCCCGGATCCGCGATGGACAGCGGATCCGCGTCGATGGCGGTCGCGGCGTCGTCACTCTCCTTTAACAGTCATTCGGTGGTGCCCACGGCGTGCATGTAAGCTGGTTCAGCGAGATCGGGCTTGGCGATCGACCCGATGTCGGCGGCAAAGGTGGCAGTCTTGGCGAGTTGCAGCGGGCCGGCATCGCAGTTCCGCCCGGCTTCGTCGTCAGGACGCAGGCTTTCGAACTCTTCCTGGAGCGCCTCGAGCAGGCGGCTCCGCTGCGAGCCGTGGTCCAGTCACTGAATCCGGCTGATCTGGCGGCGATCACGCGCTGTTCTCAGGAGATGCGGGCGCGACTGGAGCAGGCGGCGCTTCCGCAGGAAGTGCTCGATGCCATCTCCAGCGCTTACGAGAAGCTGGATTCGGGTCGAGGCACGCCCGTCGCAGTGCGCTCCTCCGCGACGACGGAGGACGCCAGCGATGCCAGCTTCGCCGGTCTGCAGGATACGTTCCTGTGGGTTCGCGACGCCGGACAGATGTTGAACAAGGTTCGCAGCTGCTGGGCCAGCCTGTACTCCGTCGAATCCATCAGCTACCGCCGGCAGCGTGGCTTTCCCGAGCAGGCTGTCGCGATGGCTGTCGTCGTGCAGACCATGGTCAACGCGCGAACCGCTGGTGTCATGTTCACGCGCAGTCCCACGACTGGCGATCGTTCAGTACTGACGATCGAGGGAGCTTGGGGTCTGGGATCCTCAGTGGTGGGAGGCGAGGTGACACCCGACCGCTGGGTCGTCGCCAAAATCACGGGGGACATCACGGTGCGTGAGATATCCGACAAGCAGATTCAACACGTGCCGCTCGCGGCGGGCGGCATCGAATCCGTTCCGGTCAGCGAGGCGCTGCGCGGCGCAGCCTGCATGAGCGACGAGGAGCTTCAGGCACTGAGAGACATCGCGCGCAAGGTCGAGCGTCACTACGGCCGTGCCCAGGATATCGAGTGGGCCGTGGAACGCGATACCAACAGGCTGTTCCTGTTGCAAAGCCGCCCCGAGACCGTCTGGTCCGCACGGGACGCAGCGCCCGTTGCCCGTGGTTCGGACAACCCGCTCGCGCATGTCATGTCCATCTTCGGAGGGCGGCGATGACCCTGACGGCGAAGGACGTGGCGGAGATCACCCGTCTGCTGGAGGAGTCAGCTTTCGATGAGCTGCACCTGGAGATGGAGGGACTCAAGCTCATGCTCCGGCGGGCGGGCGCCCCCGCCGCCACCCGGCCGGATGGCGGCGTTACAGGCAATCCTGTCGCCGGCACGGGTGCCGGCCCTGGCAACGATCCCGCCGCGAGTCGCGCCGCGCCGACTGCGCCGGGAAAACCGCCGCCCACGGCTGCCCGCGACACTGCGGGTTCGCGCGATGCCGGGCCTTCGCGGGATTCAGCGGTTGCGCGCGATCCTGCGGTTCAGGACGTCCCCGCGCCGCTGCTGGGCACGTTCTACCGGTCGCCCAAGCCGGGCTCGCCACCCTTTGTCGAGGTCGGTTCGACGGTCGAGGAAGACACCATCATCGGGATCATCGAGGTGATGAAACTGATGAACACGGTCCGTGCCGGCGCTCGCGGCCAGGTCACCGAGATACTGGCGCGCGACGGTGTGCTGGTCGAATACGGCGAGACGTTGCTGCGCGTTCGCAGGGCGAGTCCGGCTTGAGTATCCGCCGCATCCTCATCGCCAATCGTGGCGAGATCGCCACCCGTATCATCCGCACCTG
>Ga0335069_10006211_pt1 | contig 17399 bp, 16 predicted proteins | sample Lox_Sample_11_FD_206714 | JGI IMG/M metagenome (GOLD analysis project Ga0335069, IMG submission 206714) | Soil microbial communities from Loxahatchee National Wildlife Refuge, Florida, United States - Lox_Sample_1.1 | ecosystem: Environmental > Terrestrial > Soil > Wetlands | place: USA... | reverse complement strand
TGCCGTCGTTGAGGACGGTGACCGCCGTGTAGTGGGCGGTGGATTCGATGTTGAGCGAGATGCTCCATTCCTCGAAGTTGTCGCGATCGGGATCGAGGGGCACGCGCACGATGTCTCCATCGATGATCTGGCCGCCGAACTGGCCGATGCCGAACATGTTGCGCTGCACGTCCTGGATGACGACGCGGATCTTGTCGTTCCTGAGCAGGTAGTCGTTGGCGCGGCAGCGGCTCAGCGGGCCGCCGACACAGTCGGCGGTATCGGTGATCTGCTTCGCCAGCGCCGTACCGCCGCGGGCGCTGCTGCCGTACTGGGTGAGAATCAGGTCGTCGGATTGCTTACCCACGCTGCAGGTGCTGCACGCCGTGACCGAATCGGGGTCGGCCTGCTGTTCACACGCGCCGCCGAACGCCAGCGTCTGCGTGACCATCGAGGGGCAGCTCGCCGTGATGGCGTCGTGGGTCGACTGGAACTCCTGGTCGATCTTGGCCTGGCCGGCGGCGACACAATCGGTCGAGAGCGGCAGCTTGCCCTTGGCGACCTTCTTCTTGCAGCTCTGCACGATGGCTTGCCGCTTGTTCGCCAGCTTGCCGAGCGCCTTGCTGAGCGACTTGGTGCACAATTGCTGGTCGGGCGTGAGCACGCACGCCCCGCTCGGACAGTCGGTCGTATCGACGCACGCCATGCCGCCGTTCGTCCCGCCGTCGCAGACGCGCCCGGTCACGTTCGGCGCGCACGCCGCGCCGGCACCCGGACAGTCGGCGACGGTGGTGCAGATCTGGCCGTTCTTGGTGCCGCCCTTGCAAAACAGGGCGCCGTCATCCGCATAGACCGTCTTCAGGAGCGAATCGGTCGCCGCCTCGACCTCGAGCACCTGACAGTCGCCGAGCGCCGACGAGCTGGAAGCGCCGGCGCACTGGCCGCCGAAGTCGAGCATGGGTACCACCATGTTGGAGCAAAAGCTCGTGATCTTGTCGCGCAGCTTCTGCTCCGCCTTGTCGAGCTTCATCTTGGTCTTCGATTCGATCGTGCAATCGGTCGTGGTGGGGAGCTTGCCCTGGTTGATCGAATCGGTGCAGCCGGACAACGCCTTGAACCGCTTCTTGAAGAACACACGGCCCTGCTTGGCCACCGTGTTCTGACACTTGAACTGGTCGCTCGTCAGCGCGCCGTGTGCCGTACCGACGATCAACAGCAGAGAACTCGCGCACACGGCGAGCGTCGCGCGCTGCAACATAGGAGACCCCCCAAAAAGGTTGATGGAACGGACAAAATTCCCTTGTTTATCATCTCAGAGCCCGCAAGGAACCGTCAAGGAGAATTCGGCGGCGGAGCGCGGTGGGCCGGCGGGTCAGGGCCTGGGTGGATTCGGGCCCCCCGGCATGTCATACAGGGCGCTTCCCGGAGCGCGCAGTACCATTGGCCCCGCACACCGGGGAACACGTCGGGAGGAGAACCCACCACATGGGCAGCAAGGGAACCTGCAAGGCGGCGAGTTGCGAAAAGGACGTGCGCGCCAAGGGATACTGTGACCGGCACTACCGGGCCTGGCGGAAGGGCAAGCTCGGCAAGCCGCGCCGGCGCTCATGCAACGAGAAGGGGTGCGGCAAGGCAGCGGCCCGGCGCGGACTGTGCGCCGACCATTTCGCCAAGCAACACGCCAAGGGCGCTGCCGAGGCGAGCGGCGAGGCGGCCGCGTCGTAACCGCTGGGGATCTACGACGGTCCTTGCGCCGGCGCTGAAATTGACATGCCCGGAGCGATGTGATGAGGATGCCGAGTTGAGCTGAGTGCCGGCGCATGGCGCGTGCAGGTCGAGCGCCCGCGCCACCCGGAGTCGACCGACCGTCACGAGCGGGCAGCCTTGAAGGAAGAGCATGAAACGCACCTATCAACCGAGCAACAGGCGTCGCAAACGGACGCACGGCTTCCGCGCGCGCATGAGCACCCCCGGCGGCAAAGCGGTCCTCAAACGTCGGCGGGCCAAGGGTCGCAAGCGCCTGACGGTCTCCATTCCGCCGAAGCAGCCGAACTGATTTCGGCTGGCGGGACCCGATCGCAGCGCTTTCCACCCCGGCATCGGCTGCGCAAGCGCCATGAATTCCTTGCGCTCCAGCGTGAGGGACGGCGCGAGACCGTCCGCGACTTCATCGTGATCACCCGCTCCAGACAGCACCCGCCGTCGCGCCTCGGCATCACCACCAGCCGGAAGGTCGGTGACGCGCCCACCCGCAACCGCGTTCGCCGGTTGGTGCGGGAGTTCTTCCGGCGCCGCCGCCTCGAGCTGACCCCGCCCCGCGACGTGTTGGTCATCGCGCGCCCCGGTGCCGCAGCCGTCCGCTACGCCGATGTCGAAGAGCAGCTCACACGTGTCCTGCGCCTCGTCTCCAGCGCGGGGTAGCCACCCTCTCGGCCCGATGCGGCGCGCCGCGCTGGCCGGTATCCACGCGTACCAGCTTCTGGTTTCGCCCTGGCTGGGCCCGCGCTGTCGCTTCGTTCCATCCTGCTCGACCTACGCTTCCGAGGCTATCCGGCGTCACGGTCTGGGTGCCGGTCTGTGGTACGGGCTGCGCCGCCTGGCGCGCTGCCACCCGCTGTGCCCCGGTGGCTACGACCCGGTGCCGTAGACGGCGCGCCCACCCGAACCCCTCATCCCTGGCATGGAACGCCGCGCCCTCATCGCCGTCATCATCTCAGTCGCCATCCTGGTGCTGTACCAAGAGGTCGTCATCAAGCGCTTCTACGGCCCAGGCTCCGGACCCCCGCCGATCGAGGAGCCGCCGGCCGCCGGACCGGCGTCGAGCGAACGTCCATCGACCCAGGCGGCCGCGCCGGCGCCCATCCCGGAGGCACCGAGCCCCGCCCCAGCCGCGGGCACCGACGTGGTCGTCGATACGGAGCTCTACCGGGCGGTCTTCACCACGGCCGGCGCGCGGCTGAAGAGCCTCCAACTCAAACGCTACCGGTCGACCGTCGCACCCGACAGTCCGCCGCTCCAGATGGTGCAGTATCCGATCGACAACAAGCTGCCGCTCGGGGTGACACTGCGTGGAGCGCAGCAGCTGAGCGACGCCGGGGTCGTGTACCGCACCGACCGCGAACAGGTCGACATCCCCGCCGCCGGCATTGCGACGATCACCTTCACCGGGGAGCTGGCAGGGACGACGATCCGCAAGCGCATCGAGATGAACGGCGATCGCTACGAGTGGGCGCTCGATGTCGACCTCGCGGACGCCCCAGAGGCGTACACCGAGATGGCGCTAGGGTGGGAAGAGGGTATGAACCCGGCGGGGCCAAAGGCCGCCGAGGTCGTGTTCGACTCGGTGGTGGCGTTGCAGGGCGGCAAGCTGGTCAGGGAACTGTTCACCTCGCTCGACGCCGGCAACCTGCTGGAGAACAACATCACCTGGCTTGCATTCAGCGGCCGCTACTTCACCGCCGCGCTGGTGCCCCAGGCCGACGAGCAGAACGCCCTGCGGGTGTGGAAGAAACGCACCGATCAGACCGTCGACGCGCAGATCCTGTTCCCGCCCACGGTGTTCACCAGCCACATCGACCTCTACGTCGGCCCCAAGGACATCGACCGGCTCGAAGCCGCCGGCCACGGTCTGCGCAAGATCGTCGACCTCGGCTGGTTCACCTTCGTGGCCCTCCCCATGTTGCAGGCGCTGCGCCTGCTGCACCGCTTCACCGGCAACTTCGGGGTGGCGATCATTCTGCTCACCGTCCTGATCAAGCTGCTCTTCTACCCGCTCACCCGTAAGAGCTTCGAGTCGATGCGCGCCATGCAGAAGCTGCAGCCCGAGATGGCCAAGATCCGCGAGCGGCTGCAGGACAAGCCGGACGAGATGAACAAGGAGGTCATGGAGCTCTACAAGCGGCACAAGGTGAACCCGCTCGGCGGGTGCCTGCCGATGCTGCTGCAACTCCCGGTGTTCATCGGCCTCTACAGCGCGCTGCAGAACGCCATCGAACTGCGCCACGCACCGTTCATCGGCTGGATCAACGACCTGTCGGCGCCGGACCGGCTGGGCACGATCCAATTGCCGTTCGTCGACCACCCGGGCGTCCCCGTGCTCACGCTCACCATGGGCGTCAGCATGTTCGTCCAGCAGTGGATGACCCCGTCCGCCGCCGATCCGGCCCAACAACGGGTCATGATGATCATGCCCCTCATGTTCACGTTCATGTTCATCAACTTCCCCGCTGGGCTCACGCTCTACTGGCTGGTGAACAACCTCCTGACCATTGGCCAGCAGTACGCCATCAGCCGCTCCCAGCAGCGCTGAGCGCTTGGCGGTCGGGGTGCCGCACATGGAGTCCGTCGAAGCCGAAGGCCACAGCATCGACGACGCGATCGAGCGCGCGCTCCAGCGCCTCGGCGTCAGCCGCGACAAGGTGGACATCGAGATCGTATCGAACTCCACCCGCGGGTTGTTTGGCCTGGGTGGACGCCGGGCCAAGGTGCGCGCGACCCTGCGCCGCCCCCTGGCAGTTGCCCCCGCCGGCGCGTCGCCCGGGCGGCCCGACCACCACCCCCGGGTCGAGTCCCCGCCGAGGCCTCCGGAACCCCGTGCCAGCGCCCGCGATGGGGATCGCAGCGAGCGCGAGGGCGCCCCACCAGCGCGGCCTCGCCCGCCGGCCCCACGCCAGCCCGCCGCCAATCCGTCCGAGCGCCCGGCTCGGCCTCCCCGCCGCCCTCCCGAGCCTCCGCCGACGGAGATCGACCCCGCCAGCCTGGACCGCGCGCGCAGCGTCCTCGCCGAGATTGTCCGTTTGGCGGGCAGCCCAGCCGCGGTGGAGGTGGCGCGGGACACCGAAGGCGTGCGTCTGGTCATCACCGGTGACCCGAGCGGCATTCTGATCGGACGGCGTGGCCAGACGCTCGACGCGCTCGAGTACGTGCTCAACCGCGTCGTGGCGCACGAGGACGAGGCGAACGGCCGCGTGATGGTCGACGTGGAGGGCTACCGATCGCGCCGCCGGCAGGGGCTCGAAGAGCTTGCCCGGCGGGTCGCCGAACGGGCCCGGCGCCGCGGCAAACCCGTCACCCTGAACCCGATGAGCCCGCGCGACCGACGCATCGTACACCTGGCGCTGCAGGACGACCCCACCCTGACCACGCGGAGCGCCGGAACCGGCTTCTATCGCAAGGTCGTCATCGTGCCGGCCGGCGCCCGCCGATCAGGGCGGGCGCACCCAACGGAGGGTTCGGAATAGCCCTGGCTGGACGCGCGCACCAGTAAGCCGACTCGGCCGCGCACCCGCGGCACGCTCACCCTATGTACGAGGCCGACACGATCGCCGCGATCGCCACCCCACCCGGGCCGGGCGGTATCGGGGTGGTGCGCGCCAGCGGGCCGGCCGCCGAGCGCTTGGCCGACGCGGTCTTCCGCCGGCACCGGACCGGGGTGTGGGCAACCCACCGCCTCTACCACGGCCGCATCGTCGACGCCGATGGCGCCGCCATCGACGAGGGCCTGGCCACGCTGATGCGGGCGCCGCACAGCTACACGGGGGAGGACGTGCTCGAGCTGCATTGCCACGGCAGCCCAGTGCTCCTGCAGCGCGTCCTGCAGTCGCTCCTGCACCGCGGCGCCCGTCCGGCGCGGGCCGGCGAGTTCACGAAGCGCGCGTTCTTGAACGGCAAACTCGATCTCGCCCAGGCCGAGGCGGTGGCCGAGCTGGTCCACGCGCGCACCGCCGACGCCGCCAACGCCGCGGCCGATCAACTCTTCGGACGCCTCTCGGCTCATCTCGCCACGCTGCGCCAGCAGCTCATCCGTGCCAAGGGACACCTCGAGGTGGGCATCGACTTCAGCGAGGAGGACGTCGCCCTGGACGACACGGCGCTGGCGGACGACCTGGAACGGGCCCGCGCCGACGTCGCCGCCCTGCTCCGCACCTACGCGCGCGGCCGCTTGTTGCGCCAGGGGCTGCGGGTCGCGATCACCGGCCGCCCGAACGTTGGAAAGTCGAGCCTGCTCAACGCCCTGCTCGGCGCCGAGCGGGCCATCGTCACGCCGATCCCCGGCACCACCCGGGACGTCATCGAGGCCAGCGCCGACTTCGACGGCGTGCCGGTCGTCCTCTACGACACCGCCGGCCTGCGCGACGCCAGCGACGACGTTGAGCGCATCGGCGTCGACCGCGCGCGCGCCATCGCCGCCGGCGCCGACGTCGTGCTGGTCGTGCTCGACACCTCCCGGTCGTTGGCCCCGCAGCGCGCCCTGCTCGACGAGGGCGCGCCGATTGCCGTCCTCAACAAGATCGACCTGCCGCCCGCCTGGTCGGCGGACGAGCTGGCGGGATTCCACCCGTCCGTGGGCGTGTCCGCCACGCAGCCGGCCGGAATTGACGCGCTGCGGCAAATTGTGACGCACCGCGCTATGCGCAGCTGGAGCGACCACCTGCCGACGCTCACCAGCGCGCGCCAGCACCAGGCGCTGGTCCAGGTCGAGGCCAGCCTCGCCCGGGCCGTTGCCGCCCTGTCCGATCGGCTGCCGCCCGACCTGGTGGCGGTGGACGTGCAAGCTGCGCTCGAGCATGTGGGTGCGGTGACCGGCATCGTCACCAGCGACGAAGTGCTCGACGCGGTGTTCCACGAGTTCTGCATCGGCAAGTGACCTCGGAGGCCCTGGGCCTTTGTGGTAGAGACATTCCGCGCAGATGAACCCCTTCGGCTCCTCGTTCGACGTCATCGTGGTGGGTGCCGGCCATGCCGGCATCGAGGCGGCGCTCGCCGCCGCCCGCATGGGTTGCGACACCCTCATGGTGACGCTCAACCTCGACCACATCGGCCAGATGTCGTGCAACCCGGCGATCGGCGGCATCGGCAAGGGGCATCTGGTGAAGGAGATCGACGCGCTCGGCGGCGAGATGGCGCGCGCGATCGACGACACCGGGATCCAGTTCCGCCAGCTCAACACCCGCAAGGGCCCGGCGGTGCGCGCCTCGCGGGCGCAGGCCGACAAGCTCCTCTACCGCCAGCGCATGAAGCGGCGGGTGGAGAGCGCCGAACGGCTCACCGTGTACCAGGGCAGCGCCGTGCGCCTGGCGCTCGAGGCGGGGCAGATTGCGGGCATCGAGACGCAGATGGGGGAGCTCATCCACGGCCGGCGGGTGATCCTCACCACGGGCACGTTCCTCAACGGGCTGGTTCACGTCGGGTTGCGCAACTATCCCGCCGGACGGGCCGGCGACTTTGCCGCCACCGGTCTCAGCGAGCACCTCGACGCACTCGGTTTCCGCATCGGCCGCCTGAAGACCGGCACCTGCCCTCGGCTCGACGCACGCACGATCGATTTCGATCGTCTCGAAGTGCAGCCGGGCGACGATCCGCCGATTCCGTTTTCGTTCTCTTCGCGGGCCATCACCCAGCCGCAAATTGCCTGTCACATCACCTACACGAACGCCCGCACTCATGCGGTCATCCGTTCGGGGCTCGACCGCTCGCCGATGTACAGCGGCGTCATCCAGAGCCGCGGGCCGCGCTATTGTCCGTCGATCGAAGACAAAGTCGTCCGCTTCGCGGACAAGGAGCGCCACCAGATCTTCCTCGAGCCCGAAGGCCGCGACACGGTGGAAATCTACCCGAACGGGCTCTCGACCAGCTTGCCGCTCGACGTGCAGGTGGAGATGGTGCGCACGATTCCCGGGCTCGAGCGGGCCGTCATCATGCGCCCCGGCTACGCGATCGAGTACGACTATGCGGACCCGACGCAGCTCTTCGCGTCGCTCGAGTCCAAGCTCGTCGCCGGGCTCTACCACGCTGGGCAGATCAACGGCACGACCGGCTACGAGGAGGCCGCCGCGCAGGGACTGATGGCGGGCATCAACGCGGCGCTCAGCCTGCGCGGAGAGCCGCCATTGGTGCTGCGCCGCGACCAAGCCTACATCGGCGTGCTGATCGATGATCTGGTGACCCGCGGCGTCGGCGGCGAGCCCTATCGCATCTTCACGTCGCGCGCGGAGCATCGGCTGGTGCTGCGCGAAGACAACGCCGACCTGCGCTTGCGCGCGCTCGGCCATCGCGTTGGCGCCGTCGGCGACGAGGAGTTCGCGCGCACCAACGACAAGCTGGCCCAGGTCGAGCGCACGGTCGCGCGGCTCGAGAGCACGCTCATCACCCCGACCGGCGAAGTCAACGAAACCCTTGTGGCGCTTGGCTCAGCGCCGCTGCGCTCACCCTGCTCGCTGGCGCTGCTGCTGCGCCGCCCCGAGCTCACGCTCGCAACGGTGTGGCGGTTGGGAGGCCTGCAAGACGATCTGCCACGCTTCGATTGCGCCGCCCAAGTCGAGATCACGCTCAAGTACTCTGGCTATGTCGAACGCCAGCAGGAGGCGATCGCCCGCACGGCGAAGATGGAGAATACGGCCATCCCGTCGGACTTCGACTACGCTCGCATAGCCGGCCTGTCTCGCGAGGTGCGCGAAAAGCTCTGCTCCCTGCGGCCGCACTCGCTCGGCCAGGCATCGCGCATCGTCGGCATGACCCCAGCCGCGGTCTCGCTCTTGTCGATCCACTTGCGCCGTATCGGCGCCGCTTGAGTCGCGCCGCGCGCGCTTGCCGTGAGCATCGACCTCCCCTCCGAATGGCGCGCGTTGGGCGAGTGGGTAGCGTCCACTGCCGGGCTCGCGCTCACGTCGGTGCAGCTCGAGCAGCTCCGGACCTACCTCGCAACGCTCCTGGTGTGGAATCGCAAGCTCGCGCTGGTGTCGCAACACGACCCGGTGCAGATCATCGCCAAGCATGTCGCTGACTCCCTATTCGCCGCATCGCGCTGCTCCGACGGAGAAGCCATCGTGGACCTGGGCAGCGGGGCCGGCTTCCCCGGCCTGCCGATCGCGATTGCGAGGCCAGCATCGCGCGTGTGCCTGATCGAATCGCGCGGCAAGAAGGTGAGCTTTCTCGGGGAAGCCCGTCGCGCCGCCCAGATTCGCAATGCGATCATCTGCGACGGCAGGATCGAGACGGTCGCTGCGATGCCCGCGCATCGCGGCCGATACGCCGTCGCCACCGCCCGAGCGCTCACCAGTATGAGCGCTTTCCTCGAACTCGCCGGCCCGTTTCTCGCCCCGGGCGGCCGGGCGCTGGGCATGCGTTCGACCGAGGAGCCCTTGTCGAACTCGCACAGCGCCGAAGAGATCCCCTACCAACTGCCCGACGGGACCCGGCGGCGATTGCTCGTAGTTCGCACTTGATCGCGCGTCTGTCTTCGCCGTGTTCACTGGAGGGCGCCGCTCTGTCGGCGCCCTCCAATTCGGGTCGTTTGGCGATTCAGCCTACGCGCGCTCGAGCGGCAGCGGGATCCCGTAGCGCGAGCACATCGAGAGAAACCGAGCGGCGACGTGTTCATCGAGCCAGTCCAGCCGCGCGGCAATCAGTGGCGCCAGTGTTTCCTTCAGGTATGCCCCTCGCACCATCCACTGAAAGTACGCCCGTCCGCCGTGATTATACGGCCCGTAGAGCTTGCCCTGCGGGACGGACCGCTCGAGCCACCGAAAGAGCTTCTCGTGTCTGACGTGCATGCGCAGCGTGATCTGCGGCTGCCGGCCGTCACCACCGAAATGGCCCTCCCCCACTAGCAGCCCCAACAGAAAGCCCAGGGAAAACTCGTCCAACTGGAGTGGCTCGCTCATGGGCTGGTCAATACACAGAGGGTGTTTCACCGTCAAGTTTCCCGTAGAACTGATGTTTCACCGTCAGGTTCGCTGTGAAACATCTGCGTGAACGGTGACGATTCCTTGGCAACTGCCCCGCTGCTGTGGTAGCCACAGGCACCTCGGTCTGGTGGGAGGACGGGCGTAGCGTGGGGCGTGTTCTCTGCATCGCGAACCAGAAAGGCGGGGTGGGCAAGACGACGACGGCCGTCAACCTCGCCGCCAGTCTGGCTGTCATGCAGAAGCGGTCGTTGCTGGTCGACATGGACCCGCAAGGCAGCGCCACCAGCGGCATGGGGACGCGAGACCTGGTCGATCGGCCGACCACGTACGACATCATCATGGGGGAGCGATCGGCTCGCGAGGTGATCCTCCCCACCCAGTTGGAGCAACTACACCTGCTACCAGCGCACCGCGATCTGGTTGGGGCCGAGGTTGAGCTCGTGTCGGCGCTGGCGCGCGAGTTTCGACTCGGCGAGGCGCTGAAGAGCGTGCGCGGCGACTACGACTTCGTCCTGATCGATTGCCCGCCGTCGCTCGGCCTACTGACCGTGAACGGGCTCACGGCGGCCGACGGTGTCCTGATCCCATTGCAATGCGAGTACTACGCGCTCGAAGGTCTGAGCGCTTTGATGGACACGATCCAGCTCATCCGCGAGCGCTTGAACCCATCGTTGACCGTCGAAGGGATCGTCCTGACCATGTTCGACACGCGGAACAGCCTTTCCCATCAGGTCTCGGATGAAGTGCGACGGCACTTCCCGGACCAGGTCTACCGAACTGTGATCCCGCGCAATGTCCGGGTGAGTGAATCGCCAAGTCACGGACTACCGGTCACGGTATATGACCCAACCTCGCGCGGCGCGCAGGCATATCTCGACTTGGCCCGCGAAGTGGTCGATCGAGTGCCGAAAGCCGACTCGGCCGGCGGATCGTTGTGAGGAAGATGGAGGTGAGACGATGGAGACTCGGAAGCGAGGCTTGGGCAGGGGTCTCGGCGCGCTGATACCGGGCGTCGCCCGGCCAGTGCCCGTCAAGGAGTCGGAGCCAGAGGGCTGGGCAGCCCTCGAGACGATCTCGCCAAATCCATTCCAGCCCCGCGAAGCGTTCGACGAGACGGCGCTGGACGAGCTGACTGCGTCCATCCGAGACAAGGGTCTCCTGCAACCGCTGGTGGTACGCCGAGGCAGTGACGGGCGGTATCAGCTCATCGCAGGAGAACGGCGTTTCCGCGCAGCACAACGGGCCGGGCTCGGGCGCGTTCCAATCGTCGTCCGAGAGGCCGACGACAGCGAGGCACTTGAGCTCGCTCTAGTCGAAAACCTGCAGCGCGAGAATCTGAATCCGGTCGAGGAGGCGCGCGCGTACCAGCGCCTGACCGAAGAGTTCGGGCTCGCCCAGGAAGACATCGCAATCAAGGTTTCAAAAAGTCGTTCTGCGGTTACGAACTCGCTGCGCCTGCTCCAGCTCCCCCAGGACGTCCTCGCACAGCTTGGATCGGGAGCCCTCTCGGCCGGTCATGCGCGCAGCCTGCTCGGTCTGGCATCCGCCCAGGCGCAAGCCGCGGCGGCGCGCGACGTGGTCGCGAAGCGCCTCTCCGTGCGGGACACCGAGAAGCTGGTGCGCGACCAGGCGCTCGCCGCCGATCGGGACGTCGAGCGGCGGGCGGTGGAAACCGACCTCGCCCGCGCGCTCGGCACACGGGTGTACCTGCGCAACAACCGGGACGGCTCGGGCCGGATCGTCATCGAGTACTACTCGCTCGCCGAGCTCAACGGCTTGATCGAGCGCCTCGGGGGCGGTAGCGCCGAGCCCGCGAATTGACCCAAGCGCGCCGCGTGAGATCGGTGATGCGGAGCCCCGCGGCCCGTGGCATAGTGCGGTCGCGAGTGACGCGGAGCCGACGACGATCAAGCATCGGGACGAGGCGAGAGCGCGGGTGAAGCGGAGGCGGATTGCCGGGCACCGCCAGGCAAGATGCGCCGATGTAGCCGTTGCGCCCCAACGCATCCCGAGAATCGCCGCCGCCCGCGAGCGGAGTTTTGACATGCGCGCGCAACGGGTGTTATAAGCCGCGGGCTCGTTTTGACACCCGGCGACAAGTAGGAGACGCTATGGCCTTGTTCGTGAAAGACGACAAGACGCAGAAGTCTGAGGACGGACTGCCGCCCTCGCCACTGGCAGCACCGAGCCTGACGTCATCGAGCACACGCGAGGTTCTGGATATGCAAGCGCATCTGGGCCAGGGCAGCCGGGTCGAAGGAAAGCTGACCTTCGAGGGAAGCGTACGGATCGATGGGCAGGTCGAGGGGGAGATCAGCGCGCAGGATACGGTGATCATCGGGGAGGGCGCAGAGCTCACGGCCCAGATCCACGCCAATACGGTGGTGGTTCACGGGCGGATCAACGGCGACATTACGGCGCGCAAGCGCGTCGAGCTCAAGGCGCCGGCAAGCGTTTCGGGCAACATCAGCACCCCGAGCCTCGTCATCCACGAGGGCGTAGTGTTCGAGGGGCATTGCACCATGGGCGGCGCGGCCACCGGGCACGCGGAGCGCAGCGACAAGCGCATCGCGCTCTTCCCCGCCGACGGCGCGGCCAGCCGACGCTCGTCCGAGGCCGCCGGCTGAGTCATCTCCCGCTCCCCTTCTTCACCCACACACCAATTCCCGTTAGTTAAGACATGCTGAGCCCGAGGGGTACCCTGTGGTGCCCACTCGCCGCTCTGCACGACGGCCATGCAACTCACACCGGATTTCACGCTCTTTTTCCAAGTAGCGATCTTCATCGCCGTGTGGCTCGGCCTCCGCCGCTTGGTGTTCGTGCCCACGCAGCAGGTCTTGTCCGAGCGCGATCTCCGCACGGTTCAGGCCGAGCACGCCGCCGAGGCGTTGATCGCGGCCGCGCACGCCGACCGCGCCCGGTACGACGACGCGGTGCACCAGCGCCGCGTCGAGATCGCGCAGGATGCCGAGCGGGCCCGGCATGCCGCGATCGAGGAGTCGTCGCGCGAGCTGGCCGACGCACGCGCAGCCATCGCCCAGGAGCTCGCTTCCCAGCGGGCCGCGGTGGCGGCGCAGATCGAGACCGCCCGGCGAGCGCTCGGAGCCGACGCCGAGGCGATCGCGGCCGAGATGCTGCGCCGCGTGAGCGAACGGGTGCGTGCATGAGGCGCGGGATCGCCGCCGCCCTCGCGGTCCTGCTGCCGGCAGCGGCGCTCGCGGCCGAGGGCGAGGAGCACGCCGGGATACCCTGGTCCAAGCTCTTCTTCTCGGCCATCAACCTGGGCATCTTCCTCTACCTACTGCCGTACGCCGTGCGGGGGTTGTTGGGGATGAGCCTCGCGGAGTGGGTCGCCGAGCGCCGTTCCAGGATCGCCGGCGCGTTGGCGCAGGGCGAACGGGCCAAACGAGAAGCGGAGGCGTTGCGGGCCGAGTGGCAGCGGCGCCTGGACAGCCTCAGCGGGGAGCTCGAGACGATGCTCACGCAAGCCCGCAGCGACATCACCGCAGAGCGCGACCAGATCCTCGCCGCGGCGCGCGCGACCGCCGAGGCGATCCGGCGCGATGCCCAGCGCACGGCCGACAACGAGATTCGCACCGCCCAGGAGGTGCTGCGCGCCGAGGTGGCCAAGCAGGCGCTCGCCATCGCCGAACGGCTGGCGCCGCAGAAGCTCACGGCCGCCGATCAACAGCGCTTCGTCAGCGAGTTCGTCGAGCAGGTAGGCCAGCGATGACCGGATCGATCGCGCGGCGCTACGCCAAGGCGATCATCGCCGTCGCGCAAGAGCAGGGTACGCTCGAGCAGATCGCGGACGAGCTCCGCGTGCTGGGCGCCCTGGCCCAGGACGCGCAGGTCGCTCAGGCGCTTGCCAACCCGCTGCTGGCGGCGAGCGCGCGGCGGCGGCTCGCCGCCACCATCGGCGACCAGCTCGCCCTGCGGCCGATCATGCGCAACTTCCTCGGCCTGCTCGCCGACCACCGCCGTCTCGAGCAGCTGCCGGCGATCGCCGCGCAATACGAGAAGATCCTCGACCAGATGCTCGGCCGGGTGCGGGCCGTCATCACCTCCGCCGCGCCGCTCGCCCCCGAGCAGGCCGAGACCGTGATCGCGGCGGTCGCCCGCCAAACCGGTCGTACGGTCCTGGCCGAGCAGCAGGCCGATCCACACCTCCTCGGTGGGGTGGTCGTGGACGTCGAGGGCACCGTGTACGACGGCAGCTTGCGCACGCAGCTCGAGGCGCTCGCTGCCAGCATTGCCGGAGGTCGGTCGCTCCTGTAGACCGCCCTGCGGCAGCGTCGACCCCACCGCACCGGTTCGTTGCATACGCCACCGGCGCGCGCGGCGGCCGGCGGAAGGGCTCGAGGGAAGGAAGAGAAACAATGGAGATACGCGCGGCCGAAATCAGCGACATCATCAAGCGCCAGATCCAGGAGTACGAGCGCGAGGTCGAGGTGCGGGAAACCGGCCGCGTGCTGTCGACCGGCGACGGGATTGCGAGAATCTACGGTCTCGACAAGGCGGCCGCCGGCGAGCTGATCGAGTTCCCCCACCACATCTACGGTCTGGTGCTGAACCTCGAGGAAGACAACGTCGGCGCGGCAATCTTCGGCGAGGCCCAGGAAATCAGGGAAGGCGACGAGGTCCGGCGTACCGGGCGCATCGCCGAGGTGCCGGTGGGCGAGGCGCTGCTCGGCCGCGTGGTGGACGCGCTCGGCCAGCCGATCGACGGCAAGGGGCCGATCCAGACCAAGACCACCCGCCGCATCGAGCTCAAGGCCCCCGGCATCATCGCGCGCCAGCCGGTGAAGGAGCCGTTGCAGACCGGGATCAAGGCGATCGATTCGATGATTCCGATCGGCCGCGGCCAGCGCGAGCTGATCATCGGCGACCGTCAGACCGGCAAGACCGCGGTGGCGCTGGACACGATCATCAACCAGAGGGGCGGCGACGTCGTGTGCATCTACGTCGCCATCGGCCAGAAGCGCTCCACGGTTGCCCAGGCGGTCGACCGGCTGTCGCGCTTCGGCGCCATGGACTACACGATCATCGTCGCCGCCACCGCGTCGGACGCCGCGCCGCTGCAGTTCATCGCCCCCTACACGGGCTGCACCATGGGCGAGTACTTCCGCGACAACCGCAAGCACGCCCTGGTGATCTACGACGATCTCTCCAAGCAGGCGGTCGCCTACCGATCGCTCTCGCTGCTGTTGCGCCGCCCGCCGGGACGCGAGGCATACCCGGGGGACGTGTTCTACCTGCACTCCCGCCTGCTCGAGCGCGCCGCCAAGATGAGCGACGAGCAGGGCGGCGGGTCGCTCACCGCGCTGCCAATCATCGAGACCCAAGCTGGCGACGTCTCCGCCTACATCCCGACCAACGTGATCTCGATCACCGACGGCCAGATCTTCCTTGAGAGCGATCTGTTCTTCTCCGGCGTGCGTCCGGCGGTGAACGTGGGGATCTCGGTGTCGCGCGTGGGCGGCAATGCCCAGATCAAGGCCATGCGCCAGGTAGCTGGGTCGTTGCGCCTCGACCTGGCCCAGTACCGCGAGCTCGCCGCCTTCGCCCAGTTCGGCTCCGACCTCGACGCCGCGACCCAGCGCCAGCTCAACCGCGGCAGCCGCCTGGTCGAGATTCTCAAGCAGGACCAGTACGTACCGCTGCCGATCGAAAAGCAGGTCGTGATCCTGTACGCGGCCACCAACGGGTTCGTCGACCACCTCGAGATCAGCCAGCTCAAGCGCTACGAGGCGGAGCTGTTTCGCTTCCTCGACGCGCGCAAGCCCGAGGTGTGCAAGCTGATCGTGGAGAAGAAGCAGCTCTCCGACGACGTGAAGGCCGCGCTGAACGCCGCCCTCGAGCAGTTCAAAGGCGAGTTCACCGTCTAGCCGCCTCCCGCCACCGGCGCCTCGTCTCCCCCTGGTCGCATGGCCTCGCTCAAGACCATCCGCAAGCGCATCGGCTCGGTGAAGAACACCCAGCAGATCACCAAGGCGATGAAGATGGTCGCCGCCGCCAAGTTGCGGCGCGCGCAGGAGGCCGCGCAGGCGGCGCGCCCGTACGCGGAGAAGCTCGCCGAGTTGCTGCGCACCGTCGCGGCCCGCGCCGGCGACGTCCAGCACCCGTTGCTCGCCACGCGCGAGGTCGAGCGCACCATCGACGTGATCGTGATCACCAGCGACCGCGGGCTGTGCGGCGGCTACAACTTCAACCTGATCCGCAAGGCCGAGGCGCTGATCGCCGAGCACCACGGCGCCGCCGTTCGCCTGACGGCGATCGGCAACAAGGCCTTCGTACACTTCCGCAAGCGCCCGGTCGGCGTCGCCGAGGAGCACACCCACCTGGCGGCGGGGCCCGACCACGCGCTGGCCCTGGCACTCGCCGCGCGGGTCGCGCGCGACTTCGCGGCCGGCGTCACCGACGGCGCGTACCTCGTGTACAGCCAGTTCCGCTCCGCCATCTCGCAGGTCCCCACCGTCGAGCAGATTCTGCCGGTGGTGAGCCCGTCGGCGGAGGACCTCCCGCAGACGGACTACATCTACGAGCCGGACGCCGCCACCCTGCTGGATCGCCTGCTGCGCCAGTACATTACGACGAGCATTGACCGGGCCTTTCTCGAGTCGATCGCCAGCGAGCACGGGGCCCGAATGACGGCGATGGAGAACGCCACCTCGAACGCCAGCGAGATGATCGACCGGCTGACGCTCGACATGAACCGCGCTCGCCAGGCGGCGATCACCACCGAGCTGATGGAGATCGTCTCCGGCGCCGAGGCATTGAAGGGCTAGCGAGGTGGGATTTTGCTCCCCGTACACGTTGTCCGTTGTCCGTTGTCCGTTGATCACAAGCGGCCAACGCACAACGGATAACGGACAACGATCAGCTTCCGGAGGTCCGTTCGCATGAGCACGGGAAAGATCACCCAGGTAATCGGCCCGGTCGTCGACGTGGAGTTCCCGCCCGGCACCCTGCCGCCCATCTACAACGCGCTGCGGGTCTCCAACCCGGCGATCAGCGAGCTGCCCTGGAACCTGGTTCTCGAGGTCGCTCAGCACCTCGGCGAGAGCACCGTGCGGGCCATCGCCATGGACTCGACCGAGGGGCTGGTGCGCGGGATGGACGTGCAGGACAGCGGCGACGCGATCAAGGTGCCGGTCGGCCTGCAGACCCTCGGCCGCATCATCAACGTCATCGGCGAGCCGGTCGACGGGGCAGGTCCGATCGAGGCGAAGTCGCACTACCCCATCCACCGCCCCGCACCGGCGTTCACCGACCAGGCCACCGAGGTCGAAGCGTTCGAGACCGGCATCAAGGTCGTCGACCTGCTGGCGCCCTACTCACGCGGCGGCAAGATCGGCCTGTTCGGCGGTGCCGGGGTCGGCAAGACCGTGATCATCCAGGAGCTGATCAACAACGTCGCCAAGCAACACGGCGGCTACTCCGTGTTCGGCGGCGTCGGCGAGCGCACCCGTGAAGGCAACGACCTGTGGAACGAAATGCGCGAGTCGGGCGTCATCGCCCGCACCGCGCTGGTGTACGGCCAGATGAACGAGCCGCCGGGCGCGCGCGCCCGCGTCGGCCTCACGGCACTGACCGCCGCCGAGTACTTCCGCGACGAAGAGGGGAAGGACGTCCTGCTGTTCATCGACAACATCTTCCGCTTCACCCAGGCCAACTCCGAGGTCTCCGCCCTCCTCGGCCGGATGCCCTCCGCCGTCGGCTATCAGCCGACGC
>Ga0335069_10006208_pt1 | contig 17403 bp, 17 predicted proteins | sample Lox_Sample_11_FD_206714 | JGI IMG/M metagenome (GOLD analysis project Ga0335069, IMG submission 206714) | Soil microbial communities from Loxahatchee National Wildlife Refuge, Florida, United States - Lox_Sample_1.1 | ecosystem: Environmental > Terrestrial > Soil > Wetlands | place: USA... | reverse complement strand
CACCACCGCCGCGCGCATCCTCCTGGGCCTTGTGTTCTTCGTCTTCGGCGTGAACGGGTTCCTGCACTTGTTCCCGCTGCCGACGATGGAGGGCAGGGCTGCGCAGTTCATTGGCGGGCTCGCCGCGAGCGGATACTTCTTCCCGCTGCTGTTTGCCACGTACACGATCGCCGGTACTGCGCTATTGACCCGCCGCTTCGTGCCGCTCGCCCTGACCGTGCTCGCGCCGATCATTGTGAACATTGTTGCCATCCACCTCTTCCTCGCGCCGTCGGGTTTCCAGCTCACGATCCTCGTCGTTGGACTTGAGGTCTTCCTCGGCTGGTCGTACCGCGCGGCGTTCCGCCCGGTGCTGCGCGCGCGCGACGAGGTCGCACGGAGGGCCGCGAGTGCCCCGTGAGCGGACGCGGTGGTTCGTCGGTCGAACCTGTTGAACTCGAGGAGAACACAATGATTGGAACCGCACCTTACGCAGAGCTTAGATACCGCGAAATCAATGGCAGGCGAATGGCCTACATAGATGAAGGCGAGGGCGACGCGATCGTGTTTCAACACGGCCAACCTACCTCCTCTTATGCGTGGCGAAACGTCATGCCGTACCTGGAAGGAATGGGTCGCCTCGTCGCTTGTGATCTCATCGGCATGGGCGGGTCAGACAAGCTCAGCTCAGCAGATCCGAATCGCTACAGCTACTCCGCACATCGCGAGTATTTGTTCGCACTCTGGGATGCGCTCAATCTCGGCAACCGCGTGGTGCTCGTGCTGGACGATTGGGGCGCGACCCTCGGGTTCGACTGGGCCAATCAGCATCGTGATCGCGTGCGGGGCATCGTTCATATGGAAGGCGTTGTGATACCCCTGAACTGGTCGGATGTGTTTGAGCAGTACCGTTCCTTCTTCCGAGCTTTGCGCTCACCCGAGGGTGAGCGGCTGGTCCTGGAAAACAACATCTTTATTGAGGAGAGGTTGCCGGGAGCCGTCTTGCGGACATTGACAGATGAGGAGATGGACCACTACCGGCGACCCTTCCGCACCCCGGGTGAAGACCGCCGGCCAACGTTGTCGTTTCCCCGCAACCTCCCCATCGAAGGCGAGCCTGCCGAGGTTGTCAAGGTGATGAACGAGTACACCAGCTGGCTGGCCCAAAGCGATGTCCCCAAGTTATTCATCAATGGTGAGCCGGGGGCGATAGCGACGGGGCGAATCCGTGAGTTCGTCCGCAGTTGGCGCAACCAAACCGAAGTTACCGTCAAGGGCCGAAAGCTCCTACAAGAGGACAGTCCTCATGAGATCGGGGCAGCAATCGCAGACTTCATCCGGAGGTTGGGCAATTCGGCCAGCCTCGGCAACGCAAACACATAGAGCTCGATTCAGTTCAACACAAGGAGAACACACGATGGGAGTATCAAGATTGGCGTATTTGGGAGCCAAGGCTACCGACCTCGCCGCGTGGAAGACGTACAGTACCGAGGTTATGGGGCTTGCAATCGGGAGCGATAGCAGCGATCGGCGGCTTTACCTGCGCGCGGACGAACGGCACCATCGTCTCAGCATCCACGCTGCCGACAACGACGACATCGAATACGTGGGGTGGGAACTCGCCAATCACGAGGCACTGGAAGCCGTGGCCAGCGTTCTGGAACGTAACGGCATCAAGGTCGCGCCTGCTACGTCGGACGAGCTAGTCGAGCGTCGCGTGCTGGAGCTCGCCTACTTCACCTGCCCCTACACCGACGTTCGGATGGAGCTGACTGTCGGCAACGAAGTGGCGTTCTACCCGCGCTTCACGTCCCCGCGTGACCTGTCCGGCTTTCTAATGGGCGACCTCGGCCTTGGCCACGTCGTCCTGTTCAGCGCCGACGTTCGGGCGGCCGCCGAGTTCTACGTGCGTACCCTCGGGTTCGGGATCTCTGACTACGTCTACCATCCAGGGGGCGCTGCGGTGGGCGCGTTCCTGCACTGCAACCCCAGACACCACTCGCTGGCCTTTTTCAGCATGCCTATGTCCGCGCGCGGTCGGAAGATTCAGCACCTGATGATCGAAACCAATTCGCTGGACGACGTCGGAATAAGCTATGACGTGTGTCTCGAACGGAACATCACGAAGTCGTCATTGGGGCGACATCCGGACGATCGCGGGCTGTCGTTCTACTTCCGCAATCCGTCTCGATGGCTCTTCGAGTATGCGTGGCAGCTGAGAAATATCAACCCTAATAGCTGGATGACGGAAAAATACACGATGGGGGCGAGTAACGGCTGGGGACATAAAGGCCTTTTCAGTCCGGAGGAATAGGTTGTCAGTCCCGAAGGCAAGTGGCTCGGGGGATTCCTCCGTGCAACTCGCGAGTACGGCGGGCAGCTATGAAACGTCGATCCCCACAACGTCACGACCGGACACTACGTGCTCAGATCCCGTATCGGCTAGGGACATGCGGGGCTCAGGAACCGGGAGGGATAGCCGCACGATGGCCATGGGACCTGAGCGCGAAGAACAAGCTCGCAGCCCCTCGCGGCGAGCGAGGTGCCGGAGTGGCGGACGTGACCGGGATCGGCGATCTCTTCAGCGGTTGGCGTGTGCTCCAGAGGAAATGGCGACGATGAGGTTCCGCGTGGGAATCTGCTGATGCTGAGGCTGCCGCCGCCGGTCTGGGCCTTCCTTTTTCTCATCATCGCTGGCGCGGTGAGCAGGCTCCAATCGTGGCGCGCGCTGCTCGACCTCCGCCTCGTGTGGCTAGGCGCTGCGTTGATCGTCATTGGCGGCGCCATGTCGGTCTGGGCGTTTTCACTCTTCCGGCGCGCGGGCACGGAGATTAGTCCGACATCTGTGTCGAACACCTCCCTGGTCGTCCACGGGCCGTTCCGCTTCACGCGGAATCCGATGTACCTCGGACTCGTGGTCGTCACGCTCGGCATTGCGCTCTGGGTGGGGTCGCTGCCCATGTTTGCAGTTCCTGTGCTTGTGTTTGCAACCGCAAATTGGGCGCACATCCCGTTCGAGGAGGCGAAGATGCGCCGACAGTTCGGCCCCGCCTTCGACGAGTACACGAGACGGGTTCGACGCTGGCTGTGAGTGGCGTCGGGGCACCCGCGCCGCCGCTCCCGGCATAGCGACACCCGCCGGCTGTCCCTCGGTCTCGACAACTGGATCGCGTAGGGCTGCCCTTGCGCTCTGCCCCATTGCGCGCACCACTGAGCCGAAGGGATCAATTCGGTGCGCCAAAACGCGCGACCGATTTGGTCGGGCCGCGCGCGATGCGTGGAACCTGCCGGAATCCGGGCCGTATTTTGCACGTCCGCGTGTGGCTCGGCGCTTGCTATTCCGCCGGTGCAGCGAGCATCGCGAAACCCGAACAGGAGGGCGACATGCTGAAGATCGGAATCGTCAGCGGAAGCACCCGGCCCGGCCGTAACAACGAAGCCGTGGCGCGCTGGGTGCTCGGCCTCGCCAAGCAGCGCCAGGACGCCGAATTCGAGCTCGTCGACATCGCCGACTACAAGCTGCCGCTGTTCAACGAGCGGATGTCGCCATTGTTTGGTCAGTACACTCACGAGCACACGAAACGGTGGGCCGAGAAGATCGCGTCCTTCGACGCCTACGTGTTCGTGACGCCCGAGTACAACCACAGCACGTCGGGCGCGCTCAAGAACGCCATCGACTACCTCTATCGCGAGTGGAACAACAAGGCGGCCGGATTCGTCAGCTACGGCGGCGTCGGTGGCGTGCGCGCGGTGGAGCATCTACGTCTCGTCATGGCCGAGCTGATGGTCGCGACGGTCCGCGCCCAGGTCGCGCTCTCGCTGTTGACCGACTTCGAGCACTTCACGACGTTCAAGCCGGACCCGCGGCACGAGGCAGAGATCCAGACGATGCTGGACCAGCTCGTCGCCTGGGGCGAAGCCCTGAGGCCGCTGCGCTCCCAAGGGCGCAGCGTCCCGTCCGGCGCGGCGTCGCGTCGCTCCGACGGGGGGCACGGGTGGTGAGCCAGGCGGCAGTCGAGCGGACGATCGGCAAGCTCGCGACTGACGAACAGTTCCGGGCGCGGTTCTTCGCGAATCCCGCGGCGGCGGCGTGGGAAGCGGGCCTGTCGCTCTCGCCCATCGAGCTCGAAGCGCTGGCCACACTGTCTCGCGCGGCGCTCAGGAGGTTCAGCCAGAGTCTCGACACCCGGATCAGCCGTCTCTGTGTCGGCGGCGCGAAGCCGGAGCGCGACGCGCGGGCATGAGCGACGCACTGTTGCCTTACGCGGGCTGGGCGGTATTCGCGTGGGTGTTCGTCAACCAGGCGGGCGTGCCAGTGCCTGTCGTTCCCTGGCTCGTCGGCGCCGGCGCGCTCGCCGCCAGCGGCGGCCCGCGAATCGTCGTGACCATGGCGGCCGCCGTCGCTGCCGCGCTGTGCGCCGACATCATCTGGTACTGCGTCGGGCGCTGGCGCGGCGCCCCGGTGCTCAGCCTGCTACGCCGCCGTTCCGGGAAGCCGGGTGCCTGCCTGGATCGCGCCGAGCGCGTGTTCGTCGAGCACAAGATGGCATTGCAGTTCCTGGCGAGGTTCGTGCCCGAGCTGAATGCGATCGTGTGCGGTCTCGCCGGCACCAGCCGCGTGGGGGTCGGACGCTACGTCCTCGTGGCCGTTGCCAGCGCGGCGGCGTGGGCCGGCGCGTGGGCCGGCGCGGGATACTTCCTCTCCCCGCTGCTGCATCGCGTCGCGCCAGCCGTCAGCATCGTCGTCGTGCTGCTGGTCACGCTGGGGGTCGCGGCCAGCGTCGCCGTGTGGTACCGGCGCGCAGCGGGCGCGACTGCCGCGCTGGGGTTGGTGACCGCCGTCGCCCTCGCCGGGTGCGCCGTCGGCCCGGACTACAAGCGCCCGGCCATGGAAACGCCGCCGACGTGGCGCACTCCGGTCGAGGAGACGGCCTCGCTCGCCGACATCGCGTGGTGGGATCTCTTCCGCGACCCGGTACTGCGCGACCTGATCGCGACCGCGCTCGAGGAGAACAAGGATCTCCGTCTCGCGGTCGCCCGCGTGGCGGAGGCCCGGGCTCAGCTGGGCGTGACGCGCGCCGCGCAGTTCCCGCAGGTGGACGGGCAGGCGAGCTACACCAACCAGCGATTCTCCCAGAAGAGCTTCCCGTTCACCGCACTGCCGCCGGGCGTCGATCCGCAGCAGGAGTTCTATCGCACGAGCCTCGACCTCACCTTCGAGCTCGACTTGTGGGGGCGCCTGCGGCGTGCGACGGAAGCGGCGCGGGCCGAGCTGCTGGCGAGTGAGGAGAACCGGCGCACGGTGCTCACGACCCTCATCAGCGATGTGGCGCAGGCCTACTTCGACCTGCTCGAGCTGGATCGCGAGGCGCAGATCGACCGGCAGACGCTGGACTCGCGCCGAGCCTCGCTGGAACTGGTGCGGCGGCGGTTCGACGAGGGATTAACGAACGAGTTGGACGTGCGGCGTGCCGAGGGAGAGGTGGCCAGTGCTGCGGCCCGGGTGCCCGACGTCGAGCGGCGGATTGCCCAGACCGAGAATCGGCTGAGCATCCTGCTGGGACGCAATCCTGGAGCCATCCCGCGCGGCGCCGTCCTCGAAGCCCAGACGATACCACCGGAGCTGCCGGCGGGGCTACCTTCGGCCCTGCTCGAGCGACGGCCGGACGTGCGCCAGGCCGAGCAGCGCTTGGTGGCCGCCAACGCGCGGATCGGCCAGGCCAAGGCGGAATTCTTCCCCCGCATCTCGCTGACCGGCAGCTTCGGCGTGGAGAGCGTAGCCCTCTCCGATCTTTTCACGAGCCCGGCGCGCATCTGGCAGGCGGGGCCGGCGATGACGGTGCCGATCTTCAACGCCGGGCGGATCGCCGCCAACCTGCGCGCGACGGAGGCCCGGGAGCGGCAAGCGCTGATCCAGTACCAGCAGACTATCCAGCAGGCGTTTCGCGAGGCCAACGACGCCCTGGTATTCCACCGGAAGGCGCGCGAAACGCGCGCGGAGCGCGAGCAGCAGGTGATGGCGGCTCGGCAGGCGCTCACCCTGGCTGACCTGCGGTACAGGAACGGGCTCAGCAACTACCTCGACGCGCTGGATGCCGAGCGGCAGCTCCTTTCGGCGGAGATCGAGCTGGCCCAGACCACGCGGGACCGGCTAACGGCGGTGGTGCAGGTCTACAAGGCCCTCGGCGGCGGCTGGGAGGTGCAGGAATGAGTCCAGCGCAGCGCAAGACCGAACGGTTCGACCCAGTGGCCGTGAACCCAAACGGGAACGTCGCGACGGACGCCGGTGCCCAGCCTGTGGCCCCCGAGCGGCGCAGGTACGGGCGGACGGTCGTGCTCGCGCTCGGGGTCGTCACGGCTCTTGCGATGCTGGCGTTCGGCGTCCGGTACGTCCAGCACGCCTGGTCGCACGAGTCCACCGACAACGCGTTCATCGATGCCCATATCGTCGCCGTGAGCCCGAAGGTGGCGGGCTACGTCGCCCGCGTGTACGTCGACGACAACGCGCACGTGAACGCTGGCGACCTGCTCGTGGAGCTCGACCCGCGCGACTTCCTGGCTCGCCTCGCACAGGCGGAAGCCTACGTCACGGCGGCGCAGGAGCAGTACCGGGCGGCGGTCATGAACGCGCGAGTCGTCGAGCGCACCGCCCGCGCGGCGGTGCAGCAGGCCGAGGCCGCGGTGGCGACGGCCGAGCGGCAGGTCGATGGAGCGCGCAGTCGCCTCGAACAGTCGCGGGCTCAGGTGGTCTCGGCGGAGGCCGAAGCCGCACGGGCCGCGGCCGACGTGCGGCGCTACGAGAATCTGCTGAAGTACGGTGCCGTCTCGCGGCAGGAGCGCGACAACGCCGTGGCGACCAACACCAAGGCCGCGGCGGACCTGAACGCCGCCCAGCGTGCCGAACAGGCGGCGGCGGATGCCCTGCGCCAGCAAGAGGCGGAACTCGCGCAGGAGCGCGCGCGCCTCGCCAGCGCCCAGGCTGCTCCCGACCAGATCGAACAAAGCCGGGCCCAGGCCGATCAGCTTGCCGCCCAGATCGCCCAGTACGGGGCGGCAAAGCACCAAGCCGGGCTGGAGCACTCGTACACGAAGCTCTACGCGCCGGAGTCCGGGCGCGTGACGCGGAAGAGCGTCGAGCCTGGCGCATATGTGCAGGTCGGCCAGACGCTGTTATCGATCGTGCCCGACCGCGTGTGGGTGGTGGCGAACTTCAAGGAGACGCAACTCCGGTACATGCGGCCGGGCCAACCCGCGACCGTGAAGGTTGACGCGTATCCCGACCGCGTCTTCAAGGGTCACGTGGACAGCATCCAGGCGGGCAGCGGCGCGCGCTTCAGCGTGCTTCCGCCCGAGAATGCCACCGGCAACTACGTGAAGGTCGTCCAGCGTGTGCCGGTCAAGATCGTCATCGACGAGGCGCCCGATCCCCAGCACGTGCTGGGCCCTGGGATGTCGGTCGTGCCCGAGGTCACGGTGCGATGAACGACACGGTGGAGCAGCCCTGGCGTCCCGCCTACAACCCCTGGCTCATCACGGTCGTGGCGTCGATGGCCGCGTTCATGGAGGTGCTCGACACGAGCATCGCCAACGTGGCCCTGCCGCACATCGCGGGCAACCTCGGCGCCGGCAACGACGAGAGCACGTGGGTGCTAACCTCCTACCTCGTCGCCAACGCGATCGTGCTGCCAGTCAGCGGCTGGCTCGTCCAGGTGTTCGGCCGGAAGCGCTTCTTCATGACCTGCATCGCCCTGTTCACCGTGAGCTCGGTCTTCTGCGCCATGGCGCCGAGCCTGGGGCTGCTGCTCTTCTCCCGGGTGCTGCAGGGCGCGTTCGGCGGTGGGCTACAGCCCATGGCACAGGCGATCCTCGCGGACAGTTTTCCGCCGGAGCGGCGTGGTCAGGCGTTCGCGGTATACGGCATCACCGCCGTGTGCGCACCGGCCATCGGTCCGACGCTGGGCGGCTGGATTACCGACAACTACTCCTGGCGCTGGATCTTCTGGATCAACCTGCCCGTGGGCCTGCTCGCGCTCGCGCTCGTGTTCCGCCTCGTGCAGGACCCGCCCTACCTGGCCCAGCGCGCGCGCGGCGGCATCCGGGTCGACTACGTCGGCTTCGCCCTGCTGGCGCTCGGCGTCGGCGCATTTCAGGTGATGCTGGACCGTGGTCAGCAAGATGACTGGTTCGCGTCCGGGTTCATCACGATCCTGGCCGTGGTTGCTGCCGTCTGCCTGACGGCGCTCGTGATCTACGAGTGGTTTCACCGAGATCCGCTGATCGACGTCCGGCTGTTCACCAACCGCAACTTCGCGACGGCCAACCTCATGATGTTCATGGTCGGCGCCGTGATTTTCGCGACGACCGTCATGCTGCCGCAATTCCTCCAGACGCTGATGGGCTACAGCGCGCAGACGGCGGGCGTCGTGCTATCCAGCGCGGCGTTGGTCCTGGTCGCCGAGATGCCGATCGTCGGTCGGCTCACGACCGTCATCCAGGCGCGCTACCTGATCGCGTTCGGGTGGGTCCTGGTCGTCGCCACCATGTACCTGTCGACCCAACGGCTCGACCTCGAGGTGAGCTTCGGGTCGGTTACTTGGCTGCGCGGCGTCCAAATGGTCCCGCTCGGCTTCATCTTCGTCCCCGCCACGACCGCAGCGTACATCGGCGTCCCCGCCGGGAAGCGGAACGCCGTCGCCGGCCTCGTCAACTTCTCGCGAAACATCGGCGGCAGCGTGGGGACGTCGATCGTCACCACGCTGATCGCGCGCCAGTCGCAGTTCCACCAGGTCCATCTGGTGTCGCGCCTGGCGGACGACAATCCGTCGTTTCAGGAGCAGATCCGCGACCTGTCGCGACGCCTCGCCGCCGGCGGTCTCGGGACCTGGGAGGCCCAGCGGCAAGCGTACGCGCGCTTCTATCAGATGGTGCACGACCAGGCGCAGGCGCTCGCGTACATCGACACCTTTTGGTGGCTCGCCCTCGGCGCGGCCGTGATGTTCGGCCTCGCCTTCGCGCTCGAGCGTAACGACCCGCGCGCGGGCGGCACGGTGGCCGTCCACTGATGATCTACTCGCCCGCTCGAACAATGAGGAGGAACGCAATGGCAACGGTGACAGTGGCAGCGCAACGGATCGGTGGGATCGAGCGGTCGAAGGCGCTTCACATCGGCTTGTGGGTGGTTCAGGGTCTACTCTCGCTGGTCTTCCTCGCGCACGGCGCGATGCTGGTCACCCAGCCGATCGCCGCGCTCGCCGAGATGATGGTGTGGCCGGGCGCGGTTCCCGCCGCGCTGGTGCGCTTCATCGGCATCTGCGAGATGCTCGGCGCGCTGGGCCTGATCTTTCCCGCCGCGATGCGCATCAGGCCGGCGCTGACACCCCTCGCCGCAGCTGGACTCACAATCATCCTGGGCTTCGCCGCCGCGTTCCATCTGAGCCGCGGTGAGTTCGCCGCTCTTCCGATTGCTCTCGTCCTCAGCAAGCTGACGGCATTCGTCGCGTGGGGCCGCCTTGCGAAGACACCCATTCCGCCGCGGTGAGCGATTGCTCGTCCAAACTTCAAGTCACTCACAGAGAGGAGAACTTCAGCATGGCCGGCACACCTCCTATTCAACGTTTCGATCACTGGACCCTGGTCTCGCACGACGTGGAGCGCTCGAAGCGCTTTTATACTGAGATTCTCGGGGCGCAGGAGCACAGGTTCTCCGATGGCGGGCTTCCCGGAGGGGGCCAGCTCCCCGGCGGAGGCCAGCTGATGTCGGTGAATCTGGCGGGGACGATCATCGATCTCTTCCCCGCCAATGACGCCCCATGGCCGGGGCAGCCGTCACCGGGCAGCGGCGGCCAGCATCACGCGTACCTCATCAAGCTGGAGGACTATGAGCCGTGGCTCGAGCACTTGCGGGCGCACAATGTGCCGGCGCGGTTGACGGCGCACGGCCTGATCCGCATGTCGATGTACGTCGACGACCCCGATGGCTACCACATCGAGCTCACAGTACCGTTTGATGACCCCGAGGTCGGCCGGCGCGAAATCGAAAAGCGCGGACTGCTCCAGGGAGTGGACCGCCGTCCGCCCTGGCGGATGTCGCAGTAAGGGGTACCACAATGTCTACTCAATTCTCACCGCTCATCGCTGCAGGAGCGCACGGAAATGGCGACCCGTTTTCGGTTCAGCGCATCGACCTCCACGAGCTCGGCGAGCGGGCCTCCCCGGTCGCTGTTCTCGACAACTCCCGCGTGAGCGCTCGGCCGTTCGGGCCACACCCGCACGTGGGCTTCAAGGGTCCTCAACGCCCACGTTCGAGGGTCTTTGATATCGGCGATTGCGGACTTCTCATTTGAACCAGCGGCACCGGCTCACTCCAACGCCTGGTGCAGGGGACTGAAAGTCGCGTTTCAGTCCCCATTAAGCCGCATTACACTTTGTCCATGAGTGAGTCTTGGAACGAGGGGGTCCGCGGCACGCAGGTTCCGGCCCTAATAAACGCGGACGCAGCCACCATCCGGTGCGTCGCCGGGCCGGGGAGCGGAAAGACCTTCGGCCTCGTCCGACGCGTCGAGCGGATCCTGCATCCCGCAGGCCTCGGTGTTGACGGCCGCAACGTCCTCGTGGTCGCGTTCAACCGGGTTATCGCCCGCCAGCTCCGGGACGACATCAGCGCGCGGCTGAGGACGTTCGACTGCCAGCACGGGCCCGTCATCCGCACGATCCACGCGCTGTGCGTCGAGGTGATCGGAGAGGAGCTGCGGATGCTCCTTCCCCATGAAGTCGACGCGATGATCTACGACGTGCTGCAGGAGTATCCAGAAGTGGCCGCGCTCTATGACGGCTTCAACGAAGCGGGCCAGGCGCTGCGCGACCACGATGCCGGCCATGCCCAGCATCTCCTTCTGTGGCAGGCGGCTCAGCAATGGCTTATACGGCACAAGGCGCATCTCGTCGGCGACCTGCCGCGCCTCCTTCTTGAGCGCCTCAGGGGCGGCGACTTCCCAGAACGGGGCTACGACTACGTGATCGTTGACGAGTTTCAGGACCTGACCTCCGGCGAGCAGGAGCTGATGTTCCGGCTCCGGCGACCGGGCGGGCAGCTGGTCGCCCTCGGCGATCCCCGTCAGTCGATCTACAAGTTCCGCGGTAACGATCCCCAGGGCCTCGCGAAGATCGAAGCCCTTCTCGGCGACGATGGCGCCGCACACGACGTGCCGATTACCGAGTGCCAGCGGTGCCCGAAACCGATCGTCCTGGCGGCCAACCAGCTAATGGCCTTGTCGGGCGTCGAGGCGATGGTCCCGGTCAGCGATGCGGCGGCCAACATTCACATCGTGACCTGGACGAGCCCCGAGGCCGAAGCGGCGGGTATGGCAGCGGCCATCGTGAACAACATCCACGCGCACCCGGGCGATCGGCACCTCGTGATGGTCACGCGGCGGCAATTCGGCTACTGGCTGCGCGACAAGATAGGGGAACTCGATCCGGATCTGCGAGTCGAACTCGGCTTCTCTGAGGGACTACTGGACTCGTGGGCGCCGCGCGAGGCGTTCCTGCTGTTCTGCCTGTTGATCGATCCCGACCCCCCGACATGGCGAGCGTGGCTCGGCTACCAGAATTCTGCCACCGGCAGAGACTTCAGCGCGCCCAAGCGCAGCGCCGCTGCCTATCTGCGGCTCCTGAAAGATTCCAACGACGTGATCACCGACATCGTGGTCGAAGCGCTCGCCGCAGAACCCCGCGCGAAATCCCGCGGCGCCGGCGGCATCGCCATCTGGGACCGGGCGGTCCGGTTTCTCGAGCTCCGGAGGAATTTCGAGTGGGACACTGGAGATGCAGCGAGTTTCGTCAATAGCGCCTTCGACCCGGCCCGCTGGCTCTCCGTACAGTACGACCAGGACAGGATCCAGAGCGCGACCATGGATCTGCGGCTTCTCCGCGAGAAAGCGCTAGCGCTGCTGAAGCATGAGCAGGAGCGCCGGCCGGAGGATCAGCCGCTAGAGCACTTGCGGGCGGCCGTCGAACGCCTCCGGCACCAGATCGCGACGAACGAGCCCCTGGCCACCGGCGAGCCCAGCAACCTGCAGGTCGCGACGCTATGGGGCGCGAAGGGGGTAACGGCCGAGCACGTCTACATTCTTGGCGTGTGCCGGGAAGCGCTCCCCGGCCAGCGCCGGGACGAATACCCCGGTACGGACGCGGAGTACCGCGACGAGCAGCGGCGGCTCTTCTACGTCTCGATCACGCGTGCCAAGAGGACGCTGGTCATTTCGAGGGCCCTGCGTGTCGGACGGGGCGCCGCGAAACAGCTTGGTCTGACGGTGACCACCGGAAACAGGTACTGGGCAGACCTCGGGATGTCGCCGTTCCTTCACGACATCATGGGCATTCTGCCGCCCGCCGTACAGGGCGCTTCCTGGAGCGGGTGTGGGTCGGCATAGGCCCGTATCCGCCTTTTCTGCTAGGACGAGCAGGTCGGGGATCCTCCGGCCTGCGCCAAGAACTGGGCCGCAACGGCGAGCGAGAAAGGCCCGGCTCGTCTGCGGAGCGGATCGGTGCGGCGGCAGCCGCCAGCTCCGGATCGCCTGCTTCGGCCAGCAATACCGCCGCTTCCTGGTGAAGGGGGTTCTCAACCAACCTCAGAATTCAAATCCCCCGATACAGCTTGTTGAGTCAACATTCCCTAAGTGCGTAATTCGGAATAACAGGCGCGTGGCGGACCGTAAACACGGGTTCGAATCCCGTTGGGGCCACCAAGTTGTTTCTGTTGATGTTTGAAGGCTTCGTGTTTGAGTCGCGTCGCTGACGGGATTCAAACACGGAGCCACGGTCCTCGAAGTTTTCCTCCCTAGCTGCTCAAGGCGTCGAGCGCCTTCGCTTCGTAGAAATTCACGGCGTGTTTGAGTCTCGCCGGCCGGATCTGGCATAGAGCTGGGTGGTTTCGATACTCTTGTGCCCCAGGAGGCCGCGGACCTGCTCGAGGTCGTGGTGCTGCTCGTAGACTTCCATGGCCACGCCATGACGTAGGTCGTGGGCCTCGAGCATCGGATAGCCGATCAGGCGCCCGTAGGTTTTGCAGAGGCGCCAGATGTTCTTGCCCTCCATCGGCTCCCGTACGATGCCCTGGTGCCGCCGCCCGTATTTGGACCAGAAGAGCTGCGTGTCGGGCTCAACCTCCTCGACTTCAGTCGGAAGATCCTGTGAGACATAGGTGCTGAGGTATTGCATCACAGCGGCCGGGAGTGGAATGTCTCGCGTCTTGCCGCCCTTGACGGGGACATTTCGGAGACCCCACCCACGGTCCAGGACTCGTCTGCGACCGGCTGCAGTCAGGAGCGCGTCGAGTTGCCTTTGGCGCTACCGAAAACGATGGGCCAGTTCGCTGGGATACGAGCGCCCGGCCAACGCGGAAGCTCCGCATGCGCAGCTTCGCCCGCGCCTCAGCAGAAGGCGGACCATGCCCGCTGCCGCCAACACGCTTCCGACCAGTGCGAAGCTGCTCGGTTCGGGGACTGTACTTACCTGTGCCTGCTGCTCGGAGGCGAGGGTGTAGGTCCAGCCCTCCGGGAGATTAATCGTGAACGGGTCCTTCGCAGTGCCGCCTCCCCCGTTTGACCCTCTCACGGTGACCGATCCGAGAATATCAATCGCACAGTGGTCGCAGTTCGCAATCGCTATTTCTCCTGTATCCAACGTGCCGGATGAGCTTCCTGCGGTTGTCAGTTGCTTGTCGACAAAGGCGTAGAGTGGTATCTGCAGCGAGACAACGGCGGCTCCGCTGGAGTCATCGGGAAGGTCCAGAGTCAGAAGATACTGCGACGTAATGGAGAAGTTCACGTCGAGAACGGTGAGACCCAGCGGCGGTGACAGTACTGCAATGTCGTGAAACGAGGCCCTGGCGACTGCGCTGGCGCCCACTCCCGTCGATGAGGCGACGACTGCGATATCGGGAGGACTGTCGGCGTGGTTCCTGGATTGAGCATGCATGGATGCGGTGTTTGTCGGGCCGTCGCTGCAGTTCGTCGTGACAGGACCAAGACCGCCCGAAACGGCGACAGGGGAGTCGCCCGAGTTCAGAAGGTCCGATGACTCCCCGCAAATGGTGAGATCGCCGGTGATGCTCATCAACGCAGTGGTCCTGGCGATGTCGGCGGAGGCATGGAACGGGACTCCCAGGCATGCCAACCAAAGGCAACCGACTCGCAGCAGTTTCGCTGGGTGGAGAGGCCTCAATTCCGTCACCGGGCAGCACGAATGTCGGTCCATCTCTCTTCTCCTCTTGTGGCGCGGATCGGAGTTTCCCCAAGGTAGAGCCGGAGATCGATGGACACAACACCTACCTCGGCCCAAGTGTCTACTTTCTAACGATGTCCACCGCGATCACGACCACCCGGCTTGTCCCTCGGTTCTCCTCCGAGTGCCGGGTGCCAGAGCCGACAGCAACAACCTGTCCGGCACCGTGCTCGCTAGTCTCGGCGCCCTCCGGATACTCGGTGATGGCGCCGTCCTGAATGTAGAAAAGACCAGGCCGATCACGATGGTCGTGGAGCGCGAACTGCCCGCCCGGCTCAACCGTGATCCGGCGCATCCGCAGTTGATGCCCTGCCATCCCCTCGCCCGCGAGGTCTAGGGTGGCCAGCAGTTCCGTCCGGAAGCCCTTGCTCTCCATAGGCGGCATTCTCGACTGTTGCCCCAGCGCGACACCCGCCAACGCACCCACCAGCCCGGCCGCGCACAGCGCGCCCGCCAACGCGATCCTATGCATGGAGATCTCCTTGGTCGTAGTGTCGGTGACTGCGATGCTCTGCTCGGTCTCGTCGGCGGGAGCCCGTCAGCCACCCGACTAGGACACAGATCGAATGAGGTTTCGGGGGTTCAGGAAGGCCGTTTGCCCGAATGGACGACGTAGCGAGCCCTTCGCCGCCGGCCGGCAGCGTCGGATGCCGGCCTAGAGGACTTGCCTCTCGGATGGACATTTCCCGTTCCCGGGTCTCTGTGAGAGGGCAGCATAGGGGATCCGCGTGCGGCTCCGCAAGTCGCCAATCCCATACGCCGGACGGCTTCCATCGGTCGATGGTCGGGCCGGGGCTCCACGTTCATCACCGAGGAGACGATCGGCAAACAGCTGGAGCTGCTCAAACAAGTGGTGCCGAAAGTATCCCGCGTGGGGATCGTCGTGAATCCGAGCAATCCCGTGTACGGCCCGGTGTTGAAGGCGAGTGAGACCCCGGCCCGCGTCCTGGGGCTGGACCTCACAGTCGTCGGCGTGAAGCAAGCAGCGGACTTCGAGGCTGCCTTTCGAGCGGCGATCCGAGGGCACGTCGGTGGCCTTGTGGTCCTGCGGGATCCGGTGCTCACGGCGAACCAATCACAGCAGCTTCTCACGCTGGCCGCATCCACTCGGTTGCCGGTAATCTATGGACTCTGGGATTTCGTTGACAGCGGGGGCTTGATGTCCTATGGCCCCAACTTGGTCGAGATGTACCAGCGGGCGGCGTACTTGGTCGACAAGATCCTGGCAGGCGCGAAGCCGGCGGATCTTCCGGTCGAGCAGGCGACCAAGTTCGAGCTCGTGATCAATGTCAAGGCCGCGAAGACGCTCGGTCTGACCATCCCGCAGGCGCTGCTGCTCCGGGCGGATGAGGTCATCCAATAGGAGGTTGACATGGCGACGAAGAAGTCACCGAAGCGAAATGTAAGGAAGCGGACCGCGGTCACCGCGAAAGTTCTCGACGCATTCGCGGATGCGTGGAACCGGCACGATGTCGACAAGCTCATGCGCCTTATGACCGAGGACTGCGTGTTCGAGGCAAGTGCCGGATCGGCAGTCTGCGGAACGCGCTATGAGGGGCGGGAACAGGTACGAAAGGGATTCGGCGAGGTCTTTGCGACGTTTCCGGACGCCCACTGGGGAGGGGCTCGACACTTCATCAGGGGCAACCGCGGAGTGTCGGAGTGGACCTTCACGGGGACGCGTGCGGACGGGACGCGGGTCGAGGTAACAGGGTGTGATCTCTCTACCTTCCGCGATGGAAAGATTGCGGTGAAGAACTCCTATCGGAAGAATCGGACGGCGTGAGCTTCAAGCGCTCCCGACTGAAAACACAGGCTCGCGCTCCGGGCATCGGTCCTCCTTTCGAGGACTGTCACCCATGTCCGTGTCTCACTGGAAGGGTTCACTCCAGTTCACTCCACCAGAGCGTGAAGGGCGTCACCCAATTGCACGAGATTCATTAGAGCCGGAGAGCGCCGCTGGGTTTCCCGGAGCATCCTCCGCGCAACGGGAAGGCGAGCCGCGAGGGGAGTTCGGGCGAGGCGCGGCGAAGTTCAGCGTGCAGGGAGCTTATCGATCTCACGCTGTAAAGCCCTCCGGAAGTCAGCTTCGCTTACGGTCGGAAAGATCGGCAGCCACACGGAGAGCCTCTTGTCTCCTTCAGCAGCAAACGCGTGCTGGAATACCTTGCCGTCCCGAAGCAGGAAGAAATCACTGAACGTCTGTGTAGCGAAACCCCATTCGTCCCCGTGCAGCTGGCGGAGGAGAATCAGGAAGCGGGCGTCGCTGGACGGTGGCGGGTAGCTGCTGAGCTGCCGTCCGCCGGGCACTTGCAGGTGGTACTTGGGACCCCAAGGCACATCCACGACTGGCGCACCCCCGATGATGTTGCGCAGGTACTCGGCTGACGATCCAATCATCCGGATGCGGGAGACCTTGTCGAACAGCAGTTTCTGGCCGGCGGGAAGAGTCCCGTAAAGACTGCGCGTGACCTGAAATTCAGAGCTGCCATCGGAGGTGACTTCGACGACGCCCTCGATTATATTCTGCATGGTCAGTGGAAGGCGGAGCGTCCAGTCGTCCATACCTTCAATTCCGAAATTCCAGGGCGACGAGGAAGCCGTCTGGGCTGACGGACTTTGTGCGACCACGGGCAAACAGCAACCGAGCACGAACGCGAGAAGGAGTGCAACACCAGAAATGCGGAGTGGCATGTGAAACCTCCATCGCTCGCGCGAACTCGGTCAGACGCTCACCTTCCCATGCGCTGACGGTAGGCGGCGATGGCCTTCTCGAGGCCTTCAAGCCGTCTCGGCCGCGCCGGCGCCAGAGCTGATACCAGAGTTTGTTTCGAGATACGAAAAGGCTGAATACAGGCTTAGCGACGAACTCTACAATGACATGGCCCGGTGGCGTGTGTCTGTGCGGCCACGGCTTCGTTGTCTGACTCTTCCCGGGACGGAGTTCCTCGTTCTCAACGAAAGAGAGTATCAACTTCAGGTGCGAGATCTGAGTCGGGCATTCCTAGCGCCAGGCAAAAAGGGCAATCGGCGCCTAGGTGCTGCACGGCTCGTGTTGACGTCAGATCCATTGAACAGAAGCATTATTACAGGTGTAACGGAGAACAAGCGTCGTTTGCTGAAGTGGCTGCACAGATGGGT
>Ga0335069_10006207_pt1 | contig 17403 bp, 9 predicted proteins | sample Lox_Sample_11_FD_206714 | JGI IMG/M metagenome (GOLD analysis project Ga0335069, IMG submission 206714) | Soil microbial communities from Loxahatchee National Wildlife Refuge, Florida, United States - Lox_Sample_1.1 | ecosystem: Environmental > Terrestrial > Soil > Wetlands | place: USA: Florida... | reverse complement strand
GGGAGGCACAGAGAGAATTCTTCGCCATGACGGAGGCCGGGTTCCGCCCTTCGTTGGCCGCGCCTTCCGGTATGCCCACTTCCCAGATCATCAAGCGAGTGAAGCCGCCCGCGCTGACCGACGACCGCATCGATATCGTCGCCTGGTTCGCTCACTGGCTCTGTCGATGGTCGTTCTTTGCCTTTCCTGATGACGATATCCGAGATACCGCACTGGATTTGGCATTGCATATGCAGCGGGGGAAGTAACTCTTTCAGAGCAATCGACCGAGGAATCTTCAGTCTAGTTCCGCTCCATTCTAGTGCCCGGAAAGATCATTTCCGGGCATCAGCCGCCGCCCTGACGCCGGGAAATAGGACTTTATCGGGGGTTAGGAATTGCCCAGTCGCGGCCGCGAACTTCCCGACTGCTCACGGTCTGATTGGTCTTCTGCTTTCGGGCACACTTTTTGCGCACCGGGTCGAGATGCCAAATCGCAAAGCTCACACAATCGTACAGCCTGGGCTCGCTGTTGCCGGATCAGCCCACCGAAAACATGTCAACTCCTCGTTAGTCGAGACCTATCCGATCGGACGTGCGATGAGTGCATTGTCCTTTTAGCAGCGGTTGAGCCAAGGGCCACTTGTCCGAAAAGGCGACTATTCGGCCATGTGGCTGACGTGCTGTCGTCGATGAGCCCTCTGGCGATTATGCGCTCATTGACTGATTGTTCGTCGATCCTCCCGGGAAAGGCAATCACGCGGGGAGAGCTGTCGCCTCCCGGTCTAACCCAAACACACCTAGAACCTCAGACCGGTGGCACACAAAGGCTGGGTGTAGGTGTAGCTATAACGCGTCTGCCCGACGATGACCGAATGGCCGATGGTGCGGACGGCACTGATCTCGCCCTGTTTACCGGAGATCAGGTCGCAACTTCGGAAGCCCGATTCTCCAATGTCGCAGTACTTCCCGAAGGGCGGCAGTAAACCTTAGCATTCGCTGGTGCACGCTACTTGCCAACCACAATCAACTGATCCGGTTCTGTCCAAGCCGAGGTCCCTTCGTGCTTCAGTTGATGTGTAGTGTCCTCCCATATAAGCTTGGTGACCGAGCCGCCAGTCTTTTCGTATGCATAGGTCTTACCGTCGTCCTGAAAGACCGTAAAGCTTCCATCCGCTCCTGGGTACACCCTGATCGACGCAATCGTCTGCGGCTGCTGTGCGCTCTGCACCTCCGAGCCCAGGGGCACAATGCTTCCCGCCCGCACAAACAGCGGCAGAGTATCGATCGGAGCATCCGCCGCGATCGTCTGGCCGCCGTGCATCCGTTCGTTCGTCCAGTAGTTGTACCAGTCACAACCCGCCGGGAGATAGACGTTTCGATGAGTGGCGCCCTGTTCGGTCACCGGGGCGACCAGGAAAGCCGGCCCATACATATACTCATCCGGGATATCCGCGGCCTTCGGGTCCCCCGGGAAGTCCATGAACAGCGCCCGCATATACGGAGCGCCAGTCTGGTAGCTTTGATAGGCAACGGAGTAGGTGTAGGGCAGAATCTGGTAACGCAGCTTCAGATACTTTGCAAGAATCGGCTCTGCCTGCTTGCCGTACGACCACACCTCGTTGTGCATCCTCTCGCCATGCGCCCTCATGACAGGCTGAAACGAGCCCCATTCGAACCACCGCACAAACAATTCGGGATAGTCTTCGTAGTTCCCAATCGTTTCACGCGTATCCGATCCGTCGATCAGCGGCTTGTGTGCTGCATGATAGTCGCTCGGGATCACCGGCGAGAAGAAGCCTGCGATGTCCGTGTCCCAATAGGGCAGTCCGGCCGCAGCGAAGTTTAGCCCTGCAGGGATCGAACGCTTCAGCATGTCCCAGGTCGAAATGATGTCGCTCGACCAGAACACCGTGCCGTTGCGCTGTGCGCCCAAATAGGCCGCCCGGGCCAGGATCATGACTCTACGGCTATCTCCAAAATCCCGCCGGTAGCCTTCGTACACTGACGCGGTGTGGAATAGCGGATAAGCGTTATAGAAACGAGTTCCCGAACCGATCGAGAACACATCTTTGGCCGGGTCGATATCCGGCTCCGTTTCATCCAGCCAGATGTAATCGAACCCGTACGGTTTCACATACCGATCGCGAATCTCCTCCCAGAACCACTTAGCCGCCTCGGGGTTCGTCGTGTCGATATTCGGTCCAATCGTCTTCTCAGCCCATCCGAGATCCGGCTTTCCGTCCGGCGTATGCACCAGCCAACCTTTGCTCTGCAGCATGTCATAGAACCGGGTCCCCGGCGCAAAGTGTGGCCACACACTCAATAGCGTCCCTACATCCATCGCATGCAGTTCACGATTCATCGCCGCCGGGTCCGGCCAGCGCTTCGGGTCCAGGTCGAGTTCGCCCTGCCTCGTCATGTTCAGGAAGTCCACAACGATGACGTCCAGTGGGAGCTTCTTCTCTCGATATCCCCTGGCCACATCCAGAATTTGTTCTTGTGTTGGATAGATCGCCTTACTCTGGATGTACCCGTAAACCGCCCTCGGCAGCATATGCGTCACGCCGGTCAGCAGTCGGTAGCCCTCGTAAATCTCATCGCTGCTCTGCCCCGCGATCACAAAGTACGATACGCGATCTCCAACCTCTGACGACCACACATTCTGACCATTGAATCCCAGATCCACCGTCGTCTTGGACGGGTTGTCCCATACCAGTCCGTAGCCACGACTGGCGACCATAAACGGCACGCAAACATCCTCGCCGCCGATTGCCAAGTAGTCATGCCAGCAGCGGATCTCGTGATCCCGCAGGTCCATCCAGCCCTTCTGCTGCTGCCCAAGTCCGTAGTAGTGCTCGTCGGCGGGCGAGTCAAACACGGCCACGACCCTGTGCCCCTTACCGGAGGGGTCCGATTCGGCTGCTTCCGTACTTTCCGGCGCCATCATCCAGGTGCGCATGCGCAGCAACATTTTGCCGTCCGCCGTCGTCATCAGCAGCGCGTCGTTGTGCGGACCATGTCCATTGCCCGGTCCTCCAAAGTACTGCTCGCGCAGTTGAATATTAAGGGCATCCAGTGGCATCTGCTTTGGCAGCTTGCCTTTTGGAAGATCGCCTGGGCCCAGACGCACCGCCATTCGGTCTGACCGGAAAACATCGTTGCCTTCTGCGTCGCGCTCGTGCGTCCATCCCTCCGCCGAGGGCTTCGCCACAATGCCGTATCCCGGAGCGCCGGTCGCGGCGGTCTTATCTGTGCTCATGGTTACGCGCAAGATGTTTTGAGCATACGGGACCAGCGATATCACTCGCCCATCGCGCTCCAACACCAGCGGCCCTACCTGGGCCACGGCAGACCCGGAGAGCAACACGTTCAGCAGCACCACAGCTTGCCTCCGCGCCCACAGGTTTTGCGTACGTCGCCGACCCACCGAAAGCCTTCGAGCAACAAGCCCCGGCGCATTCACTTCACACGAGATCTGCATATTTCTCCGCCCATCGGCAATGCTGTGACGTCATCAGGATAGCCTCAGGCAGCGCCTCGAACCGGGAGTCCGCTGTTTAACGCCACCACGCGATCTAGATTGTTCGAATCGGAGATCACCGACTCAGGCGACCTCTATATCTGCGACAATACACGCTGCACCAAGCAGAAAAGTCCTAAAATCGTCAACTAGGGCCGACCATTCGGTTCGACAATCTGGAGGTATTCTATGTAGCCCAGCAGTGCGCCCCAGTGATAGAACCGATCGCTGTTCGCGACATCGTCACCCGTTCCGAGGATTGCGTTGTAATTCTCATGCACGTGCCCTTTGTCATGCCATTCCTTCAGGAATAGCTCATACGATCTTTGCGCCAACTCAGACCGCGCCGTTGGATCGTCATAGTTGCGCAAGCCCAGATACACAAGGTAGTTCAGAGGACCCCAGATACGCCCGCGCCAGTAATTTTGGTCGGCGAACGCGGGGTCATTGCGAGCGATAGATGGAAGGATCCAATCGCCCCAGAACTCCTGCGGGTTCCGCAAGTGCTGCTGGATCATCGTTCGTGCCTGAGCTGCAGTGGCCGTACGCGAAAGCATAGGGTAAAAGTTTGTGGGAGAGAGTCGATTGCTAAACTGGCCCGTGTGAAGATCCTTGTTCAGGAAGATACCTGCGCTTGGGCTCCACAGCGTCTCGAGTTTACGTCCGTATTGGGCACTGCGGGCACGCAATTCATTGGCATCGTCCTTACGTTGCAAAGTATCGGCGATCGTAGCCAACGCGTCGCAGTCGGCGATGTACAGGCTCATCAGACCAACATCGGCGAACTCCATGAGGTGTGTCTTGGGGTTGTAAGTCGTGCCGTCGTACATCGGACTGTTGTCCAACCCTGATTCGAGAATGGCGCCGAGGCTTGTACCAGGTGATGGATCGTCGCGATTGACCGGGGGGTTTTGTCCATCGCTTCCCCAAACAAGGTAGCCGTTCAGATCGCGATGCTGGGCCCACCACCGGTTCCACTTCAATAGGGCCGGGAAGGTCTCTTCCAAAAACCAGCGGTCTCTGAACTTCTGATACAGTCCAAGGACAGTGATGGCGCCGACTGGAGGTTCGGACCTGTCAAAGCTTTTCCAGTTTCCTGCGCGCGCATAGTTCGGAACAAATCCTTCCTCCGTCGATTCTCGAAGAGTCTCAATGGCATCCGCATACGCGAGATCGCGGTCACCGATAGAAGCCAAGGTGGCTGCGAAGAAAGTATCCCAATCGAAGATCACGTACCCGCCCCAGTCCACGCTCCAGACCCGGCTTACGAGCGAGACGACCCTCTGCTTTTCGGGCTCGTAGGTGGTATCCCAGCCGAGCGTAGTCTCAATTGCGTCTTTAATCGGTTGGGTGCCTTCAGGACCTTCTAGCGATCGCTTGTATGCGGCGAGCTGGCGATCGAGGATTGCTTGAACTTGCTCCACCGTACGCCTGCTATTGGTGCTGATTCCAACAGGTGCAGTCAGATCTGCCGCAAAGTACGGGCCCTCGACACGGACCGCGGAGCGCTGGATTGTGTGCTGGTTTCGATCGGACTCGCAAGTGCAATATACCGTGGTGCTGCCGGTCGAATCATTCGCCTCGATGACACCCTGCCGCCTTGCGACCCTTCCGGTCATGTTCCAGAGATAATTAATAGAGAACACTGCGGTGGGTGGCAACGCTCCATCAGACTGAGATGCTAGAGGTGTAACGAGAATCACGACATCCTGGTCATCGTGAGCGCTCTGTACGCGCCAGCTATGGCCCTTCCACGTCACGAGCAGGTCGGTGTAGCTGCCGTCCCAGGCATGCGACTTTGGAAAGACCTGTTCCGCACCTGAAGACAGTCGACCGATTAGGGTGCTTTCGAGATATGCCTCCGAATGTTCTGTGGTGTTGTGCTTCATCCCAAGGTGAATCGCGAGTCCCTTGGGTAAAAGCACCAGGGTCGTAACACTGTTGACATCCCACGTGTTCCAGCCTTGCGCGAGTCGTCGCTGCACTGCGCTGTACTCTGCTGATCGTGGTGCGTTGCCAGAGTCTGAAAGCGCACTGCTGGAATATGTGTGAGCTGATCCAGGGTTTGCTACGGGACTTTGCGCCGTGAGAGGCAAAGAAAAGGCCGCATAACAAAGGAGAACTCCGGACCTTCGTATTACCCGGAGCATCTTGCATACAACACCCATCTGACAGTCCTCGATGTTCAACGCCCATGCACACGTGCGTACCAACGACTTGAATATAACCGCTGGTTCCCTTAACGCGTTCCCGGTCAAGGCATCGAAGTTTTCAGCGATTCCATATTCCTGTGCATGAGACCGAATCTCCTTCTCATCGCGCTTCAGATTTCCATTTGGTGCGAAAACGCTTGCCAAGAAGAAGTGACTGGAAGAAGTGGGTCGCCGGTGAGATCGGCCTGGACCAGGGGTTTATGACCCAGGCTGGCACCCGACGAAAACTCGCACCTCCGCCTGGCGAATCCTGAGACTGAACTGAACCCACCTACCAGGAATATGAGGCAAGCACTTGGGGCGGACCGGCTGTTGAATCAGTGACGCTGGTTTGCAGAACAAGCTCCATGTTTTTCTTTTGCCAGTCTGGCGGAAAACCGCGCAACCCTCTCTCCAGGAAATCCGGATTGGACACAAATTCTCCTGCTGATTGCGTCCCGCTTCCGGTGAGTCCCGCAGCTATGATCGTGAATTGGCCAGTCTTGGAGTCGAGCAAACGAGCGACGATCGCATAATCATCTCCGAATTGCTGTGACTGACGGAGATTGGAGTGCCAGACTCGGCCACCGGCGACTTGTTCTCGAATCATGTATTCCCCATTCACCTCAACAAATGCGAAGTGCAAGCCGGGGGTTATCTGCATGGTCCATTTGTTGTTGAATGCACCCATAATGACAGCGGGCGAGTTTCGCAGATCCTCGAAAGAGTAGTTGGTGCCGATGCGAACTTGGCTGGGTTTGCCGAGCTTTCCGAGCAACGCAGACACCCTGACCGCAGCATAGGCGTCGCCAACCGCGACGCCATAATCCGGGTAAGGCATAAGCTCACTCCACGCAAGCTTCTCGTTTCCACCCAGAGGGAGGATCTGGTTTGACCTTTCGACTTCGGTTTGGAACCTGTCAGGATGCGAGCGCGAGTATCGCTTATAGAGTTCGAGAGTTGGCCTGTAGACGATGGGCTTGGCGAGGCAGATCAAAACGGGCTGCTGTGTTGCGAAGACGGGCGCCCAGAACTGCTCCACTCGAGATTGCTGCTCGACCTTCTGCCGCGAATTTACAAAGAAAAGCCCCGCACCGACTGCGAATATCAGGCAGAGTGCAACGATTAGCGAAAGACGAAGGTTTGATCTGACTCTAGGTGCCTGGGGCGAAGGGCGATTTACTGGCTCGGCAGAGAAGTCGACGGCATCTGGCAGCCAGTGGAATTGAGGAGCATATGAGCCGACCGGGAGTTCGATACGAACGACTGAACGCTCCGTAGCAGATTGATAATACTGTTGCAACCGGCGTCGCACCTCACCGGCCTGGACCCGTACGACAGGGTCATCGCCGGTTGCATATCCCGGTGAGCGCTGAAAGAGTTCAGTTCCAATCGTGCGCTCTTTCAGTTGTTCGGCGTGACCGTCGAGTTTGTGGCGAACGATGTACTCGAGGAACTGCCTGCTGCGAACTGCGTTTTTGAAGAAGCGGCTTTTCAGAATCCTGTCGAGTTCCTGAAGCACGATCCTCGCCTGATTGGCGTCTTCTTGGCCAGAATCGGGGGAATTGGGCGTGTGGCTCGGATGCTGAACGGCAAAGCTCATGGGTGGCTCTTCGCGCGCTGCACAGAGGGTGGCCAGGTCAGGTCACTCACTCCCCGTTGGCCAGTTGACTTAATGAATGCGAACAACGTTCGTTATTCAAACCGCACAGGGTCGGTCCTTGGGCGGCATGGCCCGTCATCAAGCGAATCGCAATTCGAACAGCCGGTGAAACGTTTACCTGACACGCCGACCTAAGCAAGAATGAAGTAGACACGCCATCCTGGTTCTCTGTCAAGACAAGAGTCGGCTCCAGGACATATGAGAGGGATTGGTAATGGACGATCCTAGAACGCTGGCTCTTAGGCATTACTTCCCAGCAGGCATTCGGACCGAGCATCCGTTAATCCCCCAATGGGGAAAGGAATGGAAAGGCGGAACAACTCCCATTCCAAGGTGAGCTCTGCTCTCGAGTACATTTGGTGGAGCGGAGGCGAAGGCGGTCCCTCAATTAGGAACCCGTTGATGTTTAAGGTGTTAAAAAAGTCTCTTACAGTATGCCACTGTGTCTTACTTGTCTTCCGCCGATCTTGAAGCCTAGGCTCCCCGCGTAAGAAGACACAAACGAACGAAGCCGACGAGCGCATGCATATCGTGGAGTCGGTAGCGCAACCAAGGAGATCGATGGCCACGGATTCGAAGTGTGGCAAATTGTAGTGTTCGGTGCGTCTCACAGCCAGAAAACGTTTGCCAAAGGAGACCAAAATGGCAAGTGCGAGGAGTCTGAGGAGGTTCTTCACGTTAGCTGTGTTTCTACTGGTGCTGCGAGGAATCCCCGGGTTCGCCCAGTTCTCAAGCGGAATCGAGGGAACGGTCCACGATTCCACCGGAGCGATTGTCGCGGGAGCGCAAGTCACCGTGAAAGATACGCGTCTTGGAGTGGAGAAGGTGACCAGGACCAACGATGCTGGCTACTTTCGAATCGACAGCATTGCCGCCTCGACATATTCCATCGAGATTCAGATGAGTGGGTTCAAGACATGGACACAAGCGGGGCTAACTCTGCAGGTGGGTGAGATGCGAACCCTCGCCCCCGCGCTTCAGGTCGGGGCCGTATCCGCGAATGTTGAAGTTTCAGCCTCGACGGCTGCAGTGGATCTGGTCACCCCGACTACAGGAGCCGTCATTGCTGATACCACCCTGCAGCAGACGCCACTGACGGGCCAGAACGTTTATGGACTGACGGCCCTGACACCGGGAATGACGGGAAGCGCGGTCAATTCCGGCGACAACTATACGAATGAATATGCAATCAACATCAACGCGGCCGGTCTGCGCCAGGAACAGAACGGCTACATGATTGATGGCGCATATACCAATACACCTTCCCGCGGCGGAGGCACCTCGATCTCGCCGAACCCCGAGATTGTTCAGTCGATGAGCATCAAAACGAACAATTTCGATGCCCAAAAGGGGAGAAATGCCGGTGCGACGGTCGAGGTCTTTACGAATTCAGGCTCTAATAACCTGCATGGCACATTTGACTACTACTACACGAACGATTCGCTGACCGCGCGCACTGAATTCCAATCGAAGCTTGCACCTTTCAGCCGCAAGGAATACAGCGGTACACTCGGAGGTCCGGCACTCAAGAACCGGCTCTTTTGGTTCGGGGCGATCGACGTGCTCCGATCCAGCTCTTCCAGTTCTTTCCAGGTCACGGCCGAGACGCAGGATTTTGACAATTGGGTAGCGGCGAATCTTCCCAACACTGTCGCTGCTGGGATCCTCAAGGCAGCTCCGCCGCAATCCTTCCCAACGTCGGGCTTCCAAACCGTTGCGCAGCTGGAGGCTAAGACTCCGGGATACTATGCTCCGCCCCCAGGGATTCCCGCGAATCTGAATGCTGTTGGCACCTCGAACATCAACTTCACGACCCCAAACGACGGAACCCAATGGGGCTTCCGAGTCGACTCATATCTCGGGAAGAGCGATCGCGTTTATTTCGATGCGATTCACACCCACCGCGACTCGCAGGGTTTGTATGCTCGGCCTTACCTGAACATCCCGTACACCGATAGCTCGACTTTCCTCAACCTCGACTGGACACACACTTTCTCTCCGCGTCTGTTGAATGACATGAGCATCAACATGATTCGTCCGCAGGGCGCAAACGGATCGACGCCCTCAGAGTACATTCCCTATATCAACGTTGTAGGGTTGCAGGGTTTCGGTCAATGGGGAGCCGGCAACTTCATCCAGACGACAGTTGGCTGGCGCGATGTGTTGACCGCGACTGTGAAGACTCACACCCTGAAATTTGGCTACGACGGCTACAACATTCGTGAGAATGATCAGCAAAACAGCGCGTTCACTCGCCCCACCTTCAACTTCGATAACCTTTTAGACTTCGTCCAGGACAAGGCAACCTCAGAGAACGCTACGCATGTTGACCTCACGACCCACGGACAGGCACCTTACCAGCGGCGCTACCGCGAGCTCTACACGGGGATCTTCATTCAAGATGACTGGAAGGTCATGCCGAGGTTAACGGTCAACGCCGGCATCCGTTACGACTCGATGGGGCATCTGTTCGCGATTCTGAGCCCTAAGCTGACCCTCCTGGAACTTGCAAAGGGCACGCGCCAGCAGGAGATTGCCGGTGCAGTGACAGTTGCGGCTCCGAATGGGCGGTCAGACGTGTTGGACCACATCGTGTATGGCTTGACCCCGCGCGTGGGTTTTGCCTGGGATGTTCGAGGAAACGGAATGACTTCGCTGCGTGGCGGATTCGGAATGTTTGCCGATCAGCCACCTTACCTCCACATTACAGACGCAACTTCCGGAAACTTGCCGTACTTCTACTCGCCGTACTTCAATGTTCGCCAAGGCAGCCCGACGCCTGTATTCCAGGTGTGTGATCCGCCAACGGGCTACACCCAGGTGTGCCCGATCGTCGATACATCGAACGTCACGTTTGACTCGCGCGGCGGCATCATCGTCAACGGCGTACCTCAAAGGTCAGGCCTCGGAGGGTTCGATCCGGAATACAAGATGACGCAGGTGGAGGCCTGGACCCTAAGCCTCCAGCAGCAATTCAAGGGGAACATGATCGCAGAGGTCAACTACTCAGGCGCTGCTGCGCATCATCTTCCGATTTATCAGAATGCCAACCGGTTTGCAGGCGATCTGATCATCAACAAAGGTAGCCCGCAGTACCTGAATCCCAGCTTCGGTTCGATCGAGTACGGTACGTCAGACGGAAATTCCATCGGAAATTACTTCTCCGGAATGCTGACCCATCGCATGACGCATGGACTGGCGATGCGCGGGATATACACGGTTGGAAAGGCTCAGGACGTCTACAGCACAGCGCAATCCATCTCTGGCGGGCAGATCACCACGAACACAAACATCATTCAACCCGACAACTTCAATGGGCAATATGGCCGATCCGACTATGACATCCGTCAGCAGTTTTCAGCCGACGGTACCTGGATCGTGCCGAGCAATTACTCCTCCGGGTGGGCAAAGTACTTACTGGGTGGATGGCAGTTCAGTGGAGTCTGGGTTCTGCAGACGGGATTGCCGTTCACGGTGTATACGACTGCGCCGTTCCAGCCGGTCTTTGACGCCAGCGGCAACGTCGTCGGGAATACCGGGGGTGACTACAATGCCGACGGGTATAACTGGGATGTTCCCAATACTCCGTCCTTCGGCAACCATCTCTCGGGGAAGAAGAAGAAGGACTTTCTGAACGGTCTCTTTGTTGCCTCCGACTTCCCTGCACCAACTCTGGGGAAGGAAGGCGACCTTGGTCGAAATACGTATGACCAACCTGGATACAACAACCTCAACTTCACGTTTGAGAAGTACTTCGATATCCCGTTCTTCTTCGGCGAGAAGATGAGAATCGAGGGCAGGGGCGAAGTCTTCAACCTTTTCAATCGCGCCAACCTGCATAATGTGTCTTCGGACATGACAAGCGGCTTGTTCGGACGCGCAACGAGCCAGCTACCGGCGCGCAGCCTACAGTTCCACGTGCGGGCGAGCTTCTAGACAGATCGGGTCAGGCGGTGAAATCGCTTGACCCGAGTTCATCAAGCCGTCGTCAGACTTCTCTGAAAAGTCGTAACGGTCGTTTATGCAAGGGACCTCCTGATCAGTGGGCCGAACAGTGACAGAATTTCGGCTCACACTTTTTTGTGCGTCCCAAGTCTGTGCCAAGGGCGATAAATCTAATGCGATCTAGGTGTGGATCGCGGCTGTTGTGGACTAATGGCGAGTCGGGTTCGCCGCGTGTCAGAGCTACTCCGTACACCAGTTGCTCAGTGGGGGGAAAAGAAATCATGTCACGAACGGATCCCCAATCAGGGCCGATCACCTTCAGCATTCATCTTCTAGCTTTTGTTTTCTTTCTGATGGCAGACACTGCTGCCATGAATGCTCAACTTAGCAGCGAGCTTCCGCCACAACCGGCGATCTCAGTCAGTGAGGCCAAAGACGGGTTTTCGGCAAAGATAGGGAGTGAAGACCTCAAGGTTACAGTCTGCAGGGAATCTGTCATTCATGTCATTGCCAGCCCTGACAATGGTTCTTTGGAATCCTCAGAACAACCCTGGATGCTGGCTCAAAACGAATCATGCCCCGGGGCAAAGTTTCAGTTTTCGAGCGATGCGGAATCCGCGACGATTACAACAGCAACGGTCAGAGTCTCGTTCTCCCTCAAGCGCGGGAATTTAACCTACAGTACGGTGGGAGGTGAGAGCCTACTCAGAGAGAGCGACGCTGTTCCACGCACGTACGAGCCCGACGTTGTGAATGGACTCCAAACGCATCGTGTGGCGGACCGGTTCTCGCCTGAAGCTACCGAAGGATATTACGGACTCGGACAGCACCAGAGCGGATTGTTCAACTATCGCGGGAGCACGGTGAAGCTTGCTCAGAACAATACGGACGTTGCGATTCCGTTCCTTGTCTCGAGCAAGGGATATGCGCTGATGTGGAACACGGCTTCTGAGACCGAGGTGGATAACCGATTTCCGCTGACGCTGACTTTTACGTCGATCGCCGGGAACTCAGTCGATTACTTCTTTATATACGGCCCTGAGATAGATCAGATCATTCGAAGTTATCGGACGATGACTGGTCACGCGCCGATGCTGCCGAAGTGGGCTTACGGCCTGTTCCAGTCCAAAGACCGGTATAAGTCCCAACCCGAGATTCTCGAAATTGCCGCTCGCTATCGCAAGGAACATATTCCTCTCGATGCGATAGTTCAGGATTGGTTCTGGTGGAAGACTGAGGGTGATCCGATCTTCAATTCGAATTACACAGACATTCCGGCGGAATTGAAGACTCTTCATGACGAACATCTGCACGCAATGATTTCAGTGTGGGGCCTGTTCGATCCGAATTCGACAAACTTCCAGACCATCAGGGCGAATCATTTCGATATTCGCGACGCGCATGTGTACGACGCAACAAACCCCCAGGCTCGCGATTTCTACTGGCAGAACCTGACTGGCAAGCTCTTCGCACAAGGATGGGATGCGTTCTGGCTCGATAGCGCGGAGCCGGAGGAGTACTGGCCGCACATGGGCGACGCGATCCTGCGCAACAAGCAGTTGGCAATGGGCAATGGCGCGCTCTACACAAACATCTTCCCATTCATGCACACTCTCGGCGTACAAGATAATTGGAAAGCTACGACCGATCAGAAGCGAGTCTTCCTGCTGACGCGCTCAGCCTTTCTAGGGCAGCAAAGGATAGGAGCCACCGTTTGGTCAGGCGACGTCTACAGTACATACTGGGGCCTGAACCACCAGGTCGCTGCTGGACTCAACTTCGCCCTGTCCGGATATCCCTATTGGACGACCGACATCGGAGGCTATTGGCCTCCCCACGGCAGCGTGGCAAGCGACCCAACCTATCAGGTGCTTTATGCGCGGTGGTTTGAATATGGAGCTTTCTGCCCAATCTTTCGTACACATGGCCATCGGGAACACAACGAGCTTTGGACATATGACAAGGTTGAGCCGGTCCTGCTGAGTTACGACAAGCTTCGTTATCGGCTGATGCCGTATATCTATTCGCTAGCCTGGCGAGTCCATAACGAGGACTACACAATGCAACGGCCGCTGGTGATGGACTGGCGCAAGGATCCAAGGACCTGGAATGTTCCGGATCAATTCATGTTTGGTCCGGCTATTCTCGTGAGTCCTGTCTTGAAGCAGGATGCGACGAAGCGTTCTGTTTACTTGCCAAAGGCTCCGCTCTGGTATGACTTCTGGACAGGGGCATCGATGAGGGGCGAACAGGATATTGAAGCGAACGCACCGCTGGACAGGATGCCGATCTACGTCCGCGCTGGATCCATCGTGCCGCTTGGGCCGGAGATCGAGTACGCTGATGAGAAGCCGGAAGGGCCGATCGAATTGCGCGTTTATACCGGTGCCGACGGGCAGTTTGAGTTGTATGCGGATGAGGGAGACAACTACAACTACGAAGGCGGAGCGCATGCGGTGATTCCCATCAAGTGGTCGCAGGCTGACGAGACGTTGGTGATTGGCAACCGCATCGGAAAGTATCCCGGGATGCCGACCGAAATCCAATTCCACATCGTATGGGTCTCGACCGACCACGGAACCGGCGAAGGCGTCGTCGAGAAGCCGGATCGGACAGTGGTGTATGGCGGTTCGGCCGTTTCCGTAAAAGAGCATTGATTGAGGGGCTGATCGCGAGAAGTCCCGGGGTTGCCGTGCGACGTCGAATCAAAGTCGGGTGATGAATGCTGAAGTGGGCCGCTCTCGGGGTACTCTTGATGAGTTCATTCGGAACTGCGGACGCCCAACCCTCTGAAAGAGACGGAAGCACCCAGAGTCTTGAATCACTTGTTGGAAAATCAAATTACGTGCTTCTTCGCGGGCGCCTTGAGACCCTGAACAAAGATATCGCTGAAAGAGGTCTGCATGACTTTCCGGGCGCAGGCGGGAAACTGCTCACCGGCTATGCTTACGGGGAATACTACGACTGGGACCTTTATTTCGAGAACGTTTATCTCTCTTACTATGGCGTGAGCAAGTACAACTTTACAAATCTCAAGGTCTTTCTCGACCGACAGCAGCCCGACGGTTTTGTCTCGCGGACCCTCGGGATTACCTACCCTCGGCCGACACAGATGTTCAAGCCGTTTCTTGCGCAGATCGCAGCACTGGGATCCAAACAGAATGGCGACGATTACGGATGGCTGCGAGATCGTGACTATCAGCGTCTGCAGAAATATCTCGAGAGGTGGTTCGCTTACGACAAGGACGGTAATGGCCTTCCCGTCTGGAACAGCTCCGATGGGAGCGGCATGGATAACCAGATTTCTCGATCAGGCGATCTGGAATCCTACACAGACGAAGGGGTCGATCTCGCGTGTTATCTGTATCGAGAGCTCCAGGCGATGGAGATTATCGCCGGGAAGCTCGGCAAGACCGAAGACCAAAGCATTTACGCCGCTCACGCATCGCGGCTCGCGAAGACCATCAACAAGGTCTTCTGGGATGACAAAGATGGTTTTTATTACGACCGGAATGAAAAGACCGGTCAGCCCATCAGAATCAAATCCGTTGCCGGGTTTATCCCTCTGTGGGCCGGGATTGCTTCGCAGGACCAGGCCCGACGGCTCGTGAAGGAGCACTTGTTGAATGAGCGCGAGTTCTGGCTCACATACCCCGTCGCGACATACGCGAGAACCCAGCCCGAGTTTTACGAAGGCAGCAAGCACGGAGAATGCAACTGGCAAGGCACCACCTGGATTCCCACGAATTACATGATCTTCCACGGGCTGATGCGTTACGGCTACAAAGACGTAGCGAAGCAACTGGCACTCAAATCTCTCAGATTGGCGCTCGTTGAGAATCCGGCGACACGGGAGTACTACGATTCGGATACCGGGAGGGGCAACGGCATGAACCCATTTTGGGGATGGTCCTCCCTGGCCTACGTGATGCCTCTCGATTTCGTCGGAGACTATGACCCGACGGATCTGAACGCGCCGATCAAAGCGCTCGTTACGAGCGATATTGGCATCTCATTCGACGGAGCCGCGAATTGAATCTTCCTGAGTGAGTGGCTCCCCCGGTCAAGCACAGCGAGGAATAAAACCTAGGATTCGAGGGGAGAGGTGAGACTTGGGATTTCGTCGTGCAGCTTGCGGTGTTCTCGCAGTCCTCTTATCTTCCACCGCGTATTGTGGTGCCCAAAGACCGGCCCAGCAGCAACCCCAGCCAGGTATGGGCGGAATCGCATCGGCTGGCACGTTCAGTCCTGTGTACGATGCAGAGAAGCGTCCCATCACTGCAGGCGGGTTCGTAGACAAGGGCACGATCGTCTTCGAGGACATTACTAAAGCGGCTGGTCTTGCCTCGTGGCGCCACGTCATGGGCACGCCCCAAAAGAAGTACATCCTTGAGACAGACGGCTCTGGCGTCGCGCTGATCGACTACGACAACGACGGCTGGCTCGACATCTATCTTGTCAATGGGTCCACATACAAGGCACTCGACGGAAAGGAGACTCCGCCACACGCCGCGCTTTTTCACAACAACCATGATGGAACGTTCACGGACGTTGCGGCTCAGGCCGGTGTTACGAATGATCGATGGGGATTTGGCGTCGCAATCGGCGACTATGACAACGATGGCTGGCCGGATATCTTTGTCGCGAACTTCGGGAAGAACCGCCTCTACCACAACAATCACGATGGCACATTTACGGATGTCGCCGAACAAGCCGGCGTAACTCTGGGCAACTGGTCAGATGGCGCCACATGGGGGGACTACGACGGAGACGGAAGGCTCGACCTGTTCGTTTCTGGCTACGTGCACGACGATGTGAATAATCAACCGAGTTCCGAAGATAGCTCGGCCTCGCCTGCATACTGCCAGATGCGAGGTGTCCCTGTTGAGTGCGGCCCGCGTGGCCTTCCAGGCGAACCCGACCACCTCTTTCACAACAATGGCGATGGCACGTTTACAGATGTCAGCTTAAAGGCCAAGGTTTCCGATCCCGAGGCTTTCTACGGATTCACTGCGATCTTCGTGGATGTGAATAACGATGGCAAAGTGGATTTGCTGGTTGCGAACGATTCGGAACGCAATTATCTCTACATCAACAAGGGCGATGGGACATTCGATGACCAGAGCTATGTCTCTGGCTTTGCCCTGAACAGCGACGGCCGTGAAATCGCCTCAATGGGCCTGGCGGTCGGAGACTACATGAACAATGAGCGCGTCGACGTGCTTGTCACGGATTTTTCCGATGACTACAAGGCGCTCTATCACAACGACGGCGACGCGAGTTTCACCGATGTGGCCCGCAACGCGGGTATCGGTCAAATTCCGATTCCCTTTGTTGGCTGGGGAGACGGACTCATCGATTTCGATAACGACGGCTGGAAAGATCTAATGATGATCAACGGCCATGTTTATCCGCAGGTTGACGAGCACGATTGGGGCACAACCTATGCCCAGAGGCCTCTTCTCTTCCACAATCTGCACAATGGAAAGTTCGAGTACATTCCCCCCGTGAAGGGATCGGGACTCGCGGTACTCACAACCGGACGCGGGGCGGCGTTTGGAGACCTCTTCAACAACGGACGAATTGATGTCGTGATCAATCCCGTTGACGGACCGCCCGTACTGCTGAAGAATGTCAATCCAGATCATCATCATTGGGTGGAGCTGAAGCTGGTTGGCGGCGCGAAAAGCCCGCGCGACGCGGTTGGCGCGACTGTCTACCTCACAGCTCATGGCATTCGCCAGCGAGAAGATGTAATGAGCGGGGGCAGCTATATCTCCTCCAATGATCAACGCCCGCACTTTGGCCTTGGTGACGCAGTGGACGCAGGAACAGCCGAGATTCACTGGCCGTCAGGTTTCAAGGAGACTGTAAGAATTCCGGCAGTCGATCGTATCTTCACCATTACAGAAGGAGAGGGAATAACTGGAGTAATATGCGCAAACAAGAACTGCTCAGGCGGACACGATACGGCTTTCAGTGGAGCGCGATCCTCGAACCATCTATCATCAGGCATTGATTCTAAGGCGAAATGATTCGAATTGTGAAAGACGATTGGAATGCATCTTCTAGACAGCGCACGGAGAGTGCTGCCCATGGAT
>Ga0335069_10006206_pt1 | contig 17404 bp, 17 predicted proteins | sample Lox_Sample_11_FD_206714 | JGI IMG/M metagenome (GOLD analysis project Ga0335069, IMG submission 206714) | Soil microbial communities from Loxahatchee National Wildlife Refuge, Florida, United States - Lox_Sample_1.1 | ecosystem: Environmental > Terrestrial > Soil > Wetlands | place: USA... | reverse complement strand
GCCGAACCGAGCACTGCGACCGGTAGCTTCGATATTCAGGCCTTCAATATCACGCCGATCAACAGCACGATTACGGTCGACGGCCCGCCCGTCAGCGTCTCGAGCGCCACTCCCGGGCAGACCTACAACTTTACTTTTGCCGGCTCCGCAGGTCAGCGGATCGGTTTCGCTGCGACCGACTTCCCCTTTTTCAGCAACTGTGCCCCGAGCGCCACTCTCTTCGATCCTAGCGGCACTCAGATCGATAACAGCACCTTTTACCAATCCTATTGGCCTGACGGGACGGCAAACCTGTACAACGGCGCTGACGTTCTGCAAGCGAGCGGAGTCTACAACTTATTTTTCGAGGCCGACTGCGGTCCGCTGACCGCCAATCTGCAGCTTTTCAATTCGCCCTTGCTGACGGGAAGCATCGGGATGAACGGAAGCACCGTCAACGTTCCCTCGAACCTGCCGGGCCAATGGACGCAGCTCAACTTCAGCGCCAACGCCGGCGAATCGCTGACGCTCGATATCAGTAATTCGACTTATCAGGACTGCGCCTACATCGAGATCGACGATCCCAGTGGCAACTACTTTACGTCGGACTATACCTGCGACCCCACTGGGACGACCGGCTCGGCAACAACCTCCGTCGCCGGTAACTATTCAATTCTGGTTGAGCCTTATGGAGCAGCCGGCAGCCTCGATCTCAATCTGACGAGTCCGTGAAATGAAGGTGAGGATTTGACTCATGACTATGCGCCATAAGTTGGCTGCCATCGTTTTCGCGACCAGCACCTTCGTAGCGATGCCGCTGATGAACGGATGGGCAGCACAATCGGCACAGACACCCTTCGGCCGACCAGCGTCGAGTCCTGCGATGTCTTCTAACACGTCGGCCAAGGTCACCATCCCAACGGCGGCGCTCCAGCGCCAGATGCAGCAGTTGGAACGAGCGCAGCATCTCCTCGAACTCGCAGCAGGTAACGATCCGGGCAGTCACAGCGCTGTCGCCGCCCGCCACATCCAGATGGCGATCAATGAATTACGCCTCGAAGTAGCGAAGCGGGCCGGTATTGCCCATTCTGAGGCCTCGCCTAAACCGAGCGGCAAGCCTACACCGGCAGCGAAAGCCAGTCACAAATAGTTCAAGGGATAAGAACAATGCATGCGCGAAGACGGAACTTTGGGCGAATGGCTTTGAGAAGATTGGCTTCAAGCCTGTTATTCCGTCGACCAACACTTCTGGCGATCGGAGTGGTGGTCTCGTTTGTCTGCAGCAAACCTGCGCACGCTCAGTACATCGACCTGATTCAAGGTTGTTCGATTGGCGATCAGTGGGATGTCCCTCATGATGCTACTTGCGTTCAGGCGGCGGCCGATCAAGCTGCCGTCGATTGGAACTGTATCCCGGGCCAGAGCGGCGCCGCTTGCGATGTGAACTATCTGACCGATTTTTTGAATCTGGAATGCTTCTGCCCGCCCGATCACCCGCATAAGCATCGCAATTATTGTCGCGAATGCGGCGATCCGGTCGATGTCAGCACCGGAATCTTTCTGTACGAGCATACCGATTTGACGGTAGCTGACGTGATGCCAATTGAACTGACGCGTAGCTATCGGCAGAACTATGGTTCCGCTGCTTTCGGCATCGGCATGTCGGATAACTACGACTTGGCTGTTTATCCGGTGCCGAGGGGTGGACTTCCAGCTCTGGCGAAGAAGACTGCCATTCGCACTGGTGACCAAGCAGCGATGTCACCCTTTGCCGCCACCGTTAACCTGGTCATGCCCGATGGAGGTGTCATTCCCTACACCAGCACTCTATCTGGCGGCGGGCTATCCGCGACTTTTGTCGACAACACGTTACCTACCGAGTTCTTCGGATCCACCATTGTCTTCAATAGTGCGGGCTACTGGCTCCTGACTATGAAGAACGGCACCACGATGCAATTCGGTCGCGGGGGTCTGCTGACCTCGATCACCGATCGCAACGGCAATACCGTTCAGATTCAGCGCGATACCCATCTGAGCGCTACCAAGATTACCTCATCGAACGGTCGCTGGATTGCGCTCTACTACGACTCCAATCACCGGGTCTATGAAGCTCAGGACAACAGCGGTCGTACTACCTGGTATGTCTACAACCCCGCCGGGTATCTGACCAAGTTCTACGATGCGAACGGCGGCCTCACTTCGTACGGTTACGACTCATCGAACCGGATGGCGAGCTACACCACGCCTAACGGCAACGTTCACGCCAACAACAAGTTCGATGGCAACAACCGGGTGATCCAGCAGACTCAGCCTGACGGCGGCCAGTTCATCTTCAATTACACCACCGACTCCAATAACGACGTCATCGAAACCGACATGACTAACCCTCGTGGCTATGTGGTCGATCTGACCTTCGATCCGAACGGCTATTCCAGCACGGAGACCTGGGCCGCCGGTCAACCCGAACAACAAGTCATCAACTACAACCGCGACCCGGTCACCGCCTTGTTGAATTCAACCACCGATCAGCTCGGTCGGACCACAGCGTATACTTATGACCGCAAGGCCAATGTGCTCAGCGTTACGGAGATGGCAGGGACGCTGGAGGCAGCATCAACCTCTTACAGCTATGATCCAATCTTCAGCCAACTTACGAGCATTACGGACCCTAATAACCACACCTGGACGATCGCGGTTGATCCCAGCAATGGCAATACGACTTCGGTCACTGACCCACTGAGCGAAGTCGTTATCTCCGCTCAGTATAACGGCGACGGTACACCTAAATCGGTTACCAACGGTGTCAGCATGACTACTCAATTTAACTATACGAGCGGGCTACTGACTTCGATCACTGATCCTCTCCTCAACCCGCCGACGCAGATAAGCTACGACGCAGTCGGTCACCCACTCAGCGTGACCGACCCTTTGGGCAATACCACCAACTACCAGTGGGACCTGCTCGATGATGTAGCGCAAATCGTCGATGCCAACGGTGTTAGCACTGTGTTGAGGTACGATGGGGATCAGAATGTGCTATCGGTGACTGACGGTAACGGTAACGTCACCAGCTACCACTATGACAAGATGGATCGTACCGACCACCGGACTGACGGGCTCGGGCACACCGATTACTATTCCTACGACGGCAATTCCAACCTGACGCGGCAAACCGACCGCCGTGGGAAAATCAGCATCTTCACTTACGACGGCCTCGACCGACCCAGGTTCGCCGGCTACGGCCAGAGCGGCTCGGGTTACGAGAGCACGATCAACTATGGATGGGACGGGGGTGACCGAGAGACCAGCGTGGCTGACTCCATTGCTGGCTCGATCACGCGTCACTATGACGATTTCGACAACCTTCAGTGGGAAATCAGCCCGCAAGGCACAATCAATTATACCTATGACCCCGGCAATCGCCGCGCTACGATGCAGGTGGCGGGACAGCCGGTGGTGAATTACAGTTTTGACGATGCGAATCGCCTAATCGGTATCACGCAAGGGACCCAGAGTGTTGGGATGAATTACGATGCTGCGTCCCGTCGGATCTGTCTTACCTTACCCAATGGGGTCGTCAAGACTTTTGGTTATGACCCCGATTCCAGGCCGACCTCGCTCACGTTTGGCTCACACGGCAATTGCGGGTTTCCGATAAACAATCCGGGTGATCTGGGCAGTCTCATCTACGCCTATGACCCCGCTGGTCGTGTGACCGGGCAAACCGGTTCGCTGGCCTCGACACAATTGCCGAATCCTGTCAGCGGCAACACCTTCGATGCCAACAATACGATGACCGCCTTCGGGGGTCAGCCTCTGGCATACGATCTCAACGGTAACCTCACAAGTGATGGGACCAACGCCTATCAGTGGGATGCCCGAAACCAGCTAAGTTCGATGAGCGGGGCCAGCAACGCGAGTTTCGTCTATGACGGGATAGGGCGTCGCGCTCGCAAAACCATCAACGGTATGACAATACAGTTCCTGTATGATTACCAGAACCCGGTGCAGGAACTTGATGGAAGTTCTAACGTAACTGCCAATCTGCTGGCAGGACTGGATACCGACGAATACTTCACCCGTACCGATGTTAACGGCCAAAGTAGCTACCTTACTGATATCCTTGGCTCCCCCCTCGCTTTGGCTGACACATCTGGTGGGCTGGCCACACAATATAGCTACGACCCCTTCGGAGGCGGACTTTCAAGCGGAGCGGCGAGCGCAAATTCGTACGAATATACAGGTCGCGAAAACGACGGAACGGGCCTTTACTTCTACCGTGGGCGTTATTATAGCCCGAAGCTCGCGCGCTTCCTGTCGCAAGATCCTCTGGATTTTGGTGGAGGCAACTCAAACCTATATGCGTACGTCGGCGGGAATCCAATTAGCAACATTGATCCCTTTGGACTCTGCGACCACGATGAAAAATGCAAGCAATTGCGTGAAAAGATGGACAAGTTAGTTAATTCCACCCGAGGTGATGACCCGTCTAGCTTCAAAGGCCTGGCGCAGCGCTTCAAGCAGGCTTTACGCAGGAATAGCCCATATGCTGACTCTGGACACCTAGAGCAGCTCAAGAATCGTCAAAAGGAATTGAAAGATGTTATTGATGATTACATTGCCTCTGGATGTGGCGACCCTCCGGCTTTCGCAAAAGAGTATGCGGACAAGCCGATTCCAAAGTTTGATCTTGATCCCAAGACTCAGCAGCGATTAGAACAGGGCATGGCTCAGGCGACAATTTTGGCAACTATTCTCGCCGCACTGGGGTACGCAGTCTCTTTCTCTTTCTAGACAAAGGAATACGAGGCTACCAAACCATTGGAGTAGAGGTGCATCGTAATGACCGACGTTGGCGATCGGAAGAAGGCTGTGGATGACTTACTCGTCAAGATCAGAGCCGCATACCCCGATACGGCGTTTTCCGGGTCCGTCACTAGAGTCGACGGTTTGCCGGACGAAAAACTCGGCGAAGAGGAATTGGACGAAGAAAAAGCTCTTTATCACGGCTTGCGTGGAAAGAGATGGACTGATGTCGACGGTTCATTTGTAGCTTCCAACGTAGATGGAATATCTCTTCTGACTGATGATGCCTTTACCGCGTTTCTACCTGCCTGGTTGATCGCTGCACTCGGGAACAATAATGTACGTGAATTGCTTGTATACCATTTTTCACCGAACTTGCCTGATGACCAGATGTCTGAGTCTACTGCTCATCAGCTATCCGAGCGGCAGGACCGTCGGATTCGGCAGCTTACCTCCGCTCAGATAGAAGCTCTCTTAGCATTCCTGACTTATTGCTTCGAGGTCGAGACTTCAGAGTTTATCAAGAGGCATGCGCGGAAAGCTGTTGACTATGTGACCCATTTTCGCCGGTAGCTAGATTAGGACGATTCGCGGCAGAAAATTAGCATTTTCGTCTACAACGCTGACGGTCAGCGCAAGCTCGCTGGATGGTCAGGGCGGAGATAGCACCATCGCTACGACCGGTACGACGGTTACCGTATGAGCATGGATGAGTGCATCGCGGGCGCGATCACGCCGCAGTGTGGCAACACTTTCGATGCTAACAACGCCATGACTGCGTTCGGCAGCCAGCCGCTAGGCTACGATCTCAACGGCAATCTCACGAACGACGGAAGCAACACCTATCAGTGGAACGCGCGGAATCATCTGAGCTCGATGACGGGCGTGACCAACGCCAGCTTCACATACGATGGCGCCGGGCGCCGGGCCGGCAAAACTATTAACGGCACGACGACGCAATTCACGTACGACCGCCTGAATCCGGTACAGGAGCTCGACGGCAGCACAAATGTCACGGCTAACCTGCTGACCGGGCTCAACATCGACGAATACTTCAGCCGCACCGACGTCAGCGGTCAGATGAACTTTCTTACGGATATGCTTGGGTCGACGCTGGGCCTCACGGATCTATCCGGCACGCTCGATACGCAATACAGCTACGACCCCTTCGGCAATACCATCGCGAGCGGTACATCAAGCGGCAACCCGTATCAGTACGCGGGTCGCGAGAACGACGACGCCGGATTGTATTACTATCGCGCTCGCTACTACAACCCAAGCCTTCAGCGCTTCATATCACAAGATCCCCTGGGCTTTGCTGGGGGAGATGTAAACGCATTTACGTACGCGCACAACCGCCCAACCTTCTATTCGGATCCCTTTGGTGAGGCGGTTCATCCACACGGTCCTAGCGATCCGACTGATCCCACAAAGCTGATTCTAGAAATTGTGCAGGAATGGGCGCAAGGGCAGGCGGGATGGCGTGAGTTTGGGCCCGAAAGTGGATTTGCACGGGACCTAAATCACTCACCGGGCGTTCTCCAAGCACTGAAATACTTTCTATCCACGCACGGCGGACAATGCAAAAGGGGGGATACAACGACTGATTATAAATATGATTTCGACACAAAAGACTATATAAAGACATTAAATCAGCCCACTGAGCAGTTTCTTGGTAGTTACAGGGTAGATATTCAAGCAGTCGAAGATGGTGTTCTCGAAATAACGGTTACGAATCCAACCAGCGTTAGTTCGTTGTTCCATTATGCAACAAGGCCGCTTCAGCTGCCCGATGTTCCATCTCCCAAAAAGGGTCCTTTCTCCACTATTCATGAGCGGATACCCTGGACGTGCCGTTGTAAATGAAGCAGGTAAGCCGGAATGCCCCCAGAGCTATCAAGAGGTTGCCGAGACAGTCGTCGCGAGTATTGGGGCCTGGTCTCAATTACCTTTCTGTTGTTGTTAACGTGTGGTGTCGGCTGCCGGTGTTCCCACTCTACTTCCCTAGTCGGTCAATACTCCTACGAGCTCGCGGGAGGTATCGACCATCTAGCTTTGAGAGCTGATCACACATTCGAGCACAGCATCACGCTAGGAGGATCAACTAAGACGCTGGAGACTGGCAAGTGGATCCTCGATCAATACCCCAATAGGTGCTCTAGGTTGGCGCTATATGGCTATTGTCCGGGACGTGCAATCGACCGCGACTTCGACTGTACGAGCAAGCCACCAGATACTCGCGGCGTCTATCTACTAGAGGCTTCGCAGAGCATGTTCGGCCAAATATATTTGGATTTCGAGCCCGGTTCGTCGTACCGGAAGGATTAAAGCAAGGCTCTAAAGAAAGCTGATGCTATCGCCAAAAGGAGTTTGAGCGATTGCGGATTTGACCTACACCAAAATGTCATGAACGCATGGCAGGAGTTCGAGACCGAATCGTTTCTACGACAGAACCATCGTTCCCATCGTCATTAAAGGAACCGAGAATACATTTAAGGGATCACGACTGCGCGACCATCATGCGATCTTCGTTGACTCAGATACTGACCTTGAAGAGCAGCTTAGCCTTTGCGCGAGCGCCTCAGCCGTTGTCTGATCCAGATAGAGCCGTTAAAACGAATTTTCTCAGCTTCGCTGCCCAACGCCAGAACCTACCTCGCTCCTTCTAGACCTATGAGCTGGTTGTCACCAGCTCGGGTCCAACCAACAGCAATTATCCTCGTGGGATCAGTGCTGCGAGCACTCACGTGCAATTGTCGCAGGGCTGTTCGGCTTGCCGCAGAAAGTGGGAAAGGATCTCTGTACCAGTTCCCCGTAGGCAAGCGCGATGCTAGATAGCTTGTACGCAGATGAAGACACTGGGACAATTTATTGCCGACCGACGGAAAGAACTGGGGCTGAGCGGGCGCGAGGTCGTCGCCGGAGTGAAGAAGGCGGATGGGACATCGATTTCGATTCCCTTTTTGGTCGACCTGGAGCACGATCGGCGTAAACCCGGCGATGAAGTGCTGGAGGGGCTGGCCAAGGTCCTGCAGGTCGATTCCGACATCCTCTACTTCCTGGCGGGTCGGATGCCCCGCGACCTGCATACGCGGAGCCTGAAGGAAGACGACCTGACGGCCGCGTTCCGCGCTTTTCGGCGGGAGGTTAAACGGGAGAAAAAGCCATGAAGATGGTGCGCGACCGGACCGGGCGCTTCCCCGCGCGCCCGCATTGGGAGATTGCCGAACTCGAACAACGCTGCGAAGAAGTGATGCTCAGCTTTTTGCGCGAACGCTACGGCTTCGAGCGGATTCCGGTGCCGACCGAGGCGCTGACCGAACTAATCGAACGCCACGCCGAATTCGATGTGCAGCCGAACCTTTCCGATGCCCGCTACGACGTTTTCGGCTACACCGAGTTCGATCCCGGACACCGACCGCTGGTCATGATCGCGCGGGAGCTCTGGGAGCAGCGCTACCGCAATAATCGCCTGCGCATGACGCTCGGGCACGAATGCGGCCACGTCATCTTCCACGGCCCGCTCTACGCGCAATATCCCGGAGCAGCGGCACCACAACGCTGCTACTGGAAGGATCTGCTACCGACCCCCGGCGTCGTCGACTGGATGGAATGGCAGGCGGCCTACGCCGGCGGCGCGCTGTTGATGCCGATCAGTTATGTGCAGCGAACAGTAGCGGCATTCTTGCGTGGGCGCCTGGAGGCATCCCCCCTCAAGCGGGATTCGGCGACGGCGTCGTCGCTGAGCGACCGTATCGCTCTGACGTTTGACGTGTCGACAGCGGCCGCGACGGTACGGCTGGCGCAGCTGGGCTACCTGACCGAGTGAAGCTCGAAGGCATCCGCATTTAGCAGGCCCTGAATCTGAGGGCTTGACAACCCGCGTCCGGAATACTAGCTATTCAGCTAGTGAGTCGGTTAGTCTTTTAGTCTTTGAGCTAGGATGATAGACGAGACAGCGAAGGTCAAGCGGCGAGAGAGCTGACGAGCGAGGCAGGGCGATGCAGCTGTACAGCACAAAACGGGAGCTCGATACGGTGGTGGCCGAATTGTTCGGAGCAACCGTAGCCGAACTCCTGAGTGACCGTGCGATGCAGGAAGTGGCAGGCAACTATGTTGCTGCGCTCGATGCGGTAAGGGTCTTTGCCGACTACGGCGCCGGGCCGATGCGCGATACTGGCGCAACCATCCCGGCGGTAGCGATCGAAGCGGCGAGCCGCCTGCTCGCGAGTGACGTCAACAAGGTACTCGATCCGGCGGTCCCGTTTCTTAACCGCGTGCTGGCGTCGGGGTTTCGTTACCACTACGCGGGCTATCCGGTGAGCGACGGCGCGCGGTTTTCGATCCGTACGCTGCACCGCATCCTGCGGCTGCTCAGCGACTTCATGACGGTCGAAGAAGAACGTCTGATCCGGAACGCGATTCTAGCAAACAAGACCATCCTCGTGGGCGGTGGCACGAGCTCCGGCAAGACGACGTTGCTGAACGCGATGATCGCGGCCATCCCGGTCGAGGAGCGGCTGATGATCCTCGAAGACGAGCCGGAACTACAGGTCCGCGAGGGCAATGTGATGCGCGGACAGGCCACCGCCAAGGCTGATCTCGGGCGCCACGTATTCGAGACGCTGCGCGATCGTCCCGACCGGATCATCGTCGGCGAAGTACGCGGGCCGGAAGCCTACGCCATGCTGGATGCCTTCTCCACGGGCCACACCGGCTTCGCGACCATGCACGCCAACGGCGCGGCCGAAGTCCTGACCCGGCTCGCGCGGCTGGCGCAGTGCGATCAGCAACTCATCAGCGAAGCGATCGACCTCGTGATCTACGTCGAACGCCAACCCGATGGGCGGCGGATCGTCACCCAAATCAGGGAACTGACTAAACCCGGCACGGGTATGAAACCCGCGCCGACCCAGGAGGGCAAGTGATGAACAAGCTAACACGAGTGATCAGTTTTGGGGTGCCATTGCTGCTGCTTGCAGCCCCGGTGCTGGCTGCCACCACCGGCACGCCGATGGATACGGTGACCCAGCAGGTGCTGCATCTGGTGTCAGGGCCGATAGCCCTGCTGATGATCGTCGCGGGCTTTGTCGGAGCGGGTCTGGTCTATTTCATGGGGCGCAACTTCGAGGCGGCATTCCTGACGTTATCAGCATTGGCGATCGGTGGAGTGTTGTGCAGCCAGATTCAGCCGATGGCGACCTACCTGTTTCCCACGGCAGGCGCGCTGATCCGGTAAGGGTCATGAAGGTCTATCTGGCACTGACCCGGCCGAAGCTGAAGCGCGGGGCGGAATGGAAGCTCACGACGCTCAACGGACTGCTGGCGCTGCTGATGCTGATAACGGCGTTGTGGCACTGGTGGACGCTGATCGTGGCGGCCTTGTTCTACTGGCCGGGTCAGTGGCTATTGCGGCAGGCGGCGAAGCACGATCCGCAATGGCTTGCCGTCTATGGCCGCGCCCTGCGTCATCCGTTGATTCGCGAACCGCACGGCTACGCTTGGACGCGGGAGCGACGACCGCAAGCACCGCTGCCACGACCGCCACGATGGTTCAAGTAAGGGGGACGTGCAAATGAGTCTTCACCATATCCGCCGTTCCGTTGATGATTCCTTAGGTGCCGTCGTGCCGTACGGTGCGTTTCTCGACGATGAGGGCGATATCGATCTGCGCGGTTGGGGCACGATGCGATCCTACGGCCTCAGGGGCTTTAGTCCCGAGAGCACATCGTCGGCCGAGATTGCGGCCGCGAGCATCCGCCTCGCGGCTGCGCTCGGCCAGCTCGGCACCAACGACATGCTCCACGTTATCTATCATCGGCTGCCCGCAACGAATTATCCGGAACGGGCGTTGCCGACCCGCGCGGCGCAACTGATCGACGCGGAACGGCGCGCGCAGTTCACCGCCGAGAACTATTGGCTGGTGTTGGGACGCCTCTACCTGACGCATCAGCATGAGTCAGCGCTCGCCGGCGGGGTCAAGGCCAAGGTCTTTGCCTCGGGCCAAACAAGTATGCAACCGCGCCGCGAATTGATGCAGTCACGGACCCGGCAACTGTGGGCCAACTTCGAGGACGCGGCAGCGGACACGCTCGATCTGCAGCGTCTGACCCCGCAAGAGATCATCGGCGACCTGGCGCTGATCGTGACCGGCAAAGATTACGCCCCGTTGGTACCGGCCGCCGGGGTCCGGCTCAACGAAATTATCAGCAGCGAGCGCTGGTATGGCGGGGTTGCGCCGTGGGTCGGCGAGTTGCACATGCGCCCGGTCTGCATCACCGCCTATCCGGCGGCGACGGTGCCACAGATGCTCGCGGGACTGTTGCGCCATACGGGTCGCATGACCCTCTCCATCCGCTTCATCTCTCAGGATGCCCAGGACACCCAGGAGCAATTGCAACTCGAGCGCACCTATTGGGTGCGAGCGCAGCTGGGCAGCCTCGTCGACATCGTCGCCCGCGCTTTAAATATTCCCCGGCGCCGCACGATCAATCAGGACGTCGAACAACAAATTGCGGAGGTCGACGGCGCGATCGCCGCGGCGGCAGGGGGCTTACCCTTCGGCTGGTGCACCATCACCGCCATCATCTACGACACGGATGCGGACCGTGCGACGTTGCGCGCCCGCGATCTGGTGAAGGATTGCTATGCGCTCGGCCTGCCCGCGCGGCTCGAAGATGCCAACGCGGCCGAAGCGATCATGGGTGCCTGGCCGGGTAACGGCTGGAGCAATGTGCGCCGGCCGATCATCAGCGCAGGCAACTTCGCCGATCTGATTCTGCCGGTAACGCCCTGGCCCGGCACGCCGTCCATCGATTCGCCGTTCTATGCGAAGGGCACGTCGGTGCCGTTGATCTGCGCAGGTAGTGGCCGTGAGCCCTTCTATCCGCCGTCGCATCTCGGCGGTGTGGCTAATCAGCTGATCATCGGCCCGACCGGCGCGGGCAAGAGTGCTTACCTCGGTTTGCTCGCTGCGGCAACTACCGGTCTGACCGGTGCGCGGATCGCGTGGCTCGATCTGGATTACTCGTCGTTCGTATTGGCGCATGCGTTAGGCGCGGATTACCGCGAATTGGCGGCGGACGGATCGTCACCGCTCTGTCCATTGGCGCATCTCGACGACGCCGATGGGCTGGGCTGGGTCCTCGACTGGTTCATGCGCCTCTTCGCGCGATGGCCGGAGCTGGCGCTCGATGAAACCGCGATGCAGGATCTGACGCGCGCGCTGGAACTGGCACAAACGCTAAGGCTGCGGACGCTGACGCTGTTCGCGCATCTGCTGCAGCATCCCCGTCTGCGGGCGGTGCTGAGTAATTACATCACGGGCGGCAAATGGGGTCATATCTTTGATGGTGATCCGGCGACTGCGGCCGCTCAGGCGCAGGTGACCATCTACGAATTGCCCGGGTTGCTGGCACTCGGTGAATGCGCGGCGGCGCCCGCCACCGAGTTAATCCTGCACGAAGTGGAAGTCGGTATGGGAACAGCCCCGACTTTTATCTATGTCGATGAGGCATGGCGGATGTTGAGCGACGAAGTTTCACGCGATTGGCTCTATGCCGCGATCCGAACCTTCCGCAAGCGCAACGCCGGCATCACGCTCGCGACGCAGTCGCTCACCGAAATCGCCAACTCGCCCTATCGCGATCTGTTGCTCGAATCCTGTCCCGGCAAGATCTTCCTGCCCAACCCGGATGCCAAAGGGGCGTATGTCCGCGAGGCCTATCTCAAACTCGGACTGGCGGAACGCGAGATCGAGTTGATCGCGAATGCGACGCCGCGCCGCCAATACTACTTTCATTCGCGTCAGGGGCGACGGCTCTTCAGCCTCGACCTTGGCCCGGTGGCGCTAGCACTTTGCGCGGCGACCGGCCATCAGGACGTTACCGAGGCGCGGGAGCTGCTGGATCAATGCGGCGCGGACAACTTCCTCGATGCGTGGTTGCAGGCGCGCGGACTGGGCGAAACATGCTTGCGCCCACACGAGACCGCGACGGCAGTGTTGGCGGAATTAAGTCACGTGAACGGCACAGCTCTACACGATTGATACGACGAAGGGAGGCTTACGATGAAGAAATACCTGATCATCTCCGGTGCTCTCGTGCTGTTAGCGGCGCCCGCCTATGCGCTGTTCGGGGTCGGCGACGTCGTCTTCGATCCGACGATGTATGGCCAGCAGACCCTGCAGCTCCAGGCCGAAGGAGTGACGGCAAGCGCCTTGACCACGCCCGGCGGCGCAGGTCTCTGGCAGAGCGACGCCGGCTATCTTGCGTCGCTCGACAGCAATCTCAACGGCGCGATCAATTCGGCGCAAGTGTTCGGCGGGAACTTCCCGGGCTGGTCGGCGTTGCCCGCCAATGCGACCCAGCTCGCCAAGCAGGTTTCGACCATAGCGCTGAGGACCTATGCCGGGGCACTTTCCGCGGCGCAACAGCAGGCCGGAGGGTTTGCGAATGAGGACAGTCACCTCGGCGCCATCGAGGCCGATAGTCAGTATGCGAGCGGCGTGCTGCAGGCGTTACAGGCGAACACCGAGGCGCAACTTGCGGTCGCGCAACAGGTGCAGCTGCTGCGGCAACTGGTGGTGATGCAGATCACGCTCGAAGCGACCAAGGCGGGTGAGGAGCTCAACGAGCGGACGCAGGCGCAAGCCACGTCGGCACAGAGCATCAATCTGGGAGTAGCGCCATGGAACGTATCGCCCTAGTCATCGTCGCGGCTTTTAGCCTCGGGGTGGGCGTCACCCTCTGGTACACACAGCGTCAAACGTCCGAGCGCGAACCGGCGCTCGTCGCAGAGCCGTCTGCCCGCAACAGCGGCACAGATCCTTCGACAATCCTTAATCCAACGCCGTTCGAGCAGAAGATGTTGGCTTGGCAGTACGAATTCGATACGCGGACGCATCGTTGGTATCCAATCAGCGACTCCTTTTGGAAATACCACTGTTTTTTCAAAGGCTACGTAACTAACGGCGTTCTGGAGTGTCCCGGCGCGATGCCGCCCGGGATTGATCCACCCAAGGAGGAAAGCAAGTGACTACCGATTTTAGTTTCTTTCAAGATGTACTGAACCAGTTCGCGACCATTGTCGCGCAGTGGCAAACACAGATCTTTGCGCTCGGTACGCCGTTGTTCTGGAGCATGGCCTTCATCGAACTCGGCCTGATTGGTGCGATCGCGGTACTCTCTCACGATATTACCGCAATCGTTGAGGATCTGGTGCGGGGCGTGATGGCGATCGCGGTCGCCTACTGGCTCTTCCAGAACGCGGCCGACTTTACCCGGCACGGTGTCGTCGCAACGCTGGGATTGTGGGGCGCCATGGCTGGAGGTGTTCCCGCCAATTCGATGGACCCGCAAAGTATCATGGTTGCGGGATTTGGTCTGGCGACGACCTTGTTGAACGCGCTCGGGTCCGCGCATTGGTTGATCACCCCGGTCAACGACGTGGTCGTGCTTGGTTGCGCGATTGTTATCGTTATCTGTTTCGGCTGGACCGCGATAACGCTGCTCGAACTGCTGATCGAAAGCTATATCGCTTGTATCGGCGGCACGATGCTGATCCCGCTGGGCGTCACACGCTTCGGGCACCATTACATAGAGCGCTACCTCGGCTGGGTGGTCAGCGTTGGCATTCGCTTATGGTTTACGTACGCGATCTTGGGCATTGGAGTTCAGCTGGTAGCCGCTTGGAGCGCCTCTATCCAGCACAACTCTTCGCTGATTACCGGCAACCTGGTCTTTCCGATTGAGGCCGCCTGCGAGGCCGGCATCTACGTGATGATGCTCACCCGCATCCCCAATTACGTCGGGACCCTCGTCGCGGGAGCAGTAACAACGACGTTCGCCCACGCGATGATCGCGCCGACCATCCAGAGTGCCGGGCAAAGTGCCGGAGCGGCGGCCCAGGGCGCGGCCGATCTCGCGGCTGTCACCGCCGAACTTACCCGCAAAGTCGACACGATGATCTTCTCATAAAAGGAGAGGCCCATGGCCGCCAACGCGTTCGTCCAGTTCGAAGATCAACAATTACACGCGGACAACGCCCGGCTACGACAGCTGGTGGTCGGCACCGGTGTAGCCGTCCTGCTCCTCAGCTTCGCGGTCTGCGTCCTCATCTTCCGGCCGCGCGTGCTGCCCTACGTGGTGATGGTCAATGCTCACGGTGAGCCGATCGGCGTAGCGCAACCGGTGACCGGCACGCAGACGCTCAACGACGTCGTCATCAAATGGGCGCTGACCGAGTTCATCCGCAACGCCAAGACCGTCACTGCCAATGTCGACGAGCAGAAGGATCACTTGCGTACCGCCTATGCCTTCGCCCGCGAGCAGGCGGCCAAGGCGCTCACCGCCTATTACCACGACGGTCAACACGATCCCTTCACGCTGGCGGGCAAAGGCTGGGTCGAAGTGCGGATCGTGCGGACGCCGCTGAAGCTCCCCGCCGCCGATACCTATCAGGTCGATTGGGTCGAGGCCTGGCACGAGTACAGCGGCACGGTTACGAAGGCGACGACCTGGCGGGCGACGCTCAAGGCCGTGACGTTACCACCTGACACGGCTGACGGCCGCAATCCGATCGGTTTGTACGTGACCACGCTCGACTGGTCACCGGAGGTCAATCAATGAAAGCAGTTACTTCATGGTTGGGACTCATGACCGTGATGGCCGGATGTTCCCTCCAGCATCCACAACGGCATATCGACCCGCTGTTGCCGGCTGCGGTGACTAATCCCGCGTCGAAGCCGAGTGCCATACCGCCTGATCCTCTCGCCGCGCTACCGCCTGCAATTCGGGAGGCGGTGGTCGACGGCAATCTGCGGACGCTGCATGAAGGCATCACGACGCTTTTGCCGTACAACCCGCACGGTCAGCCCGTGATTAATTGCCAGGTTCTGCGTGTCACCGAGATCGTGCTGGCGCCCGGCGAGACCGTTAGAAACGACGGCTCCAGCGCGGGCGATACCGAACGCTGGGATATCCGCCCGGTTGAAGGGCGCGTGCTGGTCAAGCCGAAGGAAGCCGGCATCGCCACCGATTTAATTATCGTGACGGACCAACGGTCCTATCACTTCACGCTGCGCACGCGATCACCCTACATGGCGCAGGTCGCTTTCTACTATCCCGACGACCTGAAGGGGGCATTGGCCACGCGCCAGGCGGCGTTGCGGCAAGCTGCGACGCAAGTAGTTAATCCGCCACCGTCGCAGCCGCTGAATTTCAACTATCGCATCGCGGGGCCGGACGTCACTTGGAAACCGCTCGCGGTATTCGACGACGGCGCTCATACCTACGTGCAGTTTCCCGAAAGCACGGCGGCCGCCGATATGCCGACACTGATGGTCCGCAACGGCAGCGAGCAAGCCCTGGTCAACTATCAGGTACACGGGTCCTACTACGTAGCCGATCGTCTGTTCCGCGACGCCGCCCTGACCTCCGGCACCGGCGCGAATCGTGAAGTCGTGCAGATTTCGGCTACGGAGCAGGACCAATGAGCGCTGTAGAACCGACGCCGATCGTGGCACCAACACCGCATGGCGTGAGCCTCTGGTTCGGGCTGGCACTCGGTGGCGGATTGCTGTTGGGCTTAACCACCTTTGTACTCGCGACCCGTCGTCCGGCGACCGAACCCGCAGCACCCGCGCTGCGTGAGGCGCGTGGCGATGGGGCCTGGGTCGATCAGGCCCACCCGACGCCGTCTCCTCAGGTCGCGGCGACCTTCGCGCCGCTAGCGCTCAGCACGCCCTTGCCGGCTGCGCCGTATCAACACCCCTACGTGCTTGCGACGCCGGATGAGGCAACGCTCGAACGGCAACGGCGCTATCAACGCGCGCTGGCCGCCGACGTCATGATCAAACCCGACCGTCAGGTGCGAGACCTCCCGCAGCTGGATGATCGCGGGGCGAAGGATTCATCGGCGCCGCTGACGGTTGCGGCTAAGCCCGCGCCGCCGCACACGTTGACCGCGTGGAGCTTCATCTACGGCACGCTTGAGACCGGCATCCAGTCCGATCATCCCGGCGACGTGCTCGGACGCGTCAGCCAGGACGTCAAGGATTCGGTCACGCAGACCGAAGTCCTCATTCCGATGTGCAGCAAACTCCACGGCTATCAATCAGGTAGCGCACAAGTGCAAACCAACGATAGCAGCCTGCTGGTCACGTGGGACGATATCGAGTTACCCCACGGCGCTCACATCCACCTGCCGCAGATGCCTGGAACCGATCCCGAGGGCTATCCCGGTTTCGCCGATCTTGTCAACCATCACTATGCGAGAACCTGGACCCCGGCCGTGCTCATCTCGGCGATCACCGCGGGCAGCATGCTCGCCAGCCATCCGACCTACGGCAGCATCAACGGCTACAACGCCGAGCAGCAGGCGCTGGCGAGCGCGGGCGCATCGCTCGGGAGTCGCGCGACCAGTCAGCTCGATGCGGCGGCCAATCAGACCAAGCCCACGATCACTATCGAACCCGGCTATCACTTCCGCGTCCTGGTGACGCGCGATCTGACGTTCGCCGGAGCCTACGGAGGATAAGGCCATGACTTACGAACAGACCAGGAACATCTATCTCATCGTCACAACCAGTGCGCTCGCGATCATCCTTTTCCTGCTAGGC
>Ga0335069_10006205_pt1 | contig 17405 bp, 14 predicted proteins | sample Lox_Sample_11_FD_206714 | JGI IMG/M metagenome (GOLD analysis project Ga0335069, IMG submission 206714) | Soil microbial communities from Loxahatchee National Wildlife Refuge, Florida, United States - Lox_Sample_1.1 | ecosystem: Environmental > Terrestrial > Soil > Wetlands | place: USA... | reverse complement strand
TGCCTGAACGCAATGCCGAGCGCATAGCGAACGCGGATGCACTAGCGCTCACAATGTAATCTTTGCACGGCAGTTTGGTAAAAGTTGCTGTCGTACAACTTCTTCGTTCCAGCCTGGTTGCCGCGCAACTCCCTTGAACACGCCGGGTTTGCGCCTGAAATATTCGCTCCTTCCATTGATCCGGTGTCGATCCACAAGCGCGCAGACCTCCGACTTGGGGCAGGGCACACGACGTGCTCTGCCCGTATGACGGTCACGCCACACAAGGGTGACGGTTATGCAAGACGGGAGGGGCTCGATGGATGCAACAGCGTCAGGGCGATCACTGAGCAGGCACTCACTGTGGACCATAGCCGCACTTTCAGCACTCACCATTCTGCGGTGCCAACTTGGGGGTGCGCAAACGCAACCGACAATTCACGAATTCACCATTGCCCCGAACAGCCAGGCGAGAGCAATTGTCGCCGGAGCGGATGGGCAGCTCTGGTTTACCGAATCCAATTCCAATCGCATCGGCCGGATGACGGTGAGCGGCGTCGTGACCGAATTCGACGTTCCGACACCCGCTGCTGGAGTCGCCGCTATCGCTGCCGGAACCGACGGCAACCTATGGTTCACCGAGCACTCGACCAGCCGCATTGGGCGGATCACACCGACTGGCGCAATCGATGAATTCATCCTCCCAAGCCGCGATAGCGGACCAACGGGTATTACTGCAGGATTCGACAATGCCTTGTGGTTCACTGAAACCTCTGCCAACCAGATCGGGCGCATCACGCTGAACGGAGAGATCGTTGAGTACACCATTCCTACACCCGGCTGCGCAGCGATGGGCATCGCTTCCGGCTTTGACGGCACCCTCTGGTTCACGGAGGCGGCAGCCAATCAAATTGGACGCGTCACTCTCCTCGGCATGATTACCGAACATCCCGTGCCCACTGCGGACAGCATGCCGGTTGCTATCACTGCCGGCGCGGACGGTAGTCTCTGGTTCACGGAACAGTCCGCTGCCCAGATCGGATTTGTCACGCTCGGCGGCAGCGTCGGCGAGCTCATCAGCTTAGCTGCGCAGAGCGCCCCGTTCGGCATCACCACCGGCGCCGACCATGACATCTGGTTTACAGAATCAGGTAGCAACCGTCTCGGCCGCATCAGTGCCGAGGGCAGCATCACCGAGTTCGCCGTACCCACGGCGAACAGCGCACCCAGCGGCATCACCACAGGGGTGGACGGTAACGTATGGTTCACGGAGCTCACGGGCGACCGCGTCGGCCGCGTTGGTTTGAGTGGCCCGGTATGTTTCGGCGACTGCAACGGCGACGGTACCGTCACGATTGATGAGCTGACTGCCCTGGTCAACGCCGTCTTCGAAGACGTGGGCCTGGCAAGCTGCCCGCTGGGCGATGCAGACGGCGACGAAGCCATTGGAGTGAGCGACCTCGTCACCGCCGTTTCCAATGCACTCAACGGCTGCCCTGCCAGCTAAAGAGGGCCAGCCGGGCCCCGGTGTTTCCCGGCGGTGGCGTTCTGCTAAACTCCGGCTCAAAACCGTCGTCGAAAGTGAGTCTTCAAACGCAGCTTGCAGAGCCAAGCTGCGAAGCTGTCTGCTACGCTGACGGCGCTCGGAGGGACCGGTCATGGCATTGAGGGACAAACTGAGAATTCCGTCGCCCGCTGAGGCATTGCCTGGACGCACCGCCCGTATGCCTCTACCACCGCAGCACTTTGTGAACGGCGCCCGGGTGGAACCGCCTTTCCCCGCCGGAACCGAGATGGCGATGTTCGGCATGGGCTGTTTCTGGGGTGCCGAACGCAAGTTCTGGAATGTGAAGGGCGTGTACAGCACGGCCGTCGGCTACGCGGCCGGCCATACGCCCAACCCCACATACCGGGAGGTGTGCTCCGGGATGACCGGACACAATGAAGTCGTGCGGGTGGTCTTCGATCCGCGGATCGTCAGCTACGAAGCCTTACTCAAAGTGTTCTGGGAGAACCACGACCCCACACAGGGCATGCGGCAGGGTAACGACGTCGGCACGCAATATCGCTCAGGCATTTACTACTATAGCGACGCGCAACGACGCGCCGCCGAGGCGTCACGGGAAGCGTACCAGCACGTGCTCAACAAGGCTCGTTACGGAGCGATTACCACAGAGATTCTGCCGGCCCCGGAGTTCTACTACGCCGAGGAATACCATCAGCAGTATCTGGAAAAGAATCCCGGCGGTTACTGCGGGCTAGGTGGTACGGGTGTCAGCTGCCCGATCGGGCTCGCGGCCCGTGCATAGCTGGGCGCGCCGTCTTGTTTTGGCTTCAGGCACCCCGCACCGCGTTCTTCGCAAGCACCGTCTCGAGCACCGCATGCACGTCGACGCGCGCGCCGAGACGGGCGCACAGCAGAAACGTTCCGCCAATCTTGCGGTGCAGGAAGATCGTCTCGGGTGGCGGTGCTCGCAGGAACCCCTTCTTGACCGTCAGCTCCGTCCCGATTGTACGCAAGCGTGCCGGGACGTCGGTCTTCCCGAAATCGTACGGACCTCGCAGGTGGAACGGCTCGCACCCGAGCAAGAAGAGATCGACTAGACTCTGTACGCGGTCTGGGCGTTCGCCCGCCTCGAAGAACCCAATGCTGCGCATGGCATCTTCCACGCCGCGGCGATCGGTCGACTGCAGGCTGTGAAAGAGCCGCGCATAGCGGGCCGAGAGGGACTCAGAAATGACCCGCGCGGAACCCAGATCGAGCAAGGCTACCGTGCCCGCGTCATCGATCAGCAGGTAGTTCGCAAAGTTCGGGTCCGTTTGCATGAAGCGAAACTCGAAGAGTTCGCGGAAGAGCAGGCGATAGAGAAATGTGCCGATGCGATCACGCACCGGCTGCGACTGCCCGCTGATGGCATCCAGCGGCACACCGCGTATGAAGTCCATAGCCAGGATGTGCGCCGTCGTCAGCTCATGATGCACCTGCGGCACGACAGACCCAGGCTCGTCGGCCAGCAGCGCACGGTAGCGCCGCAGATGCTCCGCTTCCGTGCGGTAGTCCGCTTCTTGCCGTAGCTGGCGTTTGGCCTCGGCAAGGACACCGGACAAATCGAGATCGCCGGGCAACAGCCGTGACAGGCGCAGCACGCTTGCCAGGTTGTCGACGTCGCTGTCGATGCTCTTCGACACGCCAGGGTATTGGATCTTGAGGGCCAACTCTCGCCCGTCCGTCGTTACCGCGTAATGCACTTGGCCGATTGACGCGGCCGCGATCGGTTCGATGCCGAACTCACGGAACCGCTTCTGCCAGCCGCGGCCATAGGCGCGGCCAAGAACGCGGTGGAGTTGCGGTTCCGGCATGGCGTCGGCATCGGAGCGCAAGATCGAGAGGGCCTGCGTCACCTCGGTCGGCAGGAAGTCATCGCCCTCGAGCGACAGCATCTGGCCGAGCTTCATCGCCGCGCCGCGCATACCGGAGAGGCGCTTCGCCAGGCGATCGGCGTTCGTCGCCGTGAGGAACACACTGGCGGCCTCCGAGCTGGCACCGAAGAAGCGCCGTGCCCCTTCGGCGATGCCGCCGAGCGCCACTTCGCCAGCCAACCACCCAATGCGCGCCAGGCGCTCAACCCGGCCGGCGGGAATGCGTGAACGGCGTGTGCCCTTGCGCACCGGTTGGGAGGGGGTCATCGCAGCGGCCTCATCCGCGCGCCCTCGAGACGTGCGCCGTATCGACGCCTCCCTCCCTGCAGGTCATCCAGGTACACTAGTGGAACCGCAATCTGGTGCAAGACGCGCGATGGCGTGCTCCCGAGATGGGGCAGCGGGCTAGGGGCGGGAGCGGTTGCCAGTTAGCAGCAATCAGTGACAGCAGTGACCATTGATCACTCCTCGCCTCAGCGCATCGCCGGCGGAGTCTGTTGCAGGATCACCTGTTCCGCCATCAACGCAACTGTCGAGCGCGGCGCGAAGCGCGACGAGGTGGCGCGCAGCCAATTGAACCAGCCGGAGATGACCGACGGCTGCTGGCCGAGCCGCTCGAAGGCCAACGCGACGACGTTGCCGGCAGGCTCGCCTACCTCGCGTGTCTCGCCCGCCACGTCACGGAACTCGGATTCAGTCGGCCCCGGCTCGAGGACGAGCACGTCGACCCCGGTACCGCGTAACTCCGCCCACAACGCCTCGCCGAAGAGCAGGTCGAAGGCTTTGCTCGCGGCGTAGAGGGCGTGACGCGGCAACGGTTGCCGCCCGGCTACCGACCCGAGCACGATCATCGCTCCGCAGCCGCGCTCCCGCATCCCGGGGATGAGTCGGCTGGCCAGCACCACCGGCGCGACGCAGTTCACCTGAACCAGGTCGCGCAAGCGCGCCGTCTCCTGCTTGTCGAAGCGGCCGGCGTAGCCGAAGCCGGCGTTGTTGATGAAGACGCTGATCTGGAGATCTTTGATAGCCTCGATCAGCTGATCGGCACCTGCGGGGTCAGCCAGGTCCGCCGTTACCACACGGGTGGCGACTTGGTAGCGTTGCTCGAGTTCGGTGGCGAGCGCGCGCAGCCGCTCTTCACGTCTCGCAGTCAACACGCACGAGAGCCCGTCGCGCGCCAATGCGCGCGCGAATTCGGCACCGATTCCGGCCGATGCACCGGTGATCAAGGCCCACTCTCCATACCGCTCGCGCAGCGAGCCGGGGCTGCGCTCGAACTGCTGGCGTGCGTTCCACAGGGCCAGGGCGATCGCACCGAGAGGCACAGCCGAGGCGATGCCCCCCAGCCAGCCACGCGCACCGCCGACATAGACGACGTTCCAGATGAACATCCCGAAGGCAACTTGCGCTGCATACAGCGCCGCCCACGGCCACATCCAGCTGCGCATGCGCCAGAACCCGTACACCCCCGCCGCGTAGATCGCCCAGTGCAGCGGCTCGGTAAGCTTCGCGCCCCAGCGGTGCAGCAGAAAGCCGAACCAGGCCTCCGCATCGCGCGCCACCGGCTTCACGAAGATGTCCCACGGCATGAAGATGAACGCCATGTATGCGCAGAACAGCATCAGGACGTTCATCCACCACGGCCGCTGCCGCATTCGTTCACGCCACCACTCGCCCATGAAATCTCCTTCGGACTCGTCTGTATTCGAACGCACATCCTTCCACGCCCGGCGACTCTGTGAAAGAGGCACGAGAGAGCGACCAGATAGTCCCGGGGCCCTCAATCGAAGCGGACAGAGCGGAGACTGTGGGGAGGAAGGGGGAGTGACACGCGCGAGCCGGAGACCGCAATTGGTTCGCTATTGGGGGTCTCGTCGAGTCGCACACTTCGTACACCAGCAAACGGGAATCGGACGTGCATACGTGCCTCGTGTGCCGTGTCGCTGGGATTGAGAAGGCGAACGATGACTCCCGTCCCGCCTTCCGCAGGCTTGAGGGCGGCGAGCAGAACATCGCGCGGCTCGATTGTCAGCAGGGCGCACTCAGCCGGCAGCAACGGTGCGGCGCCCGCAGCGACGGCCCACAGTCCAATCTCCGCGTCACGCGCCGCGCCGGCATCGCCGCCGCCGAAGAGCGCCAAGCGGGCCTCGAACGAGCCGAGACATTGCGCGCCGGGAGTGGGAATGACAGGGCCAGCAGGTTGTGGGCGCGTGTTGAGGTCCATCCGAGCAAGCCAGCCCACGGCACGCACCAGTGTGATGGCGATGACGCCGCCCGGCGTGACCTCCGCCTCCGGCAGCCCCGGTGCGGCCACGGTCAGGCCATTGGCCTTGACGAAGCCCTGCTGCACGAATGTCGCGGGTGCGGGATGGACCCAATTCGTCGCGTCACGCAGACGCGTGTGGCGACGCGCAACATCGAACGTCGTCGCCGCCTCAAACTCCTCCACCAGCGCCCCGGTGGGGAAGAGGAGTCGCAGGCGATGGTCCTTAGCGCTGTTATGGACACGAACCCTGAGATCCACACGCTCCACACCAGGGGCGAGGCGCGCGTCTGTCTCGACGATGAGCGGCACGCACTGCGCACTACGTTGTCTGCGGTCCGGCGCCAGCTCTGCCGCGATGTTCAGCGGGCGTCGCACGGTCAGATGCTGGACGCCGCTTGCATGCTGGCGCCGCCGCACCTCGACGCGCCCCAAGGTAGCCGTGCCACCCGCCACCGGATCGAAGTCGTACGTGTCGCCGCGGTCGCCGGCGTCTTCGATGCCGCAGAGCCCAGCGTACGTGCCGGCACGCGTTCGCAGCTCGAAAGTGCCATCATCGGCCACGAGCACCGCAAGATCCCCACAGACGATCTCTCGTCCCTCGTCCTCGACATCCGGGTGGGCTGCCGACGGCGCTATCGTGAAGCGGCGCCAGCCGAAGGCCGGGATTTCTCTGGCAACGAACTCGATACTCTGCGGTGGGATCTCCGGTGTGAGTTGCAAGCGGCACGCGACGTCGTCGGCAACCAGACGTGCGGGCTGTTGATCCACAGTGAACCCCGTGGTCGTCGTGCCGGCGAGCAGCCACGGGTGCAGCGACATCTCACGCGACGCTTCGCCACCGAACCCGAACCAGGCAGCGGGATCGAGCGGCAACCGCACCACATCGGTACGCGGATGCGGCGACGGGTTGAACACGGCGACGTCGAAGTGATCGCTTGCCGGGGTGCGGCGTTGCGGCCCGAGACCCGCGAGGTGCTCGAGTACGCGCGTCGTAGTGTGGTGCGCCAGTTCCTCCGCCGTGGAGTAGCGCGCTTGCATCTGTTCGTGCACACGATCCAGCGAGCAGCCACAGATGGAGTCGTGTGCCTGGTTCTGCAAGAGGGCGCGCCAAGCCAGGCGCAAGGCCGGCCGCTCCTCGGGCGTTCCGAATACGCGACCGAGCGCGCTCCACGGCTCGGCCCAGGCTTCGAGTAGCGCCTCGGCACGGCGGTTGCCCAGCTTCAGCGGCATGCGCGCCGACCATACGCCCGGCAACAGGTTGGCAGTGCGAGCCCCGGTGAGCTCACCGCGAAAACGCGGTGCCGCGCGCGGTATTCCGCGGGCGAAGTCTTCGAGTAGACCGCGTTGGACGACCCACCCCGTGTTTGCCGCAAGCGTTTCGGCGACGACACCAATGTGGGCGTCGGGCGGCGCGTGGTCGATCCCGTTCATCAGCAGCACGCAGTCGTTGCGCGTGCGCAGCGCGAGTGTGTGCGCGAGTCCGGCGAGAAACTCGGCGGCCGCACCCGGGTCCGTTGGTAGACCACAGGCCGCGAAGTAGCCTTCACCGAGATGATGCGCGAGTACTGCGGTGCCGTCCGGCGCCTCCCACAGATACTCCGCGGGTAGGGCGTCCATCTCGTTGTCGTTGCCGCGCCAATAGATGAACGGCTCCAGCCCGAAGCCGGCAAACAGCTGCGGAAACTGTGCTGGGTGACCAAACGAGTCGGGCGTGTACGCGACGGTCGAGAGCGGACCGATCAGCGCACCGCTACGGCGCCCTTCGAGCAGGTTGCGAATGTGCGCCTCGCCGGAGGGCAGCAGTGAATCGGGCTGGACGTACCACGGGCCGATGGCGATGCGACCCGCACGGCAGGCCGCTGCAAGTGCTTCCCGCCGCTCCGGACGGATTTCCAGATAGTCTTCGAGCACTACCGTTTGCCCATCCAGCAGGAAGCGGAACCCGGGGTCGGCCTCGATCAAGGCAAGGACCTGATCGATCGTATCGATCAGCCGAGCTCGAAATGCCTGAAAAGTGCGGTACCATTCGCGGTCCCAGTGTGTGTGCGAGACGATGACACATTTCACGCGCGCTGCTTACCCTACAGCCTCGTCGGATGCCAGGCTCACCGAGGTGAGGTGAGGAGGTGATGCCCCCGGCATTTCGGTTGGGGGTCGGAGGGCGCTGCGCCGCGCAGCCTCCCACCCGTGCGACCGGTTAGTGTTTCGCGTGCGAGACGGCGGCCCCGATCGGTGCGTCCGCCGCCGAGCCCAGAGTCAGCTGCGGGCGCAGCTTCGCGAGCATCTGCTCACCTATGCCCTTTACTTCTTTCAAGTCGTCGACCGACTTGAACGGCCCGTTCTGTTCGCGGTACGCGACAATCGCCTTGGCCTTGACCTCACCGAGCCCGTTGAGCGCGGCCAGTTCCGACGCCGAGGCGGTGTTGATGTTCACCGGCCGCACATTGTCGGCCGAGGCAGCGGGCCGATGACCAGCAATCAGAAGACAAACGAGAAGCGAACAAGCAACTGCATTGAATCGAGAATATATCGTCATTGAATACCTCCTTCCTGGACGTTGTTTGCACGGTAGCAGATAAAGACTGCGCGGCGCATGCACAGATATGTTATGTGCTTAAATGACATTATTCAAGTAAGTATTGTATAATAATTCTATTTGCGACTTACTGCGCGCCGATCGCCATGAGCAGACAACTGATGGACGCCGCCAAGCCCATGGCGAGATCCCGGATCGGAAAGACAGCGCACCGTCCATTACGCTCTTCGAGATCGGTCGTCGCCAACCAGCCGATAAGCTCCCCGTCCGCCAGATCACGGCCCATCGCTGGCGGCCGACGCTCAAATCGAGATAAAGGGAACGTTATGAGTGAACCCATCTACCGATCTCGGCCCGGAGCGTTCGATATGCATGCGGCCAGCCAGAGGCAGGCAACCCGCGTGACCGACTTCATCTGGCTGTCGGAGGGCATGTCGAACTCCTATCTCGTGGTCACCTCGGCCGGCCGTGTCGTGATCAACACCGGGCTCGGCTTCGAAGCACTGGTCCACAAGGGCAACTTCGATGCCGTCGATAGGGGGCCTATACGCTACATCCTGCTCACCCAAGCGCACGTCGACCACGTCGGCGGTGTCGAAGTGTTTCGCCAGCCGGGGACCGAGATTGTCGCTCAGGACAACAACCGCATCTGCCAGGACGACGACGCACGCATTCATCCCTTCCGCGCGGCGCACAGCGCCCCGTTCTTTCCGCGCACAGTCGGCAAGGCGGAGAAGAACCGGCATGTGCAGGCGCGGCCGCGGCCAACGTTGACGTTCACGGACCATCACGAGTTCGACCTTGGCGGCATGCGCTTCGAGCTGATCGCGACCCCTGGCGGCGAAACCATCGATTCGATGTGCGTCTGGCTGCCGCAATATCGCACCGCCTTCGTGGGCAACGTGTTCAGCGCCCTGTTCGGACATTTTCCCAACCTGGTCACCTTACGCGGCGACCGCTACCGCTTTGCCCTACCGTTCATCGAGTCCGTCAACCGTGTCCTCGCGCTCGAACCCGAGCTGCTGCTCACCGGCCATTTCGCGCCGATCCGCGGTGCCGACCTGATCCGCAGCGAGCTGACCCGCGTACGCGATGCGGTGCAATACGTGCACGACGCGACCGTACAAGGCATGAATGATGGCAAGGACGTCTTCACACTGATGCGCGAGATCGAGCTCCCGCCCCATCTCGAAGTGGGCCAGGGCTACGGCTGCGTCTCCTGGAGCGTGCGTGCGATCTGGGAAGGCTACGCCGGCTGGTTCCACCAGCGTTCGACGACGGAGCTGTACCCGTCTCTCCCCAACGACGTCTACCCCGACATCGTGGAATTGGCGGGCGGTGCCGCAGCCGTGGCGCAACGCGCCCAACAGCGTCTCGCTGCTGGCGCCCCAGTTGCCGCCATCCACCTTGCCGAAATGGCGCTGGCTGCGGAACCGCGATCACGCCCGGCACTCGAAGCCTACCTGGCGGCGCACCAGCGGCTGCTCGATGAACGCGGCGGCATCAACTTTTGGGAGACCGGTTGGCTACGCTACCAGATCGAGCGCACGCGTCAGACATTGGCCGGCGTCGGAGCCGAGTTGCCGAGCGCTTGACCACGACCCGGTCAATGAAGCAAACGGTCGATGATGTCGCCCCGGCTCAAAATGGCCATGGTCGGTTGTGGGGCGATCTCGCGCGTTCATCTCCCTGCTATTCGCGAGGCGGCGCCGCGCATCGACATCACGGCGGTCGTTGATACCGACCGCGCGCGTGCCGAGGCGCTGGCTCAAGAGACGGGTGCTCGCGCCTTTACCAGTTTCGACGAGGGGTTGCAGCGTGGCGACTTCGAGGCCGTCGACCTGATGCTGCCGCACCATTTGCACGAGGAGATGGCCGTGCGCTCGTTCACGGCCGGCAAGCACGTGCTCTTGGAGAAGCCACTGGCAACCACCCTTGGGGCTTGCGACCGGATTCTGGCGGCTTGGAAACGGGCGGGTACGGTCTTCATGGTTGCCGAGAACACGCAGTACTGGCCGGAGGTGCTCACCGCTAAGCGGTTGCTTGCGCAAGGGGCAATCGGCGATGTAGTCACAGCGCGCGGCAGCTTCGCGATCCCGCCGTTACCCGCCTACTACGCCGGTGACAAACCGTGGCGGCTAGACAAGGCGATCGCCGGTGGCGGCATCGTGCTCGACACGGGCTCGCACTGGATCCGGCCGTTGCGCATGCTGCTCGGCGAAGTCGACGAAGTGGTCGGCGCCTTGGCTCGGCCTTACGCTGCCATGCAGGGCGAGTCGCTGGTCCGCGCCCTTCTTCGCTTCCGGTCCGGTGTGGTGGCGGTGCTCGATGGTCTGATGAAAGACGGCCCCTTCATGCCGGAACCGATGTTTCGCATCACCGGTGTACGGGCCGAGATCACCATCGAACGGCCGGGTCGCGTCGTACTCTGGGATGCCGCGCATCCTAACGGACAGCAGATCGGTGATATCGGCGGCTATCAGCGTTCCTACCCGGGCGAGTTTGCCGACTTTGCCGCCGCGGTGCTCGACGGCACAACGCTCGCTGCCGGACCCGAAGCCGCGCTCGGTGAACTGCGCGTCGCGCTGGCACTCTACCGCTCGGCAGAGACACGCCGCTGGGAAAGGGTGTGGGCATGAGCACCGCGCAGCGCGTGCGCTTCGATTTCTCCGGTCTACAGGTGCTGGTGACCGGCGGGTCGAACGGCATCGGTCACGGCATCGCGCGAGCCTTCGCCGCAGCCGGGGCGTCCGTGATCGTCACCGGTCGGCGCGTAACCGCTGCGGAGTACGACACCGACCTGTCAGCTTTCGAGTACCGCACTCTCGAACTGACAGACGGGGGCGCGATCGAATCGCTGGCACTCTCCCTACCGGCACTCGACGTGCTCGTAAACAATGCCGGCGCCAACCTGCCCGGCGGCAAGAGCGAGTACCTGCCCGAGGTATTCGAGGAGTCGGTGCAGGTCAATCTATTCGGCACCTACCGCCTGTCGGCGGCGTGCCGCGACAAGCTTGCGCACAGCCGGCTCGACGGCGGGGCCAGCGTGGTCAATCTGGCCTCGATGGCATCGTACTTCGGCATCACCGCGGTGCCCGGCTATGGTGCCGCCAAAGCGGCAATCGTCCAAATGACCAAGACCCTAGCGGTCGCGTGGGCGACGGATCACATCCGCGTCAACGCCGTCGCGCCGGGGCTCATCCGCTCGAACATGACCGCGCGGATCCAGAATCTCCCCGAGTACACCCGCAAGGATTTCGAACGCATGCCGATGGCTCGCTGGGGCACACCGCAGGATATCGCTCCGGTGGTGCTCTTCCTGTCGAGCCCGGCGGCGCGTTACATCACCGGCCAGACACTCGCGGTTGACGGAGGCTACTCCATCACCTGAGAGCGTGCTGGCCTAAGGAGGGATCTCCACATGAGTGCACCAACCGCAGAGCACATGCGTGACGTCTTGCAGCGTTACGTGGATTTCCTGACCCGCGGCGACTGCGACGGTATCATGGCTTTGTATGCCGACGAGGCCACCGTCGAGGACCCCGTCGGTTCCGAGCCTCGTCGTGGTCGCGCAGCAATCGCCGAGCTCTATCGCAATGCTGCTGGCAAAGTCCGCCTCGCACTCGACGGCCGCGTGCGCGTCGCCGCCAACTGCGCTGCCGCGCCGATGATCGGCCGCCCGACCGGTATGGAGGGCATGGTCATCGAGATCGTCGACGTCATGACCTTCAACGACGACGGGTTGATCACCTCGATGCGCGCGTACTGGAGTCCGGACACGATTCGTCCGGAGTGATTCACGCTGTGGTCCTTGAAACGCCGGGGCGCGGCGACGACATCCAAATCGTCGATCTTGCTCAACCCGATCTAACCGCGGCGCAGCGCGCGGCCATTGACGCGGCCGGTCAAACGAGCATCTCCCTCACCGAAGACACGGTCCTCGCCGCGGCCCGGCAGAGGACCGGGTTGTTCGACTTCGGGCCCGACGACTTCCGCGAACGGTTGCGCGTGTGGCTGCAATCGGCTGACGAGGATCGTGAGCTGAACCCCCTCGGGCGTGCCACCGTCTACGGCAACTGCGTGCGGGTGCTGTCGAACCGGTTGCGGTTCACCGCACTGCTCAAACGGCATCCGGAGATCGACGGCGTCGAGATCCGTCGACCGATCATCATCGCAGGCTTGCCGCGCTCCGGCACGACGCACCTGGTCAACTTGATCTCGGCGGACACCCGCTTGAGGTCCCTGCCCTACTGGGAAAGCTTGGAGCCCTTCCCGGGCCCTGAGGATATTGCTGACAGCGACGGGGTCGACCCGCGCCTGCGGCGCTGTCGTGAGATCTACGAACGGGGGGATCGCCTGCTGCCGCTGCTGCGCGCCATGCATCACATGACGCCCGAGCACGTGCACGAGGAGATCGAGGTCCAGGAACTCGACTTCTCGACCTACAACCTCGAGTGGTATGCGCGCGTGCCGCGCTGGCGCGACTACTACCTGTCGCACGACCAGCGGCCGCACTACGCCTACCTGAAGCGCGTGCTCAAGGCATTGCAGTGGCTGCGTGGGCCGAACCGTTGGGTACTCAAGTCGCCGCAGCATCTCGAGCAACTCGTACCCTTGTATCAGACCTTCCCCGACGCGACGATCGTCCTAACGCACCGTGACCCGGTCGACGTCGTCCAGTCCGCCATCACCATGCTCGCCTACGGTGCCCGACTGCGGCGCACGCGCGTCGACACGGCCGACATCGCGGAGTATTGGGTGGACCGCATCGAGCGCCTGCTGCGCGCCTGCGTCCGTGATCGCGACCGGCTACCGGCGGCGCGGAGCCTCGACGTCCTCTTCCACGAGTTCATGGCCGACGACGTCGCCATGGTCGAACGGATCTATCGGCTGGCCGGTCTGCCGATGACCGCCAAGGCACGCGCCCGGGTTGATCGAATCATGCAGGCAAACCCACGCGGCAAGTACGGGCGTGTGGTCTACGACCTGTGCGGCGACTTCGGCATAAACCCATCGGCACTGCGCAATCGCTTCGAATTCTATCTGCAGCGGTTCAACGTCGGGGTAGAGGGTTGAGCCGGTTGTGGGGACCGCGCAAGGTCGGTAAGACGACGCTGCTGCGGCAGCAGTTCCCGCGCGCCACCACCTTCGACCTGCTCGACTCGAACCTGTGTACCGAAGTGACGTTGCGGCCTGGATCCTCGACGACACCTTGCTGGGCTTCCGCTTGCCGCCGTGGCGCAAAGCCCGCAAGCGCCGCTTGATCGAAACCGAAGAATACTTTCTCTTCGAGGTTGGCATCGTCCGGGCTCTCTCCGCTATGCGCCTCGTACAGCTCGGCCCTGAGGAGTTCGGCTGCGCTGTCGAACACTTTCTGCTCCAGGAGATCCGCCGCTACCCTCTCACGGTGATAGTCTTGGTAGGAGAATGAGAGCCGAGCCCGCCGCGGCAAATCCGTCTGCACCGGCAGCTCGCGGAGGCGATGGAGCGGTTCTACGGTGGCAGGGCCGACGAACGCGTAGGAGAGATTGCGCAGCACGACACATGACGAGCGCCGCCAAAGCCCTGGGGACTTTCGAGTTGTCGGCGTCGGAATGAATGGGTCTCGCGATTCCCGTCGCTACCCCGACCGGAGGTCACCCCGCGTCGACAAAGATCGGCGACGACCAGGCACGCTCTTCGATCGTCTTCAGGCAATCGTCACTCGCGGGGGTGCGGTAGTCGCCGTAGCACGGATGGGGCTCGATGCAGTTGCCCGACTCGTCGTACTTGCAGCGCAGATCGCCGGCGTTGGTGGCTGGGCTGGGTTCCTCGATGGCGCGCACGTAGTAGACCGCCGGGCGGCGTGAGGTCACGAAATCCGCATCCTCGAACTGCACGACACAGCCGGCCGCGCTCGGTTCACATGGGAACGTCCGCCACTTGTCCTCGATGAGCTGCGCCACCGGCTCGCCGGGTGACGTCTGCGGGCGAATACGCACCACCTCGATGCGGGTGATGCGCTTGCGCTCATCGGAGGGGTTGTAGCATTCGCCCTTGCACAAGTACTGCAAGCGTTCCGGAGTAAGCGCATTGACGCTGTAGTCGGGGCAGCCGGCCTTTTGCTTGAACGCACCGACGGCGCGCACCTCGAAACGCGGCGTACCGTTCATGTGCACATCGCCGCCCATCGGCACCGTTGCCACGCTGCCGTCGGGTTGCGGAGCGTTGAGCAGGTTGAACCACAGGAGGATGCGATCGCCGCTGGTGCCGTAGACTTCCTTACGTTTGAGGGCGTTCCACACCTGATCGCGGCTGCGGCCGTTGGAATGCACGGCGACCAAGCCGCCGGTCATGAAGAACGAGGTCTGCCGTTCGGTTTCCAATGCATTGAAGCCCTTCGCCGCGACGTCGTTGATATTGAGTACCACAGACCGCGGCTCTGGAGCGGGCTGCGGTCCGAGCAGACGCTGTCGCCACTTCTCGTCGCGCGGGCCGGCAGCTTCGGTCATGCCCAAGCGGTCGAACTCCTTGTAGCCCGTCCCGGGACGGGCGCGGTGATTGTCGCTCGACGCGAGGATACCAAAGTGGAAGCGTTTCGGATGCTGCGGGTCGTCGAAGTTGGAGATCGCCAGGGCGTACTGCGTCGAGCCGCCCGGGCGAAAATTGAACGCCGGGATGAAGCAGTCCTTGCATTGGCCGGAGTCGAGCCAGTCTTCCGTCTTCGCGCCGGGGACAGTGAGGTGACCGGCGATGCTGGAATTGGCGTAGTTGTCCCGCGCTTCTGCGGCGCGCGAGGCGCACTCGGCCGCATCCAGGCCGGCCTTGTGGCAGCGGTCTTCGATGATCTGGCCGGCGCGCCAGCAGCTCGGCAAGTAGTTCTTCGTCGGCTCGGGACAGTGCGCCTTGCCGTCGGCATCGTACGTCACTTCGTGCCAGTCGCGATACTCCTCCGAGTTGCCGTGACCCGAGTAGATTTCGATCAGGAACTGCTTGCGCGGGTCGTCCATCTGTGTCGTGAGCTGCTTGTCCCAGGTGATGCCCGGCGGCGAATACAGTCCCCACGTGTTGCCGTGCGGGATCACTATCGTGTCGAAGCCCCATTGATCGAGCTTGTCGAACAACTCGCGCGGGGTGGCGGCAGACTCGTAACAGTCCTTCGGGAGATCGCGGCTGTTGACGCCCGGCGGGCAGAGCGGCACGTCGCGCACTTCTTGCATGAACTTTGTGAAGTTGAAGTACCGCTGTCGATTCGGAAAATCGAGCAGCCCCAGCAATGGCGGCATGCGGCCGATCGAGCCGCGCAGCCCGTCGGTGGCGATGCCGGCGGCGCCGATGACCCGCGCCGGGACTTGGTTGTCCTCGAGGTCGCGAAAGATGACGTTCTTGTGTCCGTAGTGATCAGCCGGCGTGCGGCCGACTTGACTCCATTCCCAGCCGAGGAACACGGCGACGTCGGGATTGGCCGGATCACCGGACACCGCGTTGCACTGGCGGATGGTTTCGCGCGTTTCCTGCCAGCGGCGCGGCGAACTGGCTTCGGCATGATCGTTGATCGACCAAAAGTCGAGCGCCGAGCAGAAACGCGCGAAGTCGCAGGCGTCGGCAACTGGATGGGCGCCTTCGCCCTGCACCATTGGCAGGCTCCAGAGAAATGCATCGGTGGAGAAGGTGGTGTGCACGTGCAGATCGCCGAAAAGAATCTGCTTCGGCTGGCCGACCGTCAGCGCCTTGGCAGCAGTCGATTCGGTGCGCGCCCGCGCCTCGACGATGTCGGCAGGAATGCGTGTCCGGGTCACTTCACCTGGCCCCTCGTGGACCCCGTACAAGCCCAAGCGCGCACCGGCGATGTAGGCACCCAGGAGCACGACCAGAACCAGCAACCCGACGATGATTCGGCGTATCGACATACGTTCCTGCCCTCCGCAAGATTTCGCATAGCACGATGGTCGACCCGGAAGGAACTCGCCCCGTGGGGCTCACACGGGGGGGCGCAACGAGGTAGTCGTGGCCACAGGCACCCCACCCGGAGCCCAGGAGAAACTACTCGGGGAAAACGATGTCGCCCGTGTCAGCGTCCTCCATCGATTCGAGAACTGACGCATCGTCCCAAATCGGAATCCCTTCGCGGGCGTACAGCGCACGTGAGCGTTCGGTTACCGCGCCGACGCGCACCAGCGCCGGCATCATGAGGTCGCGGAACGAATGCAGGCGTCCGGGCGGCAATGTGATCTTGATACCGGCCGCACCTGCCTCCTTGAGCCCTTCGATGAAGTCGTGCAGGTCGATGCCACTGTGTTCGAGCACCTTCAGGAAGCCCGGGTCTGCCTTGCGCGGACCGCTGCCGTCCACACCGCCCTGGGCGTCCACCATGCCCTTGACGGCTTCGAAGGCAAACTGCGCAATGTCTTCACGTTCGTCGGGGTGCATGTTGGCGAGCGTTTGGCGCAGGTAGACGTTGCCGAAGGCGACATGACGCGACTCGTCGCGCAGCACGTACTCCGTCAGCGTGCGCAGCAGCGGGCAGGAGGTATCGCGGCGCATGTTGTGAAACGCTGCGAGCGCCAGGCCTTCGACGACCATGTTCATGCCGACCATAATCTTGGCGTGGTGATCGGCTGACAGCGTCGCGTCGATCAGCTCCTTCAGCCATGGCGAGATCGGGTAGATCATCGCCAGCTTCTTCACGTAGCGATTATAGACCTCGACGTGGCGTGCCTCGTCCATCGCTTGCGTGGCGCAGTACAGCTTGGCGTCGTAGTCGGGCACCGCGTGGGTGAGCGCCGACGCGGTCATCAGGGCGCCCTGTTCGCCGTGCAGAAACTGCGACAGCAGCTGTGCGGTGGCGTGGGCCGCGAAGATCTCGCGCTGCGTCTGCGACAAACGCTTAAAGAACGGCATGCGCAGGAAGAAGTTGCGTTGCTCGTCGATGATCGGCTTCGACGGATCGATGTCGATGCTCCAGTCGAGCTGCTGTTCGGCATCCCACTGCGCTTGCTTGGCCTTGCGATACAGATTTTCGAGCTTCTCCTGCGAGATGTCGTACCCAAACTGCCAGCAGATCTCCATCGGCGACTTGTAGGTGTCGGTTGGCGGGATATCCGGGGTCGTCGCTGCGTTATCTGTGTCGCTCATGGCGATCCTTTCCTGGGGGTCACGGCGCCGCACGCCGTCGACGATATGAGAAGCCCGAGAAGTCTTTGCATCTTCGCCCCTTCCATGCAA
>Ga0335069_10006204_pt1 | contig 17405 bp, 13 predicted proteins | sample Lox_Sample_11_FD_206714 | JGI IMG/M metagenome (GOLD analysis project Ga0335069, IMG submission 206714) | Soil microbial communities from Loxahatchee National Wildlife Refuge, Florida, United States - Lox_Sample_1.1 | ecosystem: Environmental > Terrestrial > Soil > Wetlands | place: USA... | reverse complement strand
AACCAGTACGGCGGCGATCCCCACTACCTGGACTGTCCCCAGGGATTCGCTCACGAACGCCGCTGCCAGCACGATAGCGAACACCGGCTCGAGACAACTGGTGACGATCGCGCGCGTCGCGTCCAGATACTGCAGCCCGGCGAAGTAAAAGGAGAACGGCAGCAGCACGGAAAGCACCGAGAACACCAGCATGAAACCCCATTGCCGGGCCGAATAGTGGGCCGCTATCAGCTTCCAGGGCGGGTTGACGAGCAGCCAGAAGATGGTCACGCTCAGCAACGTGTACACCAGCACGCGCCAGCGGTCGTATCGCGCCAGCAGGCCGTGGCCGTAGACGTTGTAGAAGGCGAACGAAAAGGCGGCGCCGAGCCCGGCAGCGACGCCAGCGGGATTGGCCCGCAGGTGTCCACCGACCACGAGCGCGCACCCGGCGACGGCCGCCGCCACAGCGATCACGCGCTGCGCGCTCGCACGCTGCCGTCGCCGCGCCACCAGGTAGAGCAGGACCCACACCGGCGCCGTATATTGCAGAATTATGGCCGTTGCTACCGTGGTCTTCGCGATGGCGTAAAAGTAGAAAAAGTTGGATCCGGCAACTCCGAAAACCGCCAGGATGGCGCAGCGGAGCACGTCGCGCGCAGGGAGAGCGAGCGCCGCCCGGCCGCCGCGCCAGAGTACTAGCGGCGCAAGGATCAGGAGCGCGAAGCTGACGCGCGTCTGCGTCAGGATGAGCGTATCGATGGGTCGCAACGCTTGCGACCCGGCGAGCAACCGCCCGCTGAACACTGCTTTTCCCAGGGTAGCGGCGGCGCCCCAGCACAGCCCCGCGGCCGCGATCGACAGGTATCCGCGCAGCGGGTGGCTAGGAGCCGAGGAGTTCGTCGATGCGTTCGGGATCAAATCCGATGACCACCTCGTCGCCGATGACCACGGTCGGGGTCGCGCGGCTGTGATACGTCTCGACCAGCTCGCGGACGGCTTCGAAATCGCGGCTCACGTCGCGTTCTTCAAATGGTATGCCTCTCGCCGAGAGGTAGGCCCGCGCCGTGGAGCACGGCGGTCAGCCCGGCTGGGTGAACAGAAGCATCCGCTTCGCGATTTCGGTCATATGCGCATCTGACGAGGCAAAGCGGGCGATGGCTGCATTTTTTCTGGAGGATGCGTATTTCCTGATGAGTGGAATGGCGATTCATCAACAGTAATCCGAGAAACGCGAGCCCAGATGGACCATGACTGCGCCTCGCCTTCTTGACGCCATCCTCTCCGCCGCATACCATCAACCGCCTATATGAATCAGGATGCCCTGATCGGCCAGTCGCTGCTGCATTACAGGATTCTCCGTAAACTAGGCTCGGGTGGCATGGGCGTGGTGTACGAAGCCCAGGACTCCCAGCTCGGCCGCCGCGTGGCCCTGAAGTTTCTCCCGCCTGAAATGGCACAGGACAGCCAGTTGCTGGAGCGATTCCAGCGCGAGGCGCGCTCCGCCTCCTCGCTGAATCATCCCAACATCTGCACCATTCACGCGATTGAGCAGCATGAGCGCCGGCACTTCATCGTCATGGAACTGCTCGAGGGCGAGACCCTGGCGCAGAAGATGACCAAGCAGCCCATGGAGATGGACAAGCTGCTGCCGATGGCCATCCAGATCGCCGACGCTCTCGAATCGGCTCACTCCAAGGGCATCGTGCACCGCGACATCAAGCCGGCGAATCTCTTTCTCACCGAGCGCGGACAGATAAAAATTCTGGATTTTGGCCTTGCCAAAATGAGCCGTGGTGAGATCGCGCCGGGAGCCGCGACCAATGAGGGCGACACCCAGGGCTTCACCGGGGAGCTGACTTCACCGGGCGCAGCCGTCGGCACCGTCTCCTACATGTCGCCGGAGCAGGCCCGCGGGCAACTCGTGGACGCCCGCACCGACCTGTTTTCCACCGGCACCGTGCTCTACCAGATGGCCACCGGAACACTTCCCTTCCAGGGAGACACTTCGGCCATCATCTTCGACGCAATCCTGAATCGCGACCCCAAGCCGGCGAACGAGCTGAATCCCTCGCTGCCGGCCGATTTTGTGCGCATCCTGGATAAGACGCTCGAGAAGGACCGCAATCTGCGGTGCCAGACGGCCACCGAGCTGAAGACCGACCTCAACCGCCTCAAGCGCGATCTCGAATCCAGCAAACGGCGCGCCAAGGAGAAGACCGATTCTGATTCCGGCTCCGGCGTTCACAAGCCTACGGGAAAATCTGTGGCCGTGCTCTATTTTGAGAATTTGAGCGGCGCCAAGGAGGACGAGTACCTGCGCGACGGCATCACCGAGGACGTCATTACCGAGCTCTCCAAGATTCGCGGATTGAACATCTTTTCGCGTCCCACCGTCCTGGCTTTCCGGGACAAAACGGTGACGCCGGCGCAGGTCGGCCAGCAGCTCGGTGCGGCCTACGTGCTGACCGGCACCTTGCGGCGCTCCGGCGCCCGCCTGCGCATCAACGCCCAGCTCGTGGATGCGCGCACTGATTTTCCGCTCTGGTCGGAGCGCTTCGACCGGGAGATGAAGGACGTCTTCGAAGTCCAGGACGAAATGGCCCGCAAGATCGCCGAAGCCCTGCGGGTCACGCTCTCTCCGGAGGAACTCGAGGCGCTGGCCGTCAAGCCCACGGAAAACCTGCAGGCCTACGATCTTTATCTGCGCGGCAAGCGCTACGCCCGCCGCCAGACCCGCCAGGATCTCGAATTCGCGTTGCAGATGTTCGAAAACGCCGTCGCCATCGACCCCAGCTTCGCCCTTGCCTATGCCGCCTGCGCCAACGCCTGCGCCATGTTCTACTGCAACTACAGCCGCGATCAGGTGTGGGTGGAACGGGCGCGCGAGGCCTCCGGCAAAGCCGTAGCCCTGCGGTGGGATCTGCCCGAAGTGCAGGTCAGTCAGGCCTGGGTCCTCTATGCAGCCGAACTGCATGACGAGGCGGTACGCATGGTCAAGAAAGCCATCGAACGCAAGCGCGACTGTGAGGGCGCCTATTACCTGCTCTGCCGTGCGCTGTTCGCCGCCGGACGCTATCAGGAAATTGTAGACGTTGCCGAAGCCGCTATCGAAGCCAGCGGTGAGGACTACAACGCTTATGTGCCCATCACCAACGCTCTCGGCGCCATGGGAAAAGAAGAAGCCAGGCGCAACATGATTCAGCGCAGGACCGCGGCGTTTGAAAACCACCTGAAACAAGTGCCCGAAGACGCGCGGGCGCGCATCCTTCTTGGCTCTGACTACGCCTATTTGGGACGGCCCGACGACGCCTTGCGCGAACTCAACCTGGCGGTCACTTTGCGCGCCAATGAAGCCTCGATTCTGTATAACGCGGCTTGTGTGTTCTGCGGCTTGAAGAAAAAGACGGAGGCCCTGGATGCCCTGCGCAAAGCCTGGGAAGCGGGCTTCAGGGACTCAGTGTGGGCCCGCCGCGACCCCGACCTCACGCTCCTTCATGGTGACCCGGAATTTGATCGCCTGTATCCGGAGAGGCCCGCCCAGGCGTCCGCCTGAGCTAGGCCAGCTCGCGAGGCACACGGCCCGACAGCGCCATTGTCGTTGCTAGCCCCCGCAGGTCTTGCGACTCGCATCGAGGCCGCCGTTCCTCTCAAGTCTAAGAACCCACCGGGCCATGTGTGCCCGTCTTCCGTAACTGGCAAGTATCGGAATGTGAACCGACAATCAACTTGGGTCCTGACCTCCGATTGGCTCGGTACCAACCCCGGAGACCAGGATTCTCCCAGAATGAGCAGCGGGATTTGAGTTCGACTTTTGCAGTAAACTCTGCACGAGGGTAAGGTGCGCTCTTTAGGTCCTTTACGGTTTTTCCGGAAGCTTCCAAGTGTGGCGGAGAAGGCAGGCACCTTGGTTCTGCACCGGCACATTCGCTTACCTGTCGAAGCACGCCACCTTCGCCTGACCTTACTCGCCGTTACGTTACTGGTCGTGCCCGTGGTGGCGCAGCGTCCTGACTCGCCAGAGACGCAGCCGGGACACATTGTGGGTACTGTAACCGATGTGAACAACGACCCCATCCCTCGCGCCACTGTGGTTCTCGATGGCCCTGTCCCTATTGACCGCCGCATGGTCGTGACGAACGACAATGGATTCTTTGACCTCCACGACGTCAGGCCGGGAATTCCCTATCAGGTCACCATTAGCGCCAAGGGATTTGCAGCCTGGACATCCTCGGTCGCGCTCCAGCCAGGCCAGTACACAGTCCTGGAGAGCAAGCTCCGGATTGAAGAGGTGCGGACCACGGTGACTGTGACTCCTTCCTCCGAGGAGATCGCCGCTCAGCAGGTCCGGGCGGAAGTGCAGCAGCGGGTTTTCGGAATCATCCCCAATTTCTATGTCGTCTACGATCCCAACCCCGCGCCGCTCACGACGAAACTGAAGTTCAAGCTGGCCTTCAAAGTCGTCACCGATCCTATTACTTTCCTTGGGATAGCTTTTCTTTCGGGAGTCCAACAGGCGGGAGACACCCCCGATTACGGGCAGGGCGCGGCAGGCTACGGCGAGCGGTTCGGCGCCAATACTGCCGACGCCTTCACTGACGTTATGATCGGCGGCGCCATTCTGCCATCACTTCTCCACCAGGACCCACGCTACTTCTACCAGCGCACGGGTACGAATAAGTCTCGCGCTCGGCATGCGCTCTTGAGTCCATTTGTCTGCAAAGGAGACAACGGGAAGTGGCAGCCGAACTACTCGAGTCTGGGGGGAGATCTGGCCTCGTCGGCCATTTCGAACGCCTACTACCCCAAGTCGAATCGCGGCCTGGGGCTGACATTCGGGAATTTCGCTACCGGCACCGCCGAACGCGCGGTCAGCGGCCTCCTCCAGGAGTTCGTGATGGGCAAACTCACGCACGGTCGTCCAGCACCTGGAACTCGATGAAGGCCTGCCGCTCTAGGCAGTGCGCGCAATGAACTTACGGGATGAACTCGGGTGCTTTCACGTCGGGGATCGTCTCCAGATAATGCTGAAGCTGAAGCCTGCTGGCAGGCGCCATGTCCAGAAAGTCGATCCCATTGCCCAGCCCAGGGTTCGATGTTTTCACTACTCCCTGGACCTTGACCTCCGTGTCGCCCGTCCTGACGCGCATATCAACCACCGTTCCCACTGGCAACGGAGACAGCAACTTCACATAGCAGCCACACAGGCTGATATCGGTGGTTTCGCAGTTGGTGGGATACGCCTGCCCCGGAGGACGCAACTGAACCAAGAGCGAACAAAAACGCCGCGGAAACCGCCTACGCTCTGATTGCTTGCTTGCCACTTAACGACGCCAATCTTACGCTGAGGAATATCTTCCCAGCCTTGGACCAATTATCGCCCCGAAACGTACATAACCGATGATTACAAGGGTACAACGACCAAGTGGGGTGTGCCTCCGGCCTCGGAACAGCGCGCCCGCTTTTTTGGGCCGGACGCGGACTGGGCCCGCTTAGCGCGCACGTCGATGCGCGCTGTCGCGGACTTATCCGCGGGGTTCGGGTCATCCCTTGTCGTTTTAGGTACCAAGGTCATCTGACATGCTGCATCGCCAAGAGTACTCTATAGGGGAATGGAGCGTCGTGCCCAAGCGCGCGTGCAGGGTATTTTACCGGTTCGCATTTGGGGAATGGACCGAGAAGGAAAACCCTTCTCCGAGCATGTTTGCACTATGAACATCAGCGCTAAGGGAACCCGACTGGCTGGAGTACGCGCCCGCTTATCCGTGGGCGACAGTATCGGGATCCAGTACCGCAACCGGCAGGCACAATTCCGCATTAAGTGGATCGCGGTAGCTGGCAAGCCGCCATCCGCGACTCACATTGGGGTTGAATGTCTTCAGCCAGACAAAGAACTCTGGCCCATCAATCTGGCAGCCCAGGGAGGTGATCTGTGCGAGTTTCCTGGTCAGGACATCACCAACTCGCTGAAGTGACGAAGAAATCGCGTCGGTTGACTTGAGGGCCAGTTTACCCGTGCACGCTCCTTTTTATGCGCGGAAGCCGCCCGGCCATAGGCGTTGAGAACCGCTGTTGACACAAGGCACCCCAGCCCCTCGCGGTGCGAACCGCGGCGTGGCACCCCAATCGGGTTAATCATCTCCGGTTATCGGTCTGCGGCTCGGCGTGGATGAGAACTTTGAACAGCTCGGGAGCTTCCTGCTTGAAGCGAATCTCCAGCTCCGTGGAAATGTCGTGCACTCGCGATAGTGGAAGGGTGTCGAGGAGGGTGCAGTGGCAGGAGACATTAATGCGGCTACCGGCCCGCTTCAGGATAATCTCGTGCATGTCGAGGATCTCGGGGAACTCTCCGGAAATGCGGCGCAGCCGGCCTTCTAGTGCGGGATCGCGAATCTCGTCCGTGGCTTCAACGTGCGCCGGCTCGCTCTCGATGTGGGTGAGGATGGAGGATACCTCCGGCACTTCGGTGCGGATGTCGCCCTCCAGGCGGGTCACCAGGTCGTGCGCGTCCTTCAGGGGCATGCCCTCGTCGAGTTCCAGGTGCTGTTCCACATGCAGGAAGCCGCCGAGGTCCTGCACGCTGACGTCATGCACACTGAGGTTGCTGCGGGCGGCCACGCCGCGGATGCGGTCGAACAGATTTTCCTCGCGCGAGGCGCGCGGGATGGGATGCACTACCACGTCGGCATCGGGAAGCACGCGGTGGACGGCTTCGGCCACGTCTTCCGCCACCTGTCCTGATTTCTGGAAGGTGACGTTGCGGCGCAGCGCGACGGAAAGGTCAGCGAAGTAGCGATTCCCGGCGCGCCGGATGCGGACACGGTCCACGTCGAGCACGCCCTCCACGCGTCCCACCTCGCCGATGATGCGACCGCGCACGCCCAAGGGAGCGGCATCGAGCAGGGCGTCGATGGTCTGGCGCGCCAGCCGCGAGCTGACGTATACCACCACCCCGGCAACGAACAGGGCGGCGATGGCGTCAGCGTCGCGCAGCCAGCCGATCCCGAGCTGCCGTCCCAGCCCGACCAGCAACAGGCCCAGCACAACCACTCCGCTCGACCAAATGTCGGTTGCGAAATGCAGGGCGTCGGCCTGCAAGGCCTGGCTGTCGTACTTGGCGGCCACACGCCGCAGGGTGCGCGACCGCCACCAGTCCACCGCCATCGAGGCGAACATCACCAGGAAGGCCGCCAAGCTGGGCTCGATCTCCACATGGTGGAAGAACAGCCGCCGAATGGCCTCGTATACGATCCACACGCAGGTCAGCAGCAGCAGGCCGGTCTCGAGGAAGGCGGAGAAGTTCTCGACCTTGCCGTGGCCGTACTGATGGTCGGCGTCGGCGGGCTTGTCGGAAACCCGCACCGAGAACAGGGTGATGGTGGCGGCGATCAGGTCCAGTCCCGAGTGCGCCGCCTCCGAGAGAATGCCGAGGCTGCCAGTGGTGACCCCGACCACGACCTTTAAGACCGTGATGGCGACGGCTGCCAGCACCGAGTTGAGTGCGACCGTGCGCTTTTCCCCGCGCACCTCGCTGGCGTTGATGTTGGACGCCGCCATCCCCCGGCATTTTACGCTTGTGGTGCCTGCCCCAGAACCGGGCCCAGCGCCGCCTGCCAGCCGCGGACGCTTGTGCTAGCATGGCCCAAGACCTTGCCGGACACCCGAAGGAGTGAAAGCACCCAATGCGTTTTTTCCGACTAATATCCGTAATGTGCCTCGGCTCGCTTATCGCTACCGGACAGACAAGCTCCTCCCAGCCCTCGAGCGCGTCACCAAATCCACCCGGACAGAAGCCAGCCGCTCCCGCCGCGAAGTCGGCCTCCACCAAGCAGATGCTCGAAGAATCCAAAGAGGTAGGGCCGGATACGGCGGTCATCACCATCAAAGGGCTTTGCCCCGCAGCTAAACCCAAGACCGCCAGCGGTTCCGCGGCGGCCAAGCCTGCCACCTGCGAGACGGTGGTCACCAGGAAGCAACTGGAGACAGTGATTGACACCGTCCGCCCGAACCTGCCACCCGCGCAACGGCGAACGCTGGCACAACGGTACACGGACCTGCTGGTGCTGGCCAATGCCGCCAGCAAAGCCGGCGTCGAGAAAGATCCCAAAGTACAGGAAGAGCTCCGGCTATCTAAGCTGCAAATCCTGGCCAACTCATACACTCGCCAGAGGCAGCAGAAGGACGCAGAAGTCCCGCAAGCCGATATCGAAAAGTACTACCAGGAGAACTCCGCCAAGTACGAGCAGGCCAAACTGCTGAGGATCTACATTCCCATGGTTCCGACCGAGGATGGCAAGGCCCCCGACACCGCGGCGACAAAGGCCCTGGCGGAAAAGATCCAGCAGCGCGCCGCCGCCGGGGAGGACTTCGACCAATTGCAGAAGGAAGCCTTCGCCACTGCCAAGAACAAGGGCACGCCACCCTCTGCGGACGTGGGTGAACATCGCCGCGGAACCCTGTCACCCAAGCAGGAAGATGCCGTGTTCGGGATGAAGGCGGGTGAAATCTCGGCCCCGCTGGAGGAGGCTTCCGGTTTTTACATCTACAAGGTTGTCAGCAAAGGTGCAATTCCCCTGGACAAGGTGCACGACGAGATCAAGGCCATGCTGGGGCGGGAACGCTTCCGCGAAAGCATGGAGAAGTTGCGCACTTCCGTGAAGCCGACCTTTAACGAAGCGTACTTTGAGGCGGGGACTCCCCCGGCGACTGCCGCAACGCCTGCGCCGCCTGCGGCCCCATCGCCACAAGCTCCGGCGGCGCCCGCGGCTTCAACGCAACCGGCGACCACCCCGGGCACCCCCGCTGTACCTCCTCCGGCCCCGCCGCAAAGCAAGTAAAGGGATGCCCGCACCCGAGAGGACGGTCGTGGTCACCGGCATTGCCGGCAATCTCGGGGTGCGCCTGCTGCGCGAGATCCCGGACTTCGACGTGTTCGGGCTCGACATGAACCCGGTTCGCGACGAGGCTGTTCTCACCAGTCATCCTTCCTTCCATTTTGAAACTATTGACCTGGGCGAGGAGGCTTCCTGTCGCGAGCTGATCGATCTGCTGCGCAAGACCGAAGCGCACTCGGTGGTACATCTGGCGTTCGTTATCGATCCCTTGCGCACCGGCGTCGTGGACGTGGACCGCATGTGGCGCATCAACGTGGCTGGCACGGCGCGCGTGATGGAAGCGGTCGCGGTGGTGAACCGCAACGGCGGTGTGATCAAGAAGTTCGTCTACGTCAGCAGCGTGTCGGCCTACGGGTCGGACCTTCCCGGGCTGGTGGCCGAGGAGCATCCCCTGCAGGGGCACACCCTGCCCTACGCCATCCACAAGCGCGAAGCCGACCAGGTGGCGCAGGCGCGCGCCAAGTCCATGGGCGGGTGCAGCACGTACATCCTGCGGCCGCACGTCTTTGCTGGCGCCAGCATGCGCAATTACCTCATCAACATCCTGCGCGGTACCCCCTACGGGCAGGGGCGGCTGGGGCGCTGGCTGGAAAAGCGCGGCCGCAAGTTGCCGGCGTTGATCCCTTACGGACGCAAGTATCTCGACACCCGCTTCCAGTACGTGCACGTGGACGACATGGCGCGCTTGCTGGCGTGGATTTTGCGACGGGCCGACGTAGGGCAGCGCCTTACTATTCTGAACGTTGCCGGACGCGGTGATGCTCTCAGCTTTGAGCGCTGCGCTCAGATCGCCGGCGCCAGGGTAATGCGCCTGCCTGGCAAGGCCGGTTGCCGCATGGTGCTCAACCTGGGGTGGAAGCTGGGCATCTCTTCCGTCCCCGCTGCGGCAGTTCCTTATTTCACCGGAACCTACCTCATGGATACCAGGCGGCTGCGGGAGTTCCTTGGGAAGGATTACGGGGACGTGATCCGCCACACTTGCGAACACGCGCTGGCGGACAGCTTTACCGGGGAGTCCCAGACGGCGGTCCGGGCGGTGGAGGCGGCTATGTCGAAGCCCCAACTGTAAGAGAAGCTACGACTTCGTTCCCCGATACAGTCCTGCAATCCCGAAGGTGTAGGGAACCCAATTAACGTCCTGAAACCCGGCGCCCCGCATGCGCTCCAGCATCTGCGAGGGATCAGGAAAGCGCTCAACCGATGCTGGCAGGTAGGAATATGGGCCGCGGACCCCGGAAATGACAGTCCCAACAACCGGCAGCGCGCGCCGGAAGTATATCTGGTAGATTCCCCCCAGTACTCCCTTTGGCTCGCCGAAATCGAGGATACCCACTTCCCCTCCCGGACGCAGCACGCGGACGATCTCGCCTAACCCGGCGTCATAGTCAGCAAGATTGCGGAAGCCGAAGGCGGAGACGACCAGATCGAAGCAGGCGCTGGGGACGGGCAGCGCGAGTGCGTCAGCTTCGATCAGCTTGACGCCGCCGCGCGCCTTGCGATGGGCCAAAGTCAGCATGGCGTGCGAGAAATCCGCGCCAAAAATCGACGCCGAGGCCACGCTGTGTCGTCGCAGGGCCAGCGCCATGTCGGCGGTGCCGCAGCACAGGTCGAGCACCCGGGCGTCAGGGCGCGCCAGGATATGCGCGAAGGTCCGCGCGGCCCGCCGCCACCAAAGGCGGTCCACGTTCATCGAGAGCAGGTGATTGAGGAAGTCGTAGCGGGGCGCGATGGCGGTGAACATCTCGCGCACGGCGCGCGCGGCAGCCTGCTTATCGCCGGTGCCGGCGGGCGCGGCGCCGCTGGCTGGCGATTTGTCCGGTGCGGCCAAGGTCACGCCTGCGAGAGGGTACGCAATTCGTCGATGGCCGCGAGCACCGCGCGCTCGGGGACGCCGCGCACGATCTCCACTCGCCCGATCTCAATGGGAAGCACGAAGTGAACTGCGCCATCGATGGTCTTCTTGTCGGCGCGCAGACGCCGGGCCACGTCCCTGCTGCGCGCCGTCACCCGCGGCAAAGACGCGTAGGCAAGCACAGCGGAGCGGATGCGGCGCGCGCACTCGGGGTTGGTCTTCTCCAGTCCGACGCCGATCCTGGAGGCGGCCACCATACCCCAGGCGACAGCCTCGCCGTGGAGATATCGTTTGTACGACGTCTCGGCCTCGAGCGCATGGCCGATCGTGTGGCCGAAATTCAAAATGCGGCGCAGGCCGCTCTCGCGCTCGTCGGCCGCCACCACCGCTGCCTTCACCGCGACGCATTCGGTGATCAGCCACTCCAGCGCCACGGGATCGCGTCGAAGAATGGCCTCGCGCTCCTTTTCCATGAAGTCAAATATCCGAGGGTTGCGGATGATACCGCACTTGAGCGCTTCGTAGAGACCGGAGCGATATTCGCGCTCGGGCAGGGTCGCCAGCACGGCAGGATCGATCAGCACCAGCCGCGGCTGGTGGAAACTGCCCACCAGGTTCTTGCCGAGGCGGAGGTCGACGCCGGTCTTGCCGCCGATGGCCGCGTCTACCTGCGCCAGGAAGGTAGTGGGCACCTGGACGAACTCCACACCCCGCATGTAGATGGAGGCCAGAAAGCCGGTCACGTCCCCCACCACGCCGCCGCCGAACGCAACCAGCAGCGAGCGGCGATCAGCTCCGCGTTCGACCAGATGCGTGGCCAGCTTCTCGACGGTGGCCATGGTCTTATAGCGCTCGCCATCTCCCATCTCCAGAATTTCAAAGTGGAGCTTGGCGCCCTTCAGCGAATGGGTCAGCGTTCTGCCCCAGCGTTTGCGCACCGCGGGGTTGGTGATCACAAACACTGAGGGGTTGCCATTGGCGCGTAGCTGGACGAGCTGCTGCCCTGTCGCGCGCAGTATTCCGTTCTCGATGCGCGCCTCATACACCGGCTCTACGGCAATCGTGACGGCCTTCACCTGAAGTCCATAATAGCCCACTGGCATGAGAATCACAGGCCCTACCCGCGCAACAGCGGCGCGGGCTGGGGGCCTGGGGCTTGGCTGGTGGTAACATGAATTGTTTATGAAGGCAGTCCCGGTCGAGACTGATTACATCGTGGTGGGCGCGGGGGTGGCGGGGATGCGAGCCGCAATCGAACTGGCCAGCGCCGGACGCGTGCTGGTGCTAGCCAAGAACGAACTCACCGAGTCGGCCACGCAGTACGCGCAGGGCGGGGTGGCGGTCGCGCTCAGCGATGAGGACGAGATCAGCCTGCACCTGCAGGACACCCTCGATGCCGGCGACGGGCTCTCCAATCCCGAGGCTGCGCGCGTGCTGGTCGAGGAAGGCCCGCCGCGCATCCAGGAGCTGATCGACTGGGGCACCGAGTTCGACCGCCAGGGCACCAAGCTCACCTTCACCCGTGAAGCCGCGCACAGCCGTTCCCGCGTCCTGCATGCCCACGGCGACTCCACGGGGCGCGAAATCGGGCGCGCGCTCTACGCCAAGGCGACCACCCTCAAACACATCTCTTTCTGGGAGTGGGAGTTCACCGCCGACCTGTGCTTGCTTGACGGGCGCGTGGCCGGCATCCGAGTGATGAACGACCGGGGCGAGACACGCGAGGTGCACGCGCGCGCTGTTCTGCTGGCCACCGGCGGCCTGGGACAGGTCTACCGTGAGACGACTAACCCGGGCGTGGCCACCGGCGACGGTGTCGCCATGGCCTTCCGCGCCGGCGCCGAGATCCAGGACATGGAGTTCGTGCAGTTCCATCCCACCGCGCTCTACGTGAAGAAGGCCCCCCGATTTCTGCTCTCGGAGGCGCTGCGCGGAGAGGGCGCATATTTGCGTAACGCGGAGATGCAGCGCTTCATGCCCAAATATCATGAGATGGCCGAGCTGGCGCCGCGCGACGTGGTGGCGCGCGCCATCGCCCACGAACTGGAGGTCTCCCGCCTGGCAGACCCGGTTGTATACCTCGACCTGACCCATCTGGACACCAGCCACGTAGCAGCGCGGTTCCCGCGCATTCACTCAACCTGCCTGCAATACAACATCGACATTGGCACCGACCTGATCCCGGTGCGCCCGGCGGCGCATTACGCCATGGGCGGAGTGCGAAGCGATCAGCATGGACGTACCAGCCTCCCCGGGCTCTACGCCGCCGGCGAGGTCGCATGCACGGGAGTGCACGGCGCCAACCGCCTGGCCAGCAATTCCCTGCTCGAAGGACTTGTATATGGCGCTCGAGCCGGTAAGATGATTCGTGAAGAGACTCCCCCCGCTATCGGTAAGCCAAATCACGCTGGTTCAAGAGCCGGCAAGGCTGCGGAAAATCCTGCAACACGGGAAGGACGCGGGGCGGAGGAGATGATTCGAGCCGTCCGTGACCTGGCCTGGAAGAACATCGGCATCGTTCGCAGCGGTGCAGGGTTGCGGGCGGCCATCGAACAGCTCGAAGAATGGCGCAAGTGCTTGCCCGCGATGACCAGCCGGAGGCAGTGCGAGGCCAACAACATCTTCCAGACCGCTCTGCTGACCGCGCGCTCTGCCCTGGCCCGCCAGGAAAGCCGCGGCGCCCATTACCGCCTCGACTATCCTTCCCACGACGATGCCCGGTTCAAGAAGCACTCCATCGTGCGCGGCGATTCCATCAGATTTGAATAGCATGATGTTTCACCCGGAATGTAGAGACGCAGCATGCTGCGTCTCTACGCCGTGATGTTCTTCTTCGGAAACGCCAGCGATGCCAGTACCGAGATCACCAGAATCCCTCCCACTACCGACAACGCCACGCCGATCGGGATCTTGAAGAATTCCGACCCCAGCATCTTCACCCCGATGAAGATCAGGATCAGCGACAGCCCGTAATGAAGGTAATGGAAGACCTCCATCATCCCGGCCAGCGCGAAGTAGAGCGAGCGCAGCCCCAGGATGGCGAATACGTTGGACGTGTACACGATAAAGGGGTCGCGGGTAACCGCAAGGATGGCCGGGATCGAGTCGGTGGCGAACATCAGGTCGGTGGTCTCGACGACGATAAGCACCACAGCCAGCGGTGTGGCAATCCACCGTGCGCCGCGTTTCACGAAAAAACTCCGGCCTTCGTACTCCTCCGAGATGGGGACGAGCCTCCGGAAGAGCTTCAGCACCGGGTTTTTTTCCGGGTGGATCTCTGTTTCCGGCGGCCGGAAGAGCCGGAAACCGGTGTAGATGAGGAAGGCACCGAACAGATAGATGACCCAGTGCACGCGGTTGATAAGGGTGACACCGCCCAGGATGAACCCGGCCCGCATCACCAGGGCTCCCAGGATGCCCCAGAACAGCACCCCGTGCTGGTGCGAGCGGTCCACGCGGAAATAACGGAAGATCAGCAGGAAGACGAACAGGTTGTCCACGCTGAGGGATTCCTCGATCAGGTAGCCGGTCACGAACTCTAGCGCTAGCTCGTGGTTGGGCCGGATGGGATTGGGAACCATGTGGTGTCCGAACAGGTACACGAGCAGGGCGAACAGCCCGGCGAGCGAGACCCAGACGAACGTCCAGGCGATGGCTTCTCTGAAGTGAACGATGTGCGACTTGCGGTGGAAGACGCCCAGGTCCAGGACCAGCATCAACAACACGAACGCGTTGAAGACGACCCAAAAGACCCAGTTGGGCAGCATGCCGATGCCATTCTCTCACCATCCTCTGTAGAGACGCAGCATGCTGCGTCTCTACACGATGTCGCGAAGAACTGACGGGTGCCGGGCTCTCTGCAATCCTGCTGCTGCGAGAAGATCGCTGTTGGGCGGTGCGCCTTCGGAGTAATTTGCGGAGGGGCGCCACGCCAACTACCCGTTCTTCTTCGCGCGGTAATGGGAGATGACGTAAGGCAGAGACGCTATAAACATCACAAAGCCTGCGCCTGCGAAAACCCAATCGACGATGTTCATCAAACTCTTCGGGTGCTTGTAAACTGCCTCGTACACGTTCCCGACGCCAATCACCAAGCCCCAAAAAGGGAAGAGCCACGGTTGCTTGTTGAGCATCCAGTCGAATAGCCGGTCTGAACTTCCCTTCATGCGGACTGCTTACTGAAACTGGGGATTTTGGCTCAATGCTAGCATTCCCGTTCGCATTTGCTGGGCGGGAAGAGTAGTTGGTGAAACATCCCCCTCTGACTAACAGTCGTGGCTTCGCCGCAGCGTTTGGCATTGTGAGGCCAGAACGTTTCACCTCTCGCCGCTCAGCGCCTCCCAGCCGCGACGGCCGAGGTCCCAGAAAATGAACGTGGCGCAGGCAGCGGCAATGGCGAGCAGAGCGATTCCCTTCCCCGCGTGTCCGAAGATGACATAGCCGATGCCGAACAGCGAGCTGTAGATGAGGCCGCAGCCCGCGATCCAGTCGGCGGCGGACCACAGGAGATTCTGTTTTGCCGGCTCGGAGCCCGCTATGGAACGCCATCCTACGGCGGCCGGGCGCACGCGCTCATAAAATTCACGCAGTTTTCCGGAAGGCTCAGGAGGCGTAAGGAAGGTCACGACCAACCAGGTAATGGTGGTACACGCCGTTGTGAGGATCATCAGCCAGGCAAAGCCGTGGGGATCGGCGGCATTCAGCGGGCCGGCAGGCAATCGCGAATCGAGCCCGCGCAGGCGCTCGACAAGCCCGGTTGCCATGCGCGACTGCAGAGCGAGCGACGAGATGCCCGCCGCGCTCATGGCGCTGATCTCCGACCATGCGTTGATGCGCCACCAGAACCAGCGCAGCATGAACACCAGCCCTGCTCCCGCGCCGATGGAGATGAGGAACTTCCACGCCACTTCGATGGAGCTCATGAAGTAGGTAGCGGCGGCGGCCAGCAGCGTGACCACAATCGTCGCCACGCGCGAAGCTTCTACATAGTGCCGCTCGGCGGCGTCGCGCTTGACGAAACGGCGGTAGAAATCGTTGATCAGGTACGAGGCGCCCAGGTTGATGTGCGTTCCGATGGTGGACATGTAAGCGGCGGCAAAGCCGGCCAGCATCAGCCCGCGCAGGCTCGCCGGCAGATGGCGGATCATCACCTGGATGTAGCCGATTTCGGGATCACGCAGGCTGGGATAAAGGACTACAGCCACCAGCGCGGTCAGGATCCACGGCCAGGGTCGCAGCGCGTAGTGCGCCAGGTTGAACCACAGTGTGGCAGCCAGGGAGTGCTTCTCGTTTTTCGCCGAGAAAATGCGCTGAGCTATGTAGCCTCCGCCGCCGGGTTCGGCGCCGGGATACCAGCTCGCCCACCAGTTCACGCTCAGGTATACGAGAAACATCAGGAACCAGCCTGAGGCCCAGTCCGGAGCGAAGGCCAGCGACTGCGAGCCAGTCGCGGCGTCGTGCGCCGCAAGCCGCGACGTCAAGCCGTGAATGCCACCTACCGCCCGCACCGCGAAGATGGCCAGCACGATCACCATCCCCATCTTCAGGACGAACTGCAGCAGGTCAGTCCACAGCACCGCCCACAGGCCGGAGATGGCGGTATAGAGCACAGTCATCCCCAGGCAGAACATCACCGCCTGGAGGCGCTTCACGCCCAGCGTCAGCTCGAGGATCTTGGCCATGGCCAGGTTCACCCATCCCATGATGATGGTGTTGACGGGAAGCGCGAGGTAGAGCGCGCGGAAGCCGCGAAGGAAGGCCGCCGGGCGTCCGGCATAGCGCAGCTCGGCGAACTCCATGTCGGTGAGTACGCCGGCCCGCCGCCACAACCGGGCGAAAAAAAAGACGGTCATCATGCCGCTGAGAGCCATCGTCCACCACAGCCAGTTGCCGGCGATGCCGTAGCGGTAGACGATGCCGGTGACCACCAGAGGAGTGTCGGCGCCGAAGGTGGTCGCCACCATGGAAGTGCCGGCCAGCCACCAGGGAACGCTACGTCCGGAGACGAAGTACTCGCTCACGCTGCCGCTGGCGCGCCGGTAGTAGAGGAACCCGATCCCCAGATTGATCGCGAAATAGGCGACAACGACCAGCCAGTCGGCCCAGGAAAGCTGCATGAGGGCAGTTTCGAGTTTCCAGTTTCGAGTTTCTAGTGGGTTGTGGGGTTCAGGGACACAAGGATCATATGGATCTCAGCGGAAGTGGCGGTCCAACTCGGAAGCGTACTGGGTCCCGACTCTGGCGGCGTTGTGCTCAAGCCAGTCACTGAAGCGTCCCTTCCCAGTGGGCGGACAGTGCGAGACCAGCAGATCGTCCACCAGGGCTCCGATCTCCTCGCGGGTCAGGAGGACGTCGTTGACGGTCCGTCCCAGGAACCAGGCCAACACCCAGACCAGGCCCGGAGGCAGGTGGATCAGGCGCGCCCTGCTGCCAACTTTGCCGGCGATCAACCCCACCAGTTCCTCATAGGTGTAGATCTCCGGGCCGGCTGCATCGAGCACCAGATTGTCCTCGCGCTCGCCGGCGTCCACGGCCAGACTGGCGTTGTCTTCCGCGGAGACCGGCTGGATACGATAAGAGCCTGAACCCGGGATGGCGAACAGCGGAAAGCGTCGCAGCAGCCAGGCAATGTTGTTGATGAGAATGTCTTCTTTACCAAAGATGACTGTAGGTCGGATAAT
>Ga0335069_10006202_pt1 | contig 17413 bp, 12 predicted proteins | sample Lox_Sample_11_FD_206714 | JGI IMG/M metagenome (GOLD analysis project Ga0335069, IMG submission 206714) | Soil microbial communities from Loxahatchee National Wildlife Refuge, Florida, United States - Lox_Sample_1.1 | ecosystem: Environmental > Terrestrial > Soil > Wetlands | place: USA... | reverse complement strand
CTGCCCCAGCATCTGCCGGTACGTCGAGGACGCGGGGTCCACGTCGTAGACGAGAAGGGTGTGGTCGAAGACGCTCGTGACGACGAGACGCTTGCCGTCGGGTGATGCGGCGAGCCCGCCGACGTACCAGTTGGCGGCCTTCTGCCCCGTCTGGTCGTGTCCTTGCGGCAGTGTGATGGACTGCGCGTCGTTGCGCGTGAGCGCCCCGGTCGTCGTGCTCACCGTGAGCGCTTGCACCACGCCGTCGTCGGTGGCCACGTAGAGCGTGCCCGGCGCGACGAAGGCCGCGGCGGAGTTCAGCGTCTCGGGGTCGGCGAACTTGACGTATCCGGTGACGGGCGTGGCGCCCGAGCCGATCTTCGTCGGGTCGATGACGCGCACGGCGTGGTCGACGGGGCCGTCGTCGATGGTGACGACGTACGAGGTGCCCGGGATGGCGCCGACGTAGCTCGTGAGCCCGCCCTGCAGGTCGGATTCGTCGAACACCCAGTCGCTTCCCGCCGGCGTGATGCGGCGCCCGTCGGGCAGGATGATGGTGCCAGAGTGGTCCGGATCGGGGCCGGCGTACTTCGCGGCGTCCCCGGTCGGCGCAGAGGCCGTGCACTTGCCCTTGGTCGCCGCAGGAGCGCCGCCGTCCCACGCGGCACACGTGGTCGCGTGGGGGACGCCGGACCAGGAGGCGACGGCCGGGCACACGTAAGGCGTCTTCGATTCGGGGCACGAAGCGACGTCGGGGCAGTTGTACGCGCACGAACGCGGCCAGCCCTTGGAAAAGCTGACGGGGTCGGGCGAGTCGTCGCCGGCATCCACTGCGACCGCTTGGCTGGTCGTCGCATTCGAGCCGCACGCCGGAACCAGGAGAAGGAGAGCTGCCAGGCCGCAAAGACGCGAAGCGCGCATCGGCCGGAGTGTACAGTGAGGAACGTGCGGGCGCGTCTCGGGTACGTCCTGCTGGCCCTGACGGCATGCGCTTGTAACAAGAGCGCCGCGGGGCAGCCGTCACCCGGGCCGTCGGCATCCGCTGCGACGGCCGCCGATGCGCCGCCGTTGCCACCCGGCTCGGCATCGGCGCAAGCGGAGGTCTGTCCGCCCATCGCGTTCGACGTCCCGCCGCCGGTGAACATCGAGGGGCTCGACCCTCCGCGGGTCGACGTGGACGACCCGCACGACGCGCTGACGCGGTTCTTCGAGAAGACCGCGCGCCTGCTGCGGGGCCGCGAGAAGACGCCCGTGCGCATCGCCGTGTACGGCGACTCGAACGGCACCATGGACTACATGACCGGCGAGATGCGGCGCGTGCTCCAGACGTCGCACGGCGACGCGGGACACGGCTTCGTGGCGCTCGCCAAGCCCTGGTCGTGGTACCGCCACCAGTACGTCGTCGACGAGTACGACCGCGCCGCATGGAGCGCCTACACCGTCACGACGCACCCCACGCCCGCGCTGGATCCCTGGTACGGGCCGGGCCTCATCGTCGCGCAGAGCCACCAGACGGGCGCACGCACGTGGGTGAACACGGCGCCCGACGGGGCGCCCATCGGCACACGCGCGAGCGCCTTCGAGATCTGGTACCTCGCGTGGCCGCCCGGCGGCGCCTTCGACGTGAAGGTGGACGGCGAGGTGAAGGGCGGCGCCGACACGCGCGTCGCGGGCGACCCGCACTTCGGCTTCGTACGCGTCGAGGTGCCTGACGGTCCCCACAACATGACGGTGGTCACGCGCAACCCGTTCCCCGTGCGCTTGCTAGGCGCGGTCGTCGAGCGCGACGAGCCGGGCTTCCAGGTGGACGGTTTCGGCGTCGGCTCGAACAACTGCCTCTGCGTGCTGCGCGAGAGCGAGGCGCTCGACCACGAGGTGCTCGCGCACCGGCCCTACGATCTCATCGTCACGCACATCGGCTCGAACACCTGGAATCCCGCCGTGATGGATCCAGTCGCCTGCTACGACGAGATGATCGCGCGCTGGCGCCGCGCCGAGTCCGACGTGAGCGTCATGATGATGACGCCGCCCGACTGGGGCGAGAAGGGCATGCGCGTCACTCCCGGGTGGATGAAGCGCGTCGAGGAGCAGCTGCGCACCGCGGCCGACCAGTCGAACGTGGCCTTCTACGACTTCCGCACCGCGATGGGCGGCGAGGGCTCGATGGCGAAGTTCCTTGCGATGGACCTCACGCAGGGCGACGGCATCCACTTCAACGCCAAGGGCGCCGCCTTCGTGGCCGACCGCCTCGTGGGCGCCCTCTCGCGCGCATTCTCCGCGTGGGCCGAACGGCATCCGCGCGCCGGCTGCGAGTGACCGGCGCGCCCCTCCGCGTCCGGTTCACCTGGTGAGCTGCCGACGCCGTGCACTCACCGCGAGCGCCACGCCTAGGATCGCGAGCACGCCCACGCTTCCCGGCGCTTCGCCGGATCCGGCCGCGCCGGTGGAGCAGCCGCCCGAGTCCCCGCCCGAGCCACCGCCCCCGCCGCCGTCGTCTGCCGATCCATCCGCCGTGAAAGACCCGTCCTCGCCGCTCGCGTCGACGCCGGCTTCGGGGGCGCTGCCGTCGCCGCCGCCCGCCTCCGGCAAGGCGGCATCAGGCGCTGCGTCCGGTCCGGCGTCGGGTATCGACACCGCGGTCACGCCGAGCGTCACGTCGTTCGGGTCGTACGTCGTCTTGAGCGTCACCCCGTTCGGCTGCGTGACGGTTGCGAACGTACCCTGATCGGGGTTGCTCGAACCCGACCCCAGCACCTTGTACGTGCTGCCGACGGCGGGCACGTAGCTCCCGAGGAGCGAGACGGACAAGGTGCCGTCGATCTGGACGTCACCGCCGACCACGAGAGCATCGTACTGCGTTCCCGCCTGCACGCCCCCGAGCGCGACGGCGAGCTTGCCGGTGGCGCTCTGCGTGTACGTCTGCGTGATGGTGAGCGTGCCCGCCGACGTTGCACCGCCCGGGGCCACGGTGCCCTCGGCGCTGACCGGGGCGTCGATGGTGCCGGAGCCCGTGAGCGAGCCGCCCTGGATGTCGAAGACGTAGTACACGGGCGGTGTCGCGCCGTTGCTCGTCGTCGCGCCCCCGCCGGCCAAGCTCGTCGTCCCCGCCGTCTGCGTGTAGCCGTAGAACCCGAACTGGGTCGTGCCGCTGTGGAGGACGAACGCCCCCGCGTTCTGCACGATCGCGAGAAGCTGCAGCGTGGCCGAGGCGCCCGGGTCGGCGGTGAAGGTGCCCGCGTTGGAGAAGATGGCGCTCGACGTGTTGTAGCTGAGAACGCCCGGGGTCGACGCCGTCCAGACGCCGCTGTTCGTGACGGTGCCGTCCACGATTTCGACCGTTCCGCCCGTCCACTTCGTCGTGCCGGCGAAGGTGAGCGACCCCTGGGGGTCGACCGTCAGCGTCGTGGTCGCGGCGTTCGCCGTGAACGCGACGTTGCCGCCGCCGGCGAACGTGATCGACTGCATCGCGCCCGCGCTCACCGCCCCGCCGTCGATCTTCACGGTCCCCGCGCCCTCGAGCGTCCCGCTGCCGTCGAGCAGCCCTTGGTCGCCGTCTCCGTCGTTCCCGATCTCCAGCGTCGCGCCCGCCGCCACGGTGGACGCTCCCGCGAGCGAGACTTCGTCTTCCACCGTCACCGCGCCCGAGACCGTCGACCCTGCCTCGAGCAGGTTCGGTCCGTTGCCGTTCGTGACGAGCACGATCGCGCCGCTCGCCGCGCTCAGAGTCCCGTATTGCAGGAACGACAGGGCGTTCACGGTGAGCGACCCGCTGCCGGTGGCCTTCACGAAGGTCCCGCGGTTCTCGAGCGTCGCGTGACCGGTGGTCGAGGTCGGGCTCGCGGCGATGGGCAGGTCTCCGTTCGCGGTGAACGTGGCCTTGTTCGTGAAGTAGCTGTCGTTCCCGATCCCGAACTGGCCCTGGTCCCACACGACCGGGGCGTTCGAGATCACGTAGCCGCCCTGCATGTCCTTCGAGGCGCTGCCGGTCATGTGCACCTGCAGCGTCGACCCCCACGTGAGCGCGGGGCCCGTGTTGTCCGTGTCGTTGCCGGTGATCTGGCCGCCCGTCCACAGAAGCGTCCCCGGTCCCTGCACGGTCGCCCCCGAAGTGCCGACGTTCGCAAGGGCTCCCGACGACAGCGCCAGGGTCGCTCCGCTGCCGACGGTCGTCGTCCCGCTCAAGGTCACCGCGGAGGTCTCCCCGGCCTGGGCCGACTCGTCGAAGAGGAGCATGCCGCTTCCCGTGATCGAGCCGCCGTCGTCCAGCGTGTGCTGCGTGTTGCTCGAGGTCTGCCACTCGAGGATCCCGGCACCGGTGAAGGTGATGGTCCCCGAGTTGTGGAAGCCCCACATGCCGGCCGGGTTCGTCGTCGTGCCGGAGCCGCTCACGATGAGCGTGCCGGGATTGTAGAAGTCGCACGTGTTCAGACCCGCGCCGTAGTCGAAGGACGTCGCCCCGGCGGTGACCGTCAGGGTCCCGACGTTGCGGAACACGGCCTCGCCGTCCCCGTTGAGGGATCCTCCGGTCCAGGTGGAGGTGCCCTGATTGAGGAGCGTCGTCCCGTCGAGCCAGTGCGCGGCATTCGTGTCGATGCTCATCGTCGCGCCTGCCGGGATCGTGATCGTCATCCCGCTGAGAACCCCGCTCTGCCACACGAAAGAGCCGCCCGCCTGAATCGTGATTCCGGCCCCCAGCAGAACGCCTCCCGTAGGGACGCCCGAGACCTGCAGCGTCGAGACGGTCACGTTGTCGGCCTGGAGCGAGGGCTGGGCCGCCGGCAGCGCCACGATGGCCGTGTCTCCTGCCCCGGGAACGCCGTTCGGAGACCACTGGGTCGGGTCACCCCACGACCGCGGATTGGTCCCGCTGCTAGGCGGTGAGAACGTGTACGTGGTGGCCGAGGCCACGGCGGGTACGACCAGCACGAAGACGGCGACGAACGACGAGAGCCACCTTTTGATCTGCACGGAGTCTCCTCCCGCAGATCCAGACACGCCGACCGACGAATCGTCTCACCGATTCTGGAGCACCACGCTGAGGCTCATGGCCAGCTCGCTGCGCACGGCTCGGAGCAGGCTTGCCAGCTCCTCCTGGCTTGCGCCGAGCTTCTGGCGCAGCAGCCGGTGCATCTCGTCGACGATCCGCTCGCGGACGGAAATCATGCGTCTGCCGACGGTGGCGCGGGAGACGCCGAAGACCACCCCGATGCGGTCGATGTTCAACCCGTCGAGGTAGAAGAGGCGGAGCAGGGTCCGCTCCTCGGCGTCGAGCGAGTCGAGGGCGGCTCGCAGGGCCGCCTCGAACTCTCGGGAGTATCGGCCGCGGATGATCTGCAGCTCGGGGTCCATCGCCATGGCGGGGAGGGCCTCGTGGAGCTCCTCGTGATGGCGGTCCTGGCGGCGCATGTTGGAGGTGAGGCGAAGGGTGACCACACGCAGCCACGCCTGGAGGGAACCCCGCCCCGAGTACTGGTGGATCTTCCCTTCGACGAAGAGACGCTCGCGCAGGAGCTGACGCACGTCGTCGACGAGCCGCGGCGACGGGTTTCGCCCCGCCAGGAAGGAGGGCACCTCGGAGAGGTAGCGCCGATCGAACGCCTCCAGTGCCCGGTCGTCGCCCCGCGCGCACGCGCAAGCGATGTAGAGGTCGGCGCCGTGAAGAGAGGCCCGAGACTCTTTCTCCGGAGCGCGCTCGGCGACGTGCCGGTCGAACACCTCGCGGTCGAGCGCGATGTCCGGCCACGCGCGGAGCCCCTCTTCGTAGAGGTCGGGCTCCTGCGAGGGACGCTCGGGGGGCACCATCCTGCACTATACAGGAGCGAGCGCCGTCACCGACAGCCGAGGCTTCGAGACAGGCGACGAGCTGTCTCCGCGGTCAGGCTCCGCGGACGTGCGTTCCCCCAGCGCGAGAGCACGACGGCATACGCTGCGCACGCGCCGCCCACGTCCCCCTTCTGCGCGAGCGCCTGGCCGAGCAATACCGCGTTTCGTGTGTGGGCGATCGGATGGTCGAGGGCGAGGCAGGAGCTGGCCGCGCGCTGCAGATACGAGAGGGCCTCGGCCGAACGACCCGCGAGGTAGTACGTCTTGCCGACGAAGGCGTCTCCGAAGGTCAGCGGCGTGAAGCGCGGGATGGCACCGAAGCGCGGCAGAGCCTCGAGCGCTGCCTCAGCATCCTCGCGCGTCACGGCGACGCGCGCGAAGCCGTGCAGCCACGCGTAGGGACGGTACGCCTCCGGCAGCCGGGACTCCCACTGGGTCGCCCAGGCGGCGCGCTGCTCGTCGAACGCCGCGGGCGAGAGCAGGCCGCCGGCGCGCTCGGCCATCCACATCACGGGCATCCCGTCGCGAAGCACGGCGAAGTCGTCGGAGCGCGGCTCGGCGGTCCACGCGCCCTGCCGCGCCAGGAAGGCGCTCGCCGTGCGCGCGGCCGCCTGCACGTCGCCTGCCTCGAGGGAAGCATCGATCGACAGGAGGGCGGCGCCCGACCTCAGACGACGATCCGGCGAGTCGCCTGCCAGTTGCTGGAGGGCGTCGGCAGCCCGACGCGCCCCGTCGAAGTCGCCCGACAACGCGGCGAGATCGAACGCGTGAATCAGCTCGAAGCGGCGCCGGCCGCCCGGGGCGGCGTGCGCCTCCTGCTGACGGAACAACTCCCGGACGGTCTCGAGCGGCTTGCCTTGGGCGTAGGCCGCGGCCGCAAGCATGCCGTAGGACATGTCCGACTGGGGATCGTGCGCCTGCATCCGCCGGCCGTCCTGCTCGAGGAGCGTGCAGTCCCCATCGGCTTCGTCGATGAACGTGCGCTCCATCAGGCAGCGCGTCGCCTCGGGGGCGCGCTCGATGCACGCTTGGATCGTGGCGAGCGCGCCCTCCAGGTCGCCGGCATAGGCCTGCTCGTCGCTCTCGAGCTGGTAGGCGGCGGCGAAGCCCGTATCGAGCGCCGTCGCGCGTCGCAGGCGCGCGACCGCCTCGGCGTGGTCGGCGAGCTGCGTCAGAGCGAACCCCGCGTAGTAGGCGACCTCGGCGTCCTGCGGATACCGCTCGAGCATCTCGTCCATGAGACGCGCGAAAGCGTGATCGTCGGCGGGATCGCTGCGCATCCACGCCTGGGCGGCGCGAAGGAGGGCCTCGTCGCGCTGCGTGAGCGCGCTGCGCCCTTCGACCGCCTTCGCCAGGTGTGCGCGCGCTTCGGTGGGAAGTCGCCAGAACTCGATCATCGCGTAGCGCAGGTGAGCTGCCGCCATGGAGGGATCGAGCCGGGCGGCCTCCTCGAAGTCCGCCGCACCCCAGGTGCCGTCGCGCATCGCCTGCAGCCCGCGAGCGTACGCACGCAAGGCATCGGGGTTCGTCGAAGGCGGGGGCGGCAAATCCGTGACGGTCGTCGCGCTCGCGTCGGTCGCGGCGGAGGACGTCGGGCCGGCGGCTCCGCGTCCACGGCCGGGCACGATCGCGAGGCTGCCCAGCACCAGCATGACCGCCACTGCTGCGGCGATCCCGGCGCGCGCGAGCGTCCTCCGACGCGGTCCGGCATCGAGCATGTCGAGCAAGGCGCGCATGCTCGAGGGGCGATTCTCGGCGCGCGCATCGAGCCCGCGTACGATCGTCCGCGTGAGCCATCCCGGCACGCGTTCGCCGCGGCTCGGAGTGCGGATGCGGCCGGCCTCGATGCTGGCCGCGATCGCCGGTAGGGTCGCGCCACCGAAGGGGCGCTGCCCGTACAGGGCCTCGTGGAAGGTGACGCAGAAGGCGAAGAGGTCCGAGCGCGCGTCGGCCGCCGCGCCAGCGATGAGCTCGGGCGCCATGTACGCCGGCGTGCCGGCCAGAGTGCCCGTTCGCGAGACCGCGAGTGGCGAGCGCGAGTCCGGCGCGAGATCCTCCGGCGGTACGCCCGGCGTCGACTCGGCGGAGGGAGCTTGTCGCGCCAGGCCGAAGTCGGTGACGCGCACGCGACCGTCGCGGCTGACGAGCACGTTGTCGGGCTTGAAATCGCGATGCACGATCCCGGCTGCGTGAGCGGCGGCGAGCCCTTCGCCGGCCTTTCGCATGACCGCGACCACCTCGCGCCACGAGCGCGGCGTGCGCATCCACTCGCCGAGCGTCGTCCCGTCCACGAGCTCCATGGCGATGAAGACCTCGTCCCCGACGGTTCCGACGTCGTAGACGGTGATGACGTCGGGGTGCGCGAGCTTGGCCATCGCCTGCGCCTCGCGCAGGAGCCGACCGCGGGAGCCCGACGAGGAGGTCGCTACCCCGTCGCCTCGCATCAACTTGAGCGCGACGTCGCGGCCGAGGTCCGGATCACGCGCCGTGTAGACGATCCCCATCGCCCCCGCACCGATGCAGCCCTGCACCACGTAGCGACCGACCGTCGCCCCGCGCGGAAGCGGCGCAACGCCGGTCGGCAGAGCCTCGGCCCCTGCCTCTGCGGGGCCGCGCACCGCGTCGGCCACGAGCTCGCGGCAGCTCGGGCACCCGTCGACGTGCTGCGCGATAGCCCGGAGAGCCTCGCCGTCGAGCCGCCCCTCGACGAGCGCAGCCACCGTCTCGTCGTCGGGGCAGGGCATCACGACCAAGACTAGCAACCGCGGGTATCTCGCGGTGCGAGCGAGTGCGTGGGTGTCAGCGGAGAAGCGTGCCTGCCCGCGGGGGTCCTCGCGGTACCTCACTGGGGGAAAGGAAAAAGAACTGACATGTCCTCCGGCTTCGCCTTTCATGATGCAATGTGCCCTTCCCACGACGGCGATCGCCGCGGCGACGCGCGCGTCCCGATAGAGACCGACGTGTCGCTCGAGAGCGACTCGCAGTTCTTCACCGGATTGACCGGGAATCTGTCCGCCGGTGGCGTCTTCGTCGCCACGTACCGGCAGCTCCCCGTCGGCTGCACTGTGGTGATGACTCTCAGCTTGCCCGACGGCGAGCTGCGCGCGAAAGGCACCGTGCGATGGTCGCGCGACACGTCGAGCGGAGCGGCCCCCGGTGTGGGTGTCGCGTTCGACGAGCTCGCACCCGCCGACGCCGAGCGCATCGCCCGCTTCTGCGAGCTACGCGCGCCGCTGCTGCACGACTCCGAATAGGGGTCGCGCGCCGCTACCCGACGTCCTTTCGCAGCCTTCTTGGCTTGGCGGCTGGCGCCGTTTTTCGGACGTGCCCTCGGCCCCCCGCAGGCCGCAGGCGCTCGATGCACTCGAGCACCCGCTCGGGGTCGAGCGGCTTGGCGAGGTGCTCGGTGAAGCCGCTGTCGAGCGCGCGCTGTCGGTCGTCGTCCTGCGCGTAGCCGGTGACCGCGACGAGCGGCACCCCCTGCAGCCCGGGCAACCGCCGCAGCAACCCTGCCAGCTCGTAGCCGTCCATGACAGGCAGTCCGATGTCGAGGAACGCGATGTCGGGCGCGAAGCTCTTCACGAGCTGAAGTGCGCTCGGTCCGTCGGGCGCCGTTCGCACCTCGTGCCCCGCGCAGGCGAGCGCGTCCTCGAGGAGCTCCGCCGCGTCCGGGTTGTCGTCCACCACGAGCACCCGCCGCCCAGAGCCCGCGCGCCCATCACGCGCCAGATCGTCGGTCGACGAGTCAGCGGCCGACGGCTGCCTGACGCGCGGCAGACGTACGACCATCGTCGTCCCGCGTCCCGCCCCCGCGCTGCGTGCGTCGATCGTCCCGCCGTGACCCACGATGAGCTGCCGTGCGATGGCCAGACCGAGGCCCAGGCCTCCTTGCTTGCGATCGAGCCCCTGCCGCCCTTGCGTGAACGCATCGAACACGCGCGGGAGCAGCTCCTGCGGGATGCCGGCGCCGTCGTCGGCCACCTCGACGACGACGTGGTCTCCGTCGGCAACGGCGGACACGCGGATGCGACCCCCCGGTGGCGTGTACTTCGCGGCGTTCGACAAGAGGTTGCCCACCACTTGCGCCAGCCGCACGGCGTCCGCGTTCACGAGGAGCCCGGTGCGAGGCACGGTGACCTCCAGCCGGTGCCTCCGCTCCTCGATCAGCGGCCCGGCGGTCTCGACGGCGTCCGCGACCACCGGCGCCACCTCCATCGGCGTGCACTCGAGCCGCAGCGCTCCGCGCGTGGCGCGTGAAACGTCGAGCAGATCGTCGACCAACCTCGCGAGGTGGTTGACCTGGCGCGCGATGACCGCCCGCTCACGCGCGTAGGCGCCCTCGCCGCGGAGGCGCATCAGATGCAGCGCCGTGAGGATGGGCGCGAGCGGATTGCGCAGCTCGTGCCCGAGCATCGCCAGGAAGTCGTCCTTGGCCTGGCTGGCCTCGTCGGCCGCCGCGCGCGCCTGCTTCTCGGCCGTGATGTCCACGATGCTGGCCACCGCGGCTTCTACGACGCCCTCCTCGCTGCGGATGGGAGCGGCGCTCGCTTGCACCCAGCACATCGTGCCGTCGCGCCGATCGACGCGCATCTCCATGCGCTCGGTGATCTCGCCCTTGAGCGCGCGCATGCTGGGCCACTCGTCGGACACCACGCGACGGCCGTCGGGGTGGTACTTGCGCAGCGCCTTGCTGCGCTCTTCCACATTGAGTCCCCGCATGTCGACGCCCCAAATGCGAGTGAGCGCGTCGTTCCCGAAGATCATGGAGCCGTCCGACCGCACCACGGTCACGCCTACGGGAAGCTTCTCCAGCACGCTCGTCAGCCGCCGCTCGGCGCGCCTCGCCTCCTCGTAGAGCCGTGCCCGAGCGAGGGCATCGGCGCATCGGGTGGCGACCGCGGTGAGGAAGGTGCGCTCCTCGGACGAGAAGCCGCGTGGGTCTCCCGCTTCGAAGGAGATGACGCCCAGCGTCTTGCCCTCGGACACGAGCGGCAGGACTTCCTCTCCGGGGACGTCGATGTCGCGCGCGAAGTACCGAAGCGGGGCGAGCGCCTCCTCGGACACTCCGTGCGCCGCGAGCAGCCTCAAGTCGCCCGCGTCGTCGTTCGTCCACAGAACGGACGACGAGGCCCCCAGCGCTTGCGCGCTCAGGCGGGTGGCGAGCGAGGCGATCGCCTCGGCGGTCGGCGCCGACGACAGCGCCGTCGTGAGATCCAGGAGCCTCTCCAAGCGCTCACGCTCGGTCGTTCCCCGCACCTCGGACTGCTCCGCCCCGACCTGGGCGTCTCCCCCCGTGAGTGTCATCTTTTGTCCCCGTAGCGGATAGTCCTCCCCGCTAGCAAGGCAAACCGAAGGCGGCCCGGCCGCGGTCGCTAGGATCCTCCGGTGATGCTTCGGGGCCTACGCAGCGTCAGGAGGCGGCTTCGTCTCGTCGGAGGCGTCCTTCTTCTCCTCCTCGGTCTTCTCGTCCTCGGTGCTCACGCGCGTCTTGGGCTCGTCCTTCTTGCCGAGGACCTCGCGCTCGATCGTCTTGCCGACGTTCTCGAGCGCACGGCCGACCTCGCGCGCGCTCGTGACGACGACGTCCTCGATGTCCTTGGTGGGGAGCTTCTCGACGGTCGTCTTCGCGGCGCGGAAGAGCAGGCCCAGGCCCTTGCGCACGTCCTCGAGCGGGTTCGGCTTGTCGTCGTCGGGCATGCGCACAAGATGCGCATCCCGGGCCGTTCTGTCGAGCCGCTCGAGTCAGCGGCTTCCGGCGGCCATTTTTCGCTGCGGGCGCCAGGCCGTGCAGCGGTTCCGTCCGGAGCGCTTCGAGAGGTACAGGGCCTCGTCGGCTGACTTGAAGAGGGCCTCCCAGGTGCGCCCGCCCTGAGGGAAGGTGGCGACGCCGACCGAGCAAGTGACCGAAAGCGCGCCGCCGGGTGTGCGGAACGTCGTCTTGCCGAGCTCCTCCCGGATGCGCTCCGCGAGCAGCATCGCGCCCTTCTCGTCCGTCTGCTCGCAGAGGACAACGAACTCTTCGCCACCGAAGCGCGCCACGACGTCCGTCGATCGCTTCTGACGCTTGAGGATCTCGCCGAGCCCGCGGATGACGAGGTCGCCCACGTCGTGCCCATGCGTGTCGTTGACCTTCTTGAAGAAGTCGATGTCCACGACGAGCACCGCGAGGTCGCGCTGGAAGCGGGCGGCGGCTGCGATCTTCTGTTCTCCCGCCTCGAGCATCGCGCGCTTGTTGAAGAGGCCCGTCAGACCGTCGGTCGTCGCCATCGTCTCGAGCTTGTGCACCATGCGCGCGTTCGAGAGGCTGACGGCGAGGTGGCTCGCGAGCACCTCGAGGGTCGGGCGCACGGCGTCGCCGAAGGCGTGCCGCCGCTTGGCTCCGAGGATGAGTGTGCCGAGCGGACGGTCGTGCATGAGGAGGGGCAGCACGAGCAGGCTCGGGTGCGCGGGCCACGGCAGGCGCTTGCTGAGCACGATCTGACGGCCCACCTCGTACTCGCCGCGCCAGGGCAGGGGGCAGCGGTTCTGCACGACCATCGAGACGAGGCCCGCGTTGTGCGAGAAGCGCACGCCGACGAGGTCGTCGATCTCCCGGTCGGCGCTCTTGGCGGCGACGACCTCGTGCGTGCGCGTCGCCTCTTCGTAGACGGTGACCGCCGCGAGATCGAAGCTGGCGATCTCGCGTGCCGCCTTCACTCCCGCGTCGACCACGTCCTTCTCGGTGAGAGCCTGCGCGAGCGACTGGGCCGCTCGATAGAGCTTGCCCTGTTCCACCTTGGCGCGCTCGAGTTGGAGGAAGACGCGCTCGTTCTGGATTGCTCGCAGACAGAAGCGCGCGGCCTGCGTCGCGATCTCCTCCTCGTGCGGCGCGAACGCGCGATCCTCGAGCCGGTCCACGGCCAGGACGCCGCGCAGCGTCTCGCCATCGAGCACCGGGATGGCCATGAGCGAGCGCACGGCCGACGGGCCAGCGTAGTAGGGCACCTTGAAGGAGGGCTTCAGCCCCTGCAGTGACACGAGCGTGCGCTGGGCCAAGACGGCACCGAGCACGCCATCGCCCGCAGGGAAGGGCGCGTCGTGCACGTCGTCGGATGCCGTCGAGAGCTCGCTGATGCGCAGGTGCGTGCCCGCGTCGTTGAGCCAGAGCAGCACCGCCGTGTGCAGGTCGAGCGAGCGGCGCAGCAGATCGAGCGCGTAATGCACCGACTGGTGAATCTCCTCGACGCTCGCGCGAGCCAGCCGGTCGCTGTGCATCTCGTCGCCGCCCGTGGCCTCGCCCGCGCCGAGGAGCCGGTAGCTCCGCGCGTCCTCCTTGATGCGCACGAGCTGCGCCTCGACGCGCGCCCGCGCCGTGGCCCGGATGCGCGCGAGCTCGGCCCGCAGGAGGGCCAGGTTGAGCAGCGCGAAGGCACCGACGAAGCAGGCGTGCGTGAGGAACGCGGTGGTGTCGCCGTCGTCCAGCGTGACGAACCGGAGCAGCGCCTCGAGGGCGAGCAGGAAGAGCACCACGATGATGCCCGCCGCGGGTCGTGCGAACGCTGCCACGAGCGCTACCAGCACGTAGATGGCCGGCGAGTACGCGCCACTCAGCCCTCCGTCGAACCGCACGAGTGCCGCCTGAAGCCCCACCGAGAGCAGCGCGCCGATCTCGACGTCCACGACGAGCGGCGCCTCCTCGGCCGCGCGCGCCTTGCGCACGATCCGCGAGACGAGCAGCACGGCCCAGAGGGCGAGGGCGACGGCCTGGCCGACTCGGGGCCCTCCGGCCGCTCCGCCGTAGACGACGTAGGCGGCGAGCCCACATGCGACGATGAGCCCGTGTCCACGCCGGAGCACCGTCCGCACCGCGAGCGACGCTGCGACGAGCGGTTCCATCCGATTCTGTCGCTAACGGAGGCGGCCGGCCGCGGCCAAGTAAGCGGCGAGGTGCCGGCCGCCCAGCCCTGCGCTAACCAGGACGCGTGAGCACGTCGGCGCCTCCGTCCGGCCCGCCGCGGCCCGTGTACACCGGCTCGACCGACGAGGGACGCCTGGTGCCGCGCGACTGGCTCGACCAGGCGCCGGTGACGCGCACCCTGCTCGCGCTGAACATCGCGGTGTTCGTGGTGCAGGTCGTGGTCTCGGGCGGTCTGGGGCTCACCAGCTCGACTGCCCTGCGCCTCGGGGCGAGCTACGCGCTGGCGACGATCGGCGAGAACCGCTGGGAGACGCTCGTGACCGCGTGCTTCCTGCACGGCGGGATCGTGCACCTCGGGTTCAACATGCTGGCGCTGTGGCAGGCGGGGCCTCTCGTCGAGCGTGCGGTCGGGTCGGCGCGGATGGCGCCGATGTACCTGGTCGCGGGGGCCTTCGGAAACGTGCTCAGCGTCGCCTACGGGTGGATCACGCGCTCGGGCGCCTTCAGTCTGGGCGCGTCGGGCGCCATCTCCGGGGTCATCGCGGCGGCGCTCGTCGTCGGCTGGCGTGTCCAGGGCTGGCGCGGACCGCTGACGCAGGCGATGGCCCGGTGGCTCGGGTTCGTGGTCGTCTTCGGGCTGCTCTCGAACCTGAGCGGTGCGAGCATCGACAACGCGGCACACATCGGCGGCGCAATCATGGGGGCGGCCTTCGCCTCGATGTGGAACCGCGGGTATCGCTACTCGTCGGGGGCCACGAAGGCGATCCTGGCGGTGTGCGTCGGGGTGGTCGCCACGTGCATCGCCCTGGTCGCGTTCCACGACCGGACGGATCCCTTCGCTCCGATGACCGTGCAGGCGCGCCAGGACTTCACGATGGATGCCGTGCGCGACGGGCGCTGCCGCGACGCGCACGACGGGCTGCTGGCCGTCGAGCGCCTCCGCGGGCGCATGCCCTCGCTCAGGAAGCCTGTCGAAGCGACGTGCGGCCACGTCGGGGAATGAATAAGCTGAGCTGAGGGTTCCGGGCCACTGAGGAGGTCGACTCCATGCGTATGCGCTGGCTTCTCCCGTGCGGGGCGTTCTCGCTTCTGAGCGGGTGTGGGATGTCGTCGGCGCACGTCAGCGTCGGCGATGCGATGACCATCGAGATGCACAGCGCCGAGTCGGGCCTCACCGCGATCGAGGTCGAGGTCGGCGGGCGCGATCGCTGCGAGGCGCGGCCTCACAAGGTCGCCGTCGTCTGGCGGGACGTCGCCGCGCGCATCAGCGCGTGCTGAGCGGCTCGTCTTCGGCCGCGTCGAGCACGTCGCTCATGAAGTGAACGAGCGCCAGCTCGTCGCCGATGCCCGTGCCGCTCTCGAGCTCCACGTGCTCGATGGCGTGGCTGACGAGCGCCTGTCGGAGCATGGCACGCGGGATGTCGCGCGCGAGCCACTCGGCCTCGCTTGCGGGCACCACGGTGTCGCCGGCGCCGTGAAGGACGAACGCGGGCACACGCAGGTTCGCGAGGTGGGCGCTCGGCGAGACGGCCGCGAAGCCGGGCTCGAGACGCGCGATCTCCGCGCGGAGCTCCGGCGCGAGCGCTGCCGTGTCGTGCGCGAGGATGCGCTGCATCCGTTCGGTCGACGCGGGCGACAGCGACATCGCGCGCTCGCGGGCGGTGGCGAAGTCCTCGTGGAGCACGTCGCGCAGGGCATCGCGCGCCACGGGCACGTCCTCCGGAGGGAAGAAGTCCTCGACGTGCGAGTACTCGAGCACGACCGGGCCGTAATCGTGCGCGTGCAGGTGCAGCGCCGTGCCGTCCGGAAGGGGCGCCCGGTCGCTCACGAAGAACTGGAGCACGCGGCCGAGGTCGTCGTGTCCGCCGACCGATACGACGAACGACAGCGCGTCGGCCCACTGCGGGTCGCTCGCGGCGACCAGCGAGAGACCGCCGGCGAAGCTCAGGCCCATGAGGCCGACGCGCCGGCCGCCCAGCTGCGCGGAGAGGACGCGCGCGCTCTCGCCGATCGTCGCGATCGACGCCGGTTCGATCTGGTAGTCGCAGAGCTCGCGTATCTCGGGCGTGAGCACCTCGACGCCGCTCGCCGCGATGGTGCGCGCGAAGCGCTGCAGACGCGGCTCGTCGATGCCCTTCCAGTGCACGCCGTGCACGACGACGAGGCCCGGCGGGTCGTCCACGCCCACCGGCACGTAGAGGCGGGCCCGCGTCCCGGCGGCCTGACCGGCGAGGGCCGGGACGACTTGGTCGCGTACGTCCACGTCGTGCCTCCCCGCGTCGGCCAGGAGTCCGTGGGCGTCGGGATCGGCGAATCTCACGAGCAGGGACGCGGCTCTCACGTGCGCGCTCGCCGGCCGCCAGAGCGCCAGGACGGCCACGACGAGCACCAGGACCGCGAGCCGGCGGCGTCTCACGACCTGAGGCAACGCCGGCCCGAAGTGGCCCATTCCCAGCCTCTACCGCCGGCCGGGCTACACTGGGAAGGTCCTCGCATGTCCGGTCTGCGAATCGCGCGGAGACCTTTGCTGGTCGCGACGGGAATCGGCATTCCCGCGGCGGCGATTGCCGTGGGGACGCGCTCGAAGAGCGGGGGACCGGCGGGCGACGAGCGGGACGTGACGCAGGTCGTGCCGGCGCAATCGACGCGCGATGGGGCAGGGGTGAGGCTGCGCCGTGCGCTGGGGGCAGCGGCGTTGCCGATGCTCGATCCGTTTCTGCTGCTCGACGAGATGCACTCGGATCGCGTCGAGGACTACGCCCCCGGTTTTCCGACGCATCCGCACCGCGGATTCGAGACGGTCACGTACGTCATCGACGGCGCGGTGGATCATCGAGACAGCCTTGGAAACCACGGGCACCTGGCCGGGGGCAGCGCGCAGTGGATGACCGCCGGGCACGGGATCGTGCACTCGGAGATGCCGACCCACGGCGCGGACAGCACCATGCTCTGGGGCCTGCAGCTCTGGGTGAACCTGCCAGCGTCGCAGAAGATGTGTCGGCCTCGCTACCAGGACATCGGGCCCGAGCGTGTACCCGATGTGCGGATCGACGACGCCGTGGTTCGTGTTGTGGCTGGCGAAGTCGGGGGCGTGCGCGGGCCGGTCGAAGGCATCGTCACGGCTCCCGAGATGATCGATGTGAACCTGTCGTCGAAAGGGCAGCTCTCCCATCCGGTTGCCGCCACGCACAACGCGTTCGCCTACGTGCTCGACGGCGCCGTCGAGATGGGCCCCTCGCGCCGCCCCGTATCGCGGGGGAGCGTCGCCGTGCTGGGACCCGGAAGCCACGTCACCATGCGCACCGAGGGCGGCGCCCGGCTCCTCCTCTTCGCGGCGCGGCCCATCGGCGAGCCGGTCGCTCGCTCGGGGCCCTTCGTGATGAACACAGAGGAGGAGCTCCAGCAGGCCTGGGACGACTACCGCACCGGCCGGCTCGTGCAGGGCTGACGGGCTACGTGCAGGGGAGGGCGGGTCGGATAGGCGGGCGCCGGGGAGCGCCGACTCTTTCGAGCGGCGCCCCCCGGCCCCTGAGTGAGCGCGGGGCGTCTTCGGCCGTTGCCCGCGCATTGGCGGCCGGTCATCGGGCTACTTCGGCGCGACCGTGGTGCTCGCGGTGGTTGCGGGAGCAGCCGTCGCGGGCGCGGGCGCGTTCGAAGCAGTCGACACCGGCGATGCCGCAGGTTGCGGCGGCGTGGGCGTGGACGCCGAAGCGT
>Ga0335069_10006201_pt1 | contig 17414 bp, 16 predicted proteins | sample Lox_Sample_11_FD_206714 | JGI IMG/M metagenome (GOLD analysis project Ga0335069, IMG submission 206714) | Soil microbial communities from Loxahatchee National Wildlife Refuge, Florida, United States - Lox_Sample_1.1 | ecosystem: Environmental > Terrestrial > Soil > Wetlands | place: USA... | reverse complement strand
GCCGGCGGCTCTTCAAGGGCGAGGGGGAGGCCGACACGCTCAATCGCGTGCTGCACGAGGCGATTCCGCCGGTGCGCAGCGTCGCGACCATGGTGCCCGCGGCGCTCGAGGCCGTCGTGGCCAAGGCCCTCGAGCGCGATCGGGCCAAGCGCTACGTGACGGCCGCGGAGTTCGCCGATGCTCTCGAGCGCGCGTCGCGCGTCGTCGGGGCGCTCGGGACGCACAAGGACGTCGCGGCGCACCTCGACGCGGTGCTCGGCACCGAGATCAGCGCGCATCGCGAAGCCGTGCGGGCGTGGCTCGCGCGAAGCGAGCCGAGTCACCACGGGGTCAATCCTCCTCCGCGGACCGATCCCGCCAGCGTCACCCGCATCGAGGGGCGGGGAGCGGAGCGCACGCCTTCGAGCAGGAGCGGGCCGCGTCCGGCCGAACCGGCGGCCGAGCAGGGGCCGCCGAGTGGCAGCAGCACCTCGAGCCCCTCGACCGTGTCGAGCGTGAGCTCGGCGGTCATCCCGGCGCCCGAGATCGCGGCGTCACCGGCCGCAGCTGCCACGGCCACGCCGAAGCGCGCACGTATCTGGCCATGGGCGGTCGTCGCCGTGGCCGCCGCCGTCGCCGGCATCGTGTGGATGCGTCACTCGCGAGAGCAGACGGTGAGCGTCGCGCCGCCGGCGCCTCCTCCGGTCTCGGCCGTCGCTGTGGCACCTCCGCCTCCGCCGGCGACGACTACGGCGTCCGCTCCTTCGGTCGTCCCATCGACGGCCCCGTCGGCGGCGTCGCCTTCCACGGATGCGGCTCCCTCGCCGAAGCCCCCGACCTATCCGCAGCGACCGGCATGGCGCAACCCGCGCCCCGCCCCCGCGGCGCCGAAGGAGACGACGACCGCCGGGGCCCCCCCGGCGCCTGCGCCGACGCCCACTCCCACGCCGACTCCTCCTCCGGCGCCCACGCCCGCGCCGGTTCCGGACGACATCTCGCGCAACCCTTATCGTTGACCGATGTCGGCGAAGCATCTCGGCACCGTGGGGTGCATCGGCCTGTCGCTCGCGGCCGCGTGCGCCAGCAGCCCCGGGGGACCGGCGGGTGCTCTCGAGCCTCGCTTCCTCGCCGTGCACAACACGCTCGCGGCGATGGGCATGGCGCAGACGGGCCCCATCCACCAGGGCCTGCTCGCCGAGGGCCGCGAGGCGCGCGTGCCGCTCGATCTTCCCGCGGGTTGCACGACGGCCGTCGCCATCGGCGGAGACGCCATGCGCGACGTGGACCTCTCGCTCGTCGATGCGCAGGGGCGGTCGATCGCGCACGACACGACGGGCGAGCCCGAGGCGACTTTGCGCGTGTGCCTCGACGCGCCGGGCCCATACACGCTCGTGGTGAAGGCCGCGTCGGGCGGCGGCTCGTGGGTCGCCGCCACTTGGCAGGGGGCGATCGCTCCGGCCGCCTCGGCGAGCGCCCCGGTCGCGAGCGCGTCGCGCCAGCCCGTCGGTTCGTGCGAGTCACCCATTCCGCTGGCACCGGGCACGGTCCCTGGCTCGACGGCCCATGGTGACGACCAGAACACGGGCTCCTGCGAGCGCAGTGACGCGCGCGAGGTGGTCTACGAGCTCGACGTGGTGCAGCGCGAGCGCGTGGTCCTCGAAGTGGACGCGCACTTCGACTCGGTCCTGTACATCCGCAAGGACGCCTGCGGCGATCCCGACGCCGAAGTGGACTGCAACGACGACGCGCCCAACGGCGGTCGCAACCACTCGCGCATCGAGCGCGTGCTCGATCCGGGCAAGTACTTCGTCTTCGTCGACGGCTACAACCAGGAGACCGGCAACTACAAGCTGACGCTCACGACGTCGGAGGTGCTCTCGCTCGGGCAGGTGTGCCAGAAGGCCCAGCTGCTCGCGGTGGGTGCGCCGGCCCAGGGGTCGACCGAGGGGCGCGTCGACGATGCGTCGGCGAGCTGCGGCGGTGGCGGTGCGGGCTCGGACGTCCCCTGGCGGTTCGAGGTGCCTGCGCGCTCGCGCGTCCGCGTGACCGAGCACGCCGACGGCATGTCGCCGGTGGTCCACCTTCGCCACGTCTGCACCGAGGAGGACAGCGAGATCGCGTGCGGAGAGGCCGGCGTGAACGTCCACGATGCCGCTGTGGTGCGCACCCTCGAGGCCGGGTCCTACACGGCCTTCGCCGATGCGCGCGACCGCGACGCGGCGGGTCCCTACGCGCTGCAGCTCGAGACGTCGGCTCCCGAAGGCGACGGTGCGCCAGGCGACGGCTGCGGCGACGCGATCCAGCTGCCGCAGGGGCACGCCTCGGGCGACACCTTCGCCGCACGCGACGATCTGTCCGGCTCGTGCGGGGGCGCCGGCGCTCCGGATGTCGTCTACCGCCTCGACGTACCCGAGCGATCGCGGCTGCTCGCCAGGCTCGGGCAGGCCGAGTCGCAGCAGCTCCTGGTCGTGTGGCGGCACTGCGGCGATCGCTCCTCCGAGGTCGCGTGTGGCCGTGACGTCGACGCCATCCTCGCGCCCGGCAGCTACTCGGTCGCGGTCGACGGCGCAGCCCCCGACGCGTACGGAAGGTTCGACCTCAGCTGGTCGCTGCAGGACCTCACGGCGCAGGCCGGCGCGTGTGCAGCCGCGCCGGTGCTCCGCCCGGGCCGTACCGTGAGCGCTTCCACCGGGGGCGCGGGCGATCGCTTCGCGTCGTCCTGCGCCGGTAACGGTCTCCCCACGGGCTCGGACCGCGTCTTTCGCTTCTCGCTGGCGGCGGCGGCGACGGTCCGCCTCTCGCTCGTCGCGGCGTCGTTCGACGCGGCGCTCTCACTGCGCAAGACATGTGGGGACGCGCCGGGCGCGGAGCTCGAGTGCAAGGAAGAAGCGGACGTCTCGCGGCGCACGACACTGCAGCGCCGACTGGAGGCGGGGAGCTACTGGGTGGTCGTCGACGGGCAGTCGCCGAACGACCAGGGCGCCTTCACGCTCGACTTCGGGCTGGTCGGCGGCAAGTGAAGAGCCTCGAGCTGCAGCGGGCGCTGCTCGCCTGGTACCGCCGTACCCGCAGGGACCTGCCCTGGCGGCGTGCACGTGACCCGTACGCCATCTGGCTGAGCGAGACGATGCTGCAGCAGACGCGCGTCGAGACGGTGGTTCCGTACTACCGGCGCTTCCTCGAGGCGCTGCCCACGGTGCGCTCGCTCGCCGAGGCGCCCGAGTCGCGCGTGCTCTCCCTGTGGAGCGGCCTGGGTTACTACCGGCGGGCGCGGATGCTCCATGCGGCAGCCAAGCGCATCGTCCGCGAGCACCGCGGCGAGCTCCCGAGGGACGTCGAGGGGCTCCGCCAGCTCGAAGGGGTAGGGGACTACACCGCGGGCGCGGTCGCGAGCATCGCCTACGGCTTGCGTGCGGCCCTCGTGGACGGCAATGTCACGCGTGTCCTCTCCCGTCTCTTCGCGGTCGAGGACGATACGTCGGCCAGCGCGGGGAAGGCGCGCATCTGGGACATCGCTCGCGTCCTCGTGGCCAGCGCGCCGGGCGACCCGGGCGACTGGAACCAGGCGCTCATGGAGCTCGGGGCCGTCGTGTGCACGCCGCGCGGTCCGGCCTGCGAGCAGTGCCCGGTCGAGGCCTTCTGCGCCGCGCGTGCGAAGGGGCTCGTGGACGAGCTCCCGCGTGCGGCGGCGAAGCGCGCCCCGACGGAGGTCCGTCGCGTCTCCCTGGTGCTCGTCTCGTCGGATGCCCGTCGCGTCCTGCTCGCCCGCAGGCGCCGGGATGCTCTCTTCGGCGGCCTCTGGGAACCGCCGAGCGTGGAAGCGGGAACCGACGCCGGGGCGCGTGCTCTCGCCGAGCGGCTCGGGGTCGATGCGTCAGCCCTGGAGTCGGCAGGAGAGGTACTGCACGTGCTCACGCATCGGCGCATGCGCGTCACGGTGCTGCGCGGTCCACTCCCCGCGAAGCGCAGCTGGCCCACCCCGGGTCCCGACTACGACGCCGCGCGAGCCGTTCCGATGGCGGACCTGGGCGAGATCGCGCACGCGACGCTGACGCGGAAGGTCCTCGCACTCGCCAAGGCGGCTGCGCCCAGCGTACGATCGCGCCGCAGCCGCTGACATGAAGCCGAGCACCGGGCCTGCCGCGATCCACGTGCTGATCGCCGACGACGAGCCGGCGATGCGCCGCAACCTGGCTCGCGTGCTGGAATCGCGCGGCATGAAGGTCGGCGTGGTCGAGGACGGCGCGCAGGCACTCGACTACGTGACGAAGACCCCGCCGGACGTGGCGCTCGTCAGTGAGGTCGACCTCCTCGCGAGCCTCATGGCCAGCGGTGCCTCGTGCGAGGTGATTCTGACGGCGGCCTTCGTCGACCTCGACTCTGCGGTGGCGCACGCGGTCGAGAGGGCCGCCGAGCATCGCCGGCTCGGCGACCGCGCGCAGCGTCTCGAGCACGTCGTCAGCTCGGCGACCCACGACCCGACCCGCGGCATGCTGGCCGATCTCGCGCGCCTGCCGTACACCGAGGCCAAGCGGCGGTTGCTGTCGCTCTTCGACGAGACGTACACCGCCGAGGTCCTGCGTGGGACGGGGGGCAACATGTCCGAGGCTGCGCGCCGGGCGGGGCTGGATCGCTCGAACTTCCGCCGTCTCCTCAAGCGCCACAAAGACGAGCCGTGACGAGCGCGCCACCCGCGTTATAACTTCGCTCGCGCGATGCTTAGGACGTGGGGCTTGCTCCTGGTGGCGCTGGTGGGCGTCGCCCGCGTCGCGCGAGCCGCCGACGACCAGGCCGATCCGATGAAGGCGCCCGTCGCGCCGTCGACCATCCGCCTGCACCAGTTCACCCTGCCCGAGTGCCTCTCCCTGGCGGACCGGAACTTCCCGAATCTCTGGGCCGCGCGCGCCAGGCTCGCGAGCGTCCACGCGCAGCTCGACGAGGCGCGGTGGACGCCCTGGTCCCAGTGGTCGGCCAGCTCGTCCTTCGGCGTCATGCCGCCCATCCAGGGCTCGGTCATCTTCCCGCAGAGCAACCTCTCCGCCCGCAACATCAGCACGCTGAGCAGCCTCGAGCCGTTCTTCAACTTCAGCATCAGCGGGCAGATCCCCCTCTACACGTGGGGGAAGATCGACAACGCGCTGCGCGCCGCCGAGGCCAACGTGCGCGTCAACGAGTGGGACATGGAGAAGGCCAAGCAGCAGGTGCACATGGACGTGCGCCGCGCCTGGTACGGCCTCCAGCTCGCCCGCGACGCCAAGTACGTGGTCGACGACGCCATCCACCGCATCGACAAGGGAATCGACGGGGTGAGGGAGAAGATCCGGAAGGCGGACCCCAACGTGGGCGAGGTCGACGCGCTTCGCCTCGAGACGTACAAGCAGGACGTCATCTCGCAGTCGCTGTCGGCGCCGAAGGGGGAGGCTTACGCGCTGGCGGGGCTGCGCTTCCTCACGGGGGTCGAGACGGGCTTCGACGTCGTCGACCAGCCCCTGAAGCGGCCGGATCGCCCGCTCGTCGGGATCGCGCAGTACCTCGAGGCGGCCCGCGTGCTGCGGCCGGACGTGAACATGGCGCGCGCCGGGGTCGTCGCGCGCAAGGCCATGGTCGACTACAACCGGGGCAAGCTCTTTCCGGACTTCGGCCTGGGGCTGGGCGCGGACTACGCCCTGTCTCCGAACGCCACGCAGCAGAACAACGCGTGGGCGTGGGACCAGTTCAACCACTTCTGGTACTGGATCGGCCTCGGTCTGAAGTGGAACCTGGACCTCTTGCCGCAGTCGGCGCGCACGCAGCAGGCCGAGAGCCAGCTCGAGGAGACGAGGGCGCTCGAGCGCCTCGCGCTCGGTAACGCCGAGTACGAGGTGGAGAAGGCGTACGCCGACGCGGTCGAGGCCAAGGGGCGCGAGGAGGCCTGGGACCGCGCCGAGCACCTGGCCAAGCAGTGGATCGTCACGGTGCAGGACCACATCGATCTCGGCACGTCGGACGAGCGCGGGCTGCTCGAGCCGCTCAGGGCGTACGGCAACGCGCGCATCGCGCACCTCTATGCGCTCATGGACCTCAACGTGACGATGAGCAGTCTCGCGCTCGTCAGCGGGTGGGACGGCGCCGCTCCCACCGGCGGCTGACCGCCCTCACCACGGGCAGGTGGCCAGCGCGAGCATCGCGAGGAGGCGCGCCTTCACCACCGTGAAGTCGGCCAGCGCGAGGTTCAGCTCCGCCTGCCGATGGGCCTCCGATGCCGTCACGAGCTCGAGGCTCGTGCCCTGACCGGCCATGTACGCCGTCTGCGTCATCTGGTCGTTCTTCGCCGCCAGGTCGCGTTGTTCGGTCGCGACCTTGTCCGATACCTCGGCTACCTGGAGCTGGCGCTGCGCCTGCTCGACCTGGATGACCGCCTGGCGACGCAGCGACTCGAGGTTCTGCGCCGCGATGTCCTGGGCCGCGCGCGCCATGCGCAGGTTGCCGTACCGCACGCCGCCGTCGAACCAGGGGATCGACAGGATGCCCTGGATGTTCCAGGTGGGATCCGGCGCGCCGAACGCGGGGGCCGGGGAGAAGTAGGTCATCGTGCTCTGCGCGTTCAAGGTCGGCAGGAACGAGTAGTAGACGTTGCGCAGGTTCCGCTTGGCGACGTCCAGCGCCCGGCGTGCCGATGCGATGTCGGGCCGCTCCTCGATGTCCTTCACGACGCGGCAGGACTCCATGGCGTTCTGGGCGAGGTCGTTGACGTTGATCCCCGGCGCCACGCCTGTCTCCTCGGGGATACCGAGTGCCAGCCCCAGGGCCTCGCGCGCCTCGCGGAGCGACTCGTCGCCGGAGACGAGTGTGGCGCGGGCGTTGGCTGCATTCTGCTCGGCGCGCACCACGTCCAGCCCGTTGGCGGCGCCGAGGGCCTGCTTGCGTCGCGTGATCTCGAGTTGCTCGAGGGCGACCTTCAGGCCCACGCGATTGATCTCGGCGCTGCGCTCCGAGGTCACCACGGCGACGATCTGGTTCGCCAGGCTGAGCGCCAGGGTGCGCTTCTTGTCGTCGACCGAGAGACGCGACACGTCTTCGTTGAGCTCGTCGATGCTGATCTGGTCGAACTGCTGGATGTTGATCAGCGTCCCCGAGAGCGCCAGGTTGCCGGAGTACGTTGTGGTGCTCGACGACGCGCCGGACCCGGAGATGAAGATGCTGCTCGAGCCGGTGAGAAACTGGTGCGACATCAGCCCGGTCGACGTCAGCGACGGCAGGGGGCCGGCGAGCGCGATGCGCGTCTGCGCCTCGGCCTGCAGGACCTGGTCGAGGGCGATCTTGAGGTCCGTCGATCGAGCGCGCAGGTAGGCGACCGCCTCGGCCCACGAGCTCAGGATGCGATGCGGGACCGGCACCGGGGCGAGCATCGGGTCGCTCACCTGGGGAGGCGGCGGGACGGCGAGGGGTCCCGAAGCCGGCGGCGGTGCGGGTGCCGGTAGCGTGGGCGCTGGGGTCTGCGCGGACGCCGTGATGGGGAGGGCGAGAAGCGTGATCGCGAGAAGGGCCGTGCGCATGGGCTCTCTGTGGCTAACCCAGTTGGGTGCTCCGATGCACGCGAAAGCGTGCTCGTAGCCTGCCCCATTCGTCCCAGCGGGCCGGGGAATTTCAGCGACGGCGCAGCGTGGCGTACCGGGCATCCCCCGGCGTCAGATCGAGGTGGGAGCGCAGCTCGCCGAAGCGGCCGCGAAGGCTCGCGGCGCTCACGCGGAAGCAGGCGGCCACTTCCGATTGCGTCAGCGGCACGTGGTCGACGAAGACGATGGCATAGGCCACCGCTGCTGCCAGCGCGTGCACGGCGGTCGTGCCGCGGGCGCCCGCGGGCCTCGCGAAGTAGGACATCGCGTCGCGCGCGAGCGACTTGGCGCGCGCTCGCTGCTTGGCGTCGAGCGGCAGGCTCGCCAGACCGCGCGAGAGCACGGCGTCCACCTCGGCGAGGAGCGCCGACCGGACGGTCCTGCGCGAACCCGAGTCGCGGCGCTCGGCGTCGTCGTCGTTGCGTGCGAGCGCGTGCATCGGTGCGGGGCGGGGGAGCGGATGGTCCTTGTCCGCCGGAGCCCCCTGCTCGAGCCACTTGAGGAGCGCCGAGTGCTCTCTGGATGCCGTGCGCTTCATCGCCCGCGTCAGCACCCGTCGCGCGTCGGCGATGCGGCCCACGCGCGCGAGCGCGTGCGCGTAGCTCGCGGCGACCTCGCCGCTGTAGGTCGCGCTTTGGTACGCGCGCTTCAGCCAGCCGATGGCCTCGCCCGCGCGACCCAGTGCCACGTCGAGCAGGTGCCCGAGGTTGTGCGCGTACCAGGGGTTCTTGGGCGCGCTCGCGATGGCGCTGTGGTACGCGGCCACGGCGAAGCGATAGTTGCCGAGGAGCGTCTGGCAGAGCGCGAGCGTCGCCCAGCCGCGATCGTCGTCCGGCCGGTGCGCGAGAACGCGTTTCGCGTAGAGCGCCGCGCGCCAAGGGTCGCGCTCGACGAGGAGCTCGGCGAGGTGGAGGTTCGCGAAGAGACCGTCGTCCGACGCCTCGTCGGCCACGCGCGCGAGGCGGTGGAGCATCGGGAGCACGTCACCCGGATCGACGGCACGAGCGAGCGTCCACTCGATCTGACGACGCAGCTCCTGCGCCTGTCGACTGCGTCCCTCCATCGTGTTCCTTGGGTGATAGCGTCCCGATACAGGGCGTGCAACGCGAGAAGCGGCCCGGAACACACGAGACAAACTTTCCCTTGCGCTCCTACGTTTCTGCGTTAAGGCGCGCGCTAGCGGAACGCGACGATCTTCTGCTGCACGAGCTCGTGCAGAATGCGCAGCGCGTCGAGCCGGGGCATGCCGCACACGTCGAGGATCATCTCGACGCTGGAAGAGCCATCGATGAGCGAGAGCACGAATCCGGCTCGATGGTCGATGGATAGCCAGCGCATCTGCGTGCGCGGCACGACCACCATGGGCACGCGGTCGAGCGGACCGAGACGTGCGGCGAACATGTTCTCCAGCACGGTGCGGCAATTCTCACCGCACTCGGCCGCCTCGAGATTGCCGGGCTCCTCGGCGAGGATGAGCTCCGCCATCTCGAGCGCACCCGTGTAGTCGCCCAGCGAGAAGCGCTCGCGCATCTCGGCCACCGGGTCTTCGATCGTGCGCTCGGTGATCTCTGGCGCGGGCGACGATCCGATCGCCCCCAGCACCGCGGCCTCGATGCTCGCCGGCGTCGGGCTGCGCGGTCCAGGCATGACCGCGGGATGGTTCGGGGAGCTCGGTGCCCGCGCGTCGGCCATCGAGAGGGCGCTGGGCGTCGCGTGGCGCGGAGGCGGCGGCTCGCTGCGCACCGCGGACATCTCTCTCGCCTTCTCCAGCTCGACCTCGTTCGTCAGCGTGATCTGCTTCGAGCGAGTCTCTTCGGGCTCGAAGGTCGGCACTGCCGGAGGCGGGGGCGCGCCCGGCCGTCCCGAGGCGGTCGGCTTGCTCGCCTGGCGCGCGTACGCCTCGACGTCGAAGGGCGGGTTCACGGTCGGCCGATCGTTCTCGTCGTCCGCGTGACCCGATGTCGCCGGCGGCGGAGGAGGCCTCCCTGCACCCTTCTTCTTCTTGTCGTCCGGCATGGCCGATTGTCAGTCTGGTGTGCCCTTCGGGCCGTGGGCTCGCCTAACGGCGAGACCTCAGTGAGTCTTCGCGACGACCCCCTTGAACATCCTGTGCGTGCGCGAGAGACCCTCGATCTCGGCCTTCACGGCGGCGACGTCTCGCTTGCCGATGGCGGTGCGCGCCTTGGACACGATGGCGCGGGCCTTCTCGATGGCGTCACGCCCGAAGTCGCTGGCCGCCACGATCTGCTCGACCTGCGGGAACAGGCGCTCGATCTCGCCGACGATGCGCTCGGCCTCTTGCTTGGCCGCCTCGAACTCCTCGGTCGAGCGCCGCTCGACCATGTAGTCCTTGGCCCCCTCCATCATGTTCTTGATCTCTTCGCGCGTCAGGCCGCTGGACGCGGTGACCTCGATCGACTGCTCTTTGCCCGTCTCGAGGTCCTTCGCGTGGACGCTCACGATGCCGTCCGCGTTGATCTCGAAGGTCACCTCGATCTCGACGGTGCCCTTCGCGGCGCGGCGCAGGCCGGTGAGGATGAACTCGCCCAGGAGCTCGTTCTCCTCGGCGCGTTCGCTCTCGCCCTGCATGACCACGATCTTGACCGCCGTCTGGTTGTCGCGGCTCGTCGTGAAGATCTTGGTCCGGTGCGTGGGCACCGTCGTGTTCTGGGGGATGAGCTCCTCGAAGTACCCGCCCTGCGTCATGATGCCGAGGGCGTGCGGTGTCACGTCGAGCAGCACCATCTCCTGCTTGTCGTCGATGAGCGCCGCGCCCTGGATGCTCGCGCCGAGAGCGACGCTCTCGTCCGGGTGCACGCCCTTGGAGGGCTCCTTCTCGAAGAAGTCGTGGACGGCTTGCTGGATCTTCGGCATCCGCGTCATGCCGCCGACGAGGAGCACTTCCTCGATGTCGCCCTTTTCGAGGTGCGCGTCCTCGAGCGTCTGCCGGCAGATGTCGACCGTGCGCTCGATGAGGTCCGACGACAGCTCCTCGAGCGTCTTTCGGTCGATCGAGCGCTGAAGGTGCAGGGCCTCGTTGCGGCCGCTGGAGATGATGAACGGCAGGTTCACCTCCGTCTCGCGCACGCTCGAGAGCTCGCACTTGGCCTTCTCGGCCGCGTCCTTGAGGCGCTGCAGGGCCATGCGGTCCTGCCGCAGGTCGATGCCGTGCTCCTCTTTGAAGCCGTGGACCAGCCAGTCGATGATCCGCGCGTCCACGTCCTCGCCGCCGAGGAACGTGTCGCCCGCGGTCGCCACGACCTTGAAGACGCCGCTCGACCCGATCTCGAGGATCGAGATGTCGAACGTGCCTCCGCCGAAGTCGTACACGGCGATGGTCTTCTCGGCGTTCTTCCCGTAGCCGTACGACAGCGCCGCGGCCGTGGGCTCGTTGATGATGCGGATGACGTCGAGCCCGGCGATCTCGCCGGCGTCCTTGGTGGCCTGACGCTGGTTGTCGTTGAAGTACGCCGGGACGGTCACGACCGCCTTCGAGACGGACTCGCCCAGGTAGTCCTCGGCGATCAGCTTCATCTCCTGGAGCACCATCGCGCTGATCTCGGAGACGCTGTACTCCTTGTCGCGCAGCACGATGCGCACGTCGGCGTGGGGGCCTTGCACGATGCGGTAGCTCGACGTGGCGACCGCGTTCTTCACCTGCGGTGAGTTCCACTTGCGGCCGATGAGACGCTTGGCCGCGTAAACCGTGTTCTCCGCGTTCGTGATGGCCTGACGCTTCGCGATGTGTCCCACCAGGCGCTTGCCGGCCTCGGTGACCGCCACCATCGAGGGAGTGGTCTTGTAGCCGCCTCGGTTGGGGATGACGGTGGGAACTCCGTTCTCGACGATCGCGACGCACGAGTTCGTCGTCCCAAGGTCGATGCCGATCACCTTCTCCATCCGAGCGAATCTCCCTTGCGTTTCGAATGATACGCGGGGTCAGGCGCCCCGGGGCCAGCCGTCAGGCCTTGGCCACTCTCTTGAGCATCGCCTGGATCGTATCATCATGCGGCGCGCGCTGGGCAGCCGTCTCGAGCTCGCGGCGGGCGCTCAACGCGAGGCCTGCCGCCAGGTAGACGTTGGCCAGGGTCACGCGAAACGCGGTGTTGTCGGGGGCTATGGCGATCGCCTCCTGCGCCAGACGGGCGGCCTCGTGGAGGTCGCCCCCGGCCTTGACGATGGCGTTGGCTCCTCGGTCGCGCGCCCTCGCGTCTTTCGGTCGCCCCTTGCAGACGCGTTGCCACGAGCGGGACGCCTCGGGCCACTGGCCCATCTTCTCCTCGTAGACCGCTTGCTTCAGGTACGTGTCGGCCAGGATCTCGTCGGCGCGGCCCTGAGTCTCGCTCGCGCGCTTCTGGATCTGCTCGTCTTGAGGGAGGAGCGACGCTGCGACGCGGAAGGCATTGGCGGCCGAGACTGCGTCTCCCTTGGCGAGGGCCTCTTCCCCCGACGCGAGGTACTTGCGAGCCTGGGCGGCGCGCGCGTGCGACTTTCGGTCTTCGTAACGACGGCGCAGGGCGTCCATCGCATCGGCGGTCGACGGGGTCGACGGGTTCGACGTGGGGCGAACCGGCGGCTGGCTGGGTCGACTCGGCGAGCGGTTCCCGCCCAACAGACGCCTGGCGAGCGCGTCGCGCCGTGCGGCGGCGGAGACCTCGACGGCCGACGGCTTGGGCGCCTCCGCTGGCCCCGAGGCCGCAGGCGCCTTCATCGCCGACTGCGACGGGTTGCTCTCGGCGGCCCGGGCCTCGCGCTCCGCAATCTCCTCGGCGCGCTTCACCTCGGCCATCGCGTCGGCAAGGAGCTCCTCGATGCCGCGCGAGCGCCGCTGCTCCTCGACGTACGCGTCGTACTCGGCGCGCTTGTCGGCATTGGTGAGCGTGTCCTGCGCCAGCGTGATGCGCCCGAACACGGCCTCCATGCGAGGCTTGAAGGAGCCGAGCTTCTTGCGGAAGTACTTGTCGGGGTGCAGCTTTGCCGCCAGCTCGAAGTAGGCGCGCTTGATCGCCTTCTTGTCCGCGGCGCGCTCGACGCCGAGCAGCCGGTAGTGATCGGTGCGGTCGAGCGCTCGGTAGAGCTGCAGGATCCAGCGCCGGAGATCGACCTCGATGTCGACCTCCTCGGCCAAGAGGGCCTCGTCCTCCGGCGTCAACGCGTCGCCGGGAGCTCCGGGCTGGGTCGAGAGCTGCACTTCGGCCAGGGGGAAGTCCTTCCGGATCCCATGATACCCCGCTTCGGGTCCGAGGTCGGGATCGAGGTCGAGGTCAACCGTGCTCGGCCAGTCGGGGCCATCGCTCGTGCATCCAGACCCACGCGTGGGGGAGGGCGAGGATGCGCGTCGAGAGCTCGAGGTTGATGCGTCGCGTGAGCTCGATGGGTCCGCGACCATCCGCCTCCAGGTCGGTCGTGTCGATGGGGCTCACCGTGACGTGGAGCGCGCCAGTTGCATCGGGGGCCGCGGTGCCTACGAGCACGGGGCAGCGGGCGCGCAGGGCGATGCGCGCGGGTCCCACGGGCGTCGGCGCCGCGTGGCCGAGGAACGGCGCGTCGCACGAAGGCACACGCGACCGGAGGTCCATCGGCACGCCGAGGACGCGACCGCCGCGGAGGGCGCGCAGAATGCGTGCGGATGCGCCGGGCCTCGAGCGCCAGATCACGTCCACGCCGTGGCCGCCACGCAGGCGCTCGTAGATGCGAGAGAGGCGAGGGTCGTAGCTCTCTCTCGCGATCGTCACGAGGGGAATGCCCGCGGCGACGATAGACGCAGCGACGCGCTCCCACGGGCCCAGGTGGGCGGACACGAAGAGGACGCCGCGGCCCTCGGAGCGGGCGCCCTCGAATGTCGCGAGGGCGCCGGGAGCGAGGGGCAAGGGGTCGACGGCGCCCGCACGCATCATCGCCACGGTCTCGCCCAGCAGGATCCCGAGCGTCGCGAAGCAGCGCACGACGAGATCGCGACGCTCGTGGTCGTCGAGGTGTGGGAGTGCCAGGGTCACGTTGTCGAGCGCCGTGCGCCGGGCTCGGCCCGCGAGCCGGTGTGCCGCGAGGCCCAGACCGCGTCCGATCGCGCGCAGCACGGCGGGGGGCAGCGGTCGCACCGCGGCGAGCGCGATCGAGGCGAGCAGCCAGATTCCCGTGTTCTTGGTGCGCTGCAGCGCGGTCCAGGAGCCGCCCTCGCGCACGTCGCGCTCGTTCACTGGCACGTCCCGCACGAGGAGCGCACCCGCTCGCGCGCGGCGGCGAGCCGGTGCTGTGCATCGTCGCAGCGCTTCTGATCGTCGGGGTCCGCCACCAGCGTGCAGAGGTGCTGCGTCGCCCGCTCCATCGACGACAGAGCGCGGCAAGCGGCGGCGCAGTCGGTTGCGGCAGCCTCGAGGTCCGATTGCGCGCGTTGGAGCTCGGCGCGCGCTGCTGCACGGCGCTGCGCGAGATCCCCCTGGTCGGGCGCCCCGGTGGCCGCCGAGGGGGGCGGCGCGGCATATCCAGGCTGCGCCGGGTAGCCGCCTTGCGGGTAGGCGCTCTGCGCGGGACCCGCTTCGGCGGGGGGCGCAGGCGCACCCGCCGGGGTGGCCGGTGGGGCCTTCTCGGCGGGCGCCGCGGCGCCGCACATCGTGAGTGGGAACGTCAGCAGCAACGTGAGCACCGCGGCCCCCAGCCGCCCATGACTCGTCATTCTCGTCCTCCATCGGCGAGCGCCCGATCGATCACCTGCTCCTGCACCCGGACCGCCTCCTCGAGCAGCGAGATGGCCCGCGCCTTCGCCGCGGTCGCTTCCTCGCGCTTGCCGGCATCCACGAACGCCGTCGCGCGCGCCTCCTCGACCAGACCCTGGACCTCCAGCAGGTGGCCGCGGAAGTACGTCGGCCCGGCCACGCGTTGCAGACCGCCCTGCACGTCGCGGTCGGCGCCGTCGAGGTCCCCGCGCGCGAGACGCAGCTCGGCGAGTCTCGCGTGCGTGTCGGCGAGCACCTCGTCCACCTCGGCCGCGGCCGGCGCGGGCATGGCGATCAGGCGCTCGAGCGCCGCGATCGCGCCTGGGGCGTCGCCCGACTTCTCGCGCAGATCCGCCTCGTGGTGCAGCGCCCGCGCCGCCGACAGGAACGCCATGATCGTCGTGTCCACCGGCGTGCCCGAGGGCTCGGAGCTCGGGCAGCCGGCAGTCGTGCTTCCCTCGTTCCGGCAACCGGCGCCGGCGAGCGAGAGGACCAGCAGGAGCCCGAGCCACGTGGTCTGGTGGCCCTTCGGGCCGTCGGCCCGCCTCCGGCGGATCCTCACGTTCATCGCACGCCCCACTTGGCGAACTGGTTTTCGCGCAGGTCGGCGGCGCGCGCCATCGCAATCCGATCCACCCGGGCCGACTCGCCCCCCGTGGGCGCGAATGGCCGGGCGAACAGCGACTGGGTCGATCGGCTCACCGTGAGCGCCGGTCCCAGGTTCGGGCCCGGCCGCGGAGGCTTGCCGGTCCACACTGCCAGAAGGACACTGGCGGCCAGCGCGAGGATGGCGCTCGCACCGAAGGACACGCGCACCACGGTCGCTCGCCGCGGCGCGATCGCCTTGGCGACGAGCTTCTGGTGCTCCTCGGGCGAGAGATCCTCGGGGGACCAGGCCGCGCGAAGGACGCGCGCCAGCTCCGGGTCGGGAATCTCGTGCTCGTCTCTCGGATCAGGCATCGGGGGCCTCACTGGAAGGTGGCACGTCGTCGCGCCGTGCCGCTGGCTCGTCGTCGTGCCCTTCGAGCGCCTTGCGGAGCGCCTGCATCGCGCGGTGCAGGACCACGTCGAAGGTCGAGGGCGTCACGCCGAGCTCGCGCGCCACGTCGTCGCGCGACGCCTCCTCGAGCACCCGCCGCCGGATCGCGAGGGCGTAGCGAGGATTGATGCGCGCGAGGGCCCGCTCCACCTTGGCGCGCGCGGCCTGACGGTCGCGATGCTCGCTCAGCTTCTGGTCGAGCGGCGTCGTCGTCTGCGCGGCATCGAGCTCGCGCGAGACGTCCTCGGCGTCCCAAAGCACGAGCCGCTTGCGCGCGCGGAGCTGGTCGATCGCGACCCGCAGCCCGACCATTCGAAGCCATGGGTAGAAGCCGACCGCCTGCCACTTGAACTGATGGAAGCGCTCCACGACGCGTGCGTAGACCTCCGAGAGCGCGTCGCGCGCCGCCGCCTCGCTCCCGAGCCGCGGCAAGAGGACGCTGCGGTAGAGCGCCGGTCCGTGCGTCGACAGCAGCTCCCCGATGGCCTGACGGTCCCCGGCGTGACCCCGCTCGACGAGGCGACGCTCGCGCTCGAGCCGCTCCGCGTCGGCATCGCCCGCCCTGGACACCCGGGCGAGGATAGTCGCACTGGGCATGGCCAGTGAAAGGCTCACGCCGTGAAAACGCCGCCGAGCCGCCGTTCCTTACACGAGGCGGGCCAGCGCGATCACTGGCAGACGTTGAAGCCCTGCAGGATCTGGCTCTGCTGACAGGTCGGCGCGGACATGGGGCAATCATTGACCGCGGGGTCGCAGAAGGTGATCTGCCCCGTCCCGTTGCACGACTGGCGGCACCCGACCTCGGTGTACGTCATGCCCGTCGAGTCCTTCTGCCCGCAGCAGACGTAGTTCATCGGACAGTCGGCCGTCACCGCGCAGTGCACGGTGGTGCCGCCGCTGCACGCCTGCCCCTGATGCTCGCAGCTGTCCGTCTGCGTGCCCGTGCTCTGATCAGTCGTGATGCAGCAGTAGTCCCCCGGGTTGCAGGTCGCGGGCTGCCCCTGCATCGGGCAGAGGACCGCCGGACCCACCGGTCCCGTCTCCATCGGCTGGACGACGTCCACCGAGGTCACGTCCTCCATCGAGGCGTCGGGCATGCCGCCGCTGCTGCTGCCGGAGCTGCTGCTGGTGATGCCACCGGAGCTGCTGCCACTGCCGCTGCTGCTACCAGAGCCGCTGCTGCTGCCGGAGCTGCTCCCGCTGCTGCTGCCGCTGGCGTGACCACCGCCGCCGAGCAAGTCGGTGTTGCTCGCGCCTCCGCACGCCGCCGCGACGGCGAAGGCCAGAAAGCCGAGAAAGGACACACTGGTGCTGCGCATGGTCGGACCCCGCCAACGAAGTAGACCCCACGCCCGCGCCCGCGCAAGGCCGATCTTCGGCTTTTCTACGCGAGCTGGAAGATTCGGACGGGCATCTCTCGCCCCCGCACGTGCAGTGGAGCTCGCGAGAGGGGGGTCTCCTCCGACCGGCCGGAGTTGCGCCAGACCTCCTCGGTCACGAGCATCGTGGTGCCGAGCTCCTTGTTGAGCGCCTCGACTCTCGAGGCCACGTTCACGACGTCGCCGATGACCGTGTACTCCTTGCGGCGTGCCGAGCCGATGTTGCCGACGACTGCCGGCCCCGCGTGCAGGCCCAGGCCCACGCGCGTCGCGGGGATCTTTCCGTCGGTCACGAGCTTGTCGATGCGGTCGAGCACGTCCAGCCCCGCGGCCACCGCCTCGGAGCACGCGCCGGAGCCGTCCTCCCCGGACACGCCGAAGACCGCCATGAAGCCGTCGCCGAGGAACTTGTTGACGATGCCGTGGTGGGCGACGACGGCCTCGACGGCGTCGTCGAAGATCACGTTGAGGTAGGCCACCACCTCCTCGGGGCTGCGCTTCTCGGCGAACGCCGTGAACCCGCGGATGTCGAGGAACATGACGCACACGTCGCGCTGCTCGCTCTTGGCCTCGCTCTCGAGAGACACGAGGCGCTGCACGACCTCGGGCGACACGTGCTGGCCGAAGACGCCGAGGATGCGCGAGCGCTCCTCGAGCGACTGGATGGCGCGCGAGAAGCTGCCGCGCAGGCGCCCGGCGACGAAGCCGG
>Ga0335069_10006200_pt1 | contig 17415 bp, 13 predicted proteins | sample Lox_Sample_11_FD_206714 | JGI IMG/M metagenome (GOLD analysis project Ga0335069, IMG submission 206714) | Soil microbial communities from Loxahatchee National Wildlife Refuge, Florida, United States - Lox_Sample_1.1 | ecosystem: Environmental > Terrestrial > Soil > Wetlands | place: USA... | reverse complement strand
CGCTCTAAAGGTGCCTAAATGTTCCCAAATGCGCCCGTTAACCCTCTGATTCTACAGCATTAAATAGAGTGTCAAGGTAGCGCTCTAACCAACTGAGCTACGCGCCTACAATCAGTACGAGTTTAACATGTCCCCGCCGACGTGACTCGGCAGCCTGCGCCTCGTTGGCGTCTGCTTTTCGCTCTGGCGGGGCAGTCCCAATTACAATCGTGTTGATGTCCTCTGTACCGAGCGACAACCGGCTGTACTCTGCCCCGCCGCCCGATTCTGCGGGCTGGCAGGCATTGCCGCCGGAGTACGCCATCCCGGAACACGCGCCGTCCCTGGAAGAGGCCCAGCAATATTGCGCGCGGCTGGCGCATTCGCATTACGAGAACTTCTCGGTCGTCACCTGGTTTCTTCCCAAGCACCTTCATCAGCACTTCTATAACGTCTACGCATATTGCCGAATTTCCGACGATCTTGGGGACGAGGTAGGCAATCCGCAGCAGTCGCTGGAACTGCTGGACGCATGGGAGGCGGAGCTTAACGCCACCTACATGAGCTTGGTCGAGCCGCCGCTGCGGGACGTGCGCAAGGACATTGAAACGCTCGAGCGCGAAGCCCACGAGAAATCAGGGACCAGGGCTGAGGGCTCAGGGGTGAGCCCCCGTCATCCAGTATTTATCGCGCTGCGGGAGACGATTCGCGCGCTCGACATCCCGCGCGAGCCGTTCGCGAACCTGTTGACCGCGTTTCGTCAGGACCAGACGACCACACGCTATCCAACGTTCGAGGACGTGCTCGGGTATTGCGTGAACTCGGCAAATCCGGTGGGACGGCTCGTGCTGTACGTGTGCGGGTATCGCGATGCTGAACGGCAGCAGCTCTCGGACTACACCTGCACGGCGCTGCAACTCGCGAACTTCTGGCAGGACGTGGCGGTTGATTACGGCAAGGGCAGGATCTATCTGCCGGTGGAGAGCCTGGCGAAGTTCGGCGTCAACGAGAGCGACATTGCTGAGCGACGCGTCACGCAGCAGTTCCGCGAGATGATGAAGTTCGAAGTGGCGCGGGCGCGCGATTGGTTCCAGCGCGGGCTGCCGCTGGCGGGCAAAGTCGATAAGCACCTCGCCATCGACATCGAACTGTTCAGCCGCGGCGGGCTGGAAATCCTGAATGCCATCGAGCGCCACAACTACGACGTGTTGACGCATCGCCCGGCAATCTCCAAGTCGCGGAAACTTTGGCTGGTCGGACGAGCCGCACTGATGTCAGTCCCGCAAAAGTTCACCACGGAGACACGGAGGGAACCGAAATGATTGTACTTTTTCCTGATCCGTGGCCTCCGTGCCTCCGTGGTGAACCCGAATTTTCGAGCGGGGTGCTGTGAGCGAGCACCCGCTACAGTTGCGGGCCGCCTACAGCGTCTGTCGTCACATAGCGCGCTCGGCGGCCAAGAACTTCTACTACGGCTTCCTCGCCCTGCCTGCGCGCAAGCGAAACGCGCTGTCGGCGGTGTACGCCTTCATGCGCCACGCTGACGACATCTCTGACGATCCATCCACTCCGCCCGAGCAGCGACGGGAGAAACTTGACGAGTGGATGAGCGCGCTGCAGCGCGTGGTTGACGGCGAACGAACTGACGATCCCGTGCTCTTCGCGCTGGCGGATGCGCAGAGGCGTTACAACATTCCGCTGGAGCTGCTGGAAAAGCTGGTACAAGGCACAGAGATGGATGTTCCAGTGAATGCGGCGGAGGCTGCGGATGCCGGCGCTCCGCAATTGCAGTATGAAACCTTCGACCAGCTTTACGATTACTGTTATCACGTAGCGTCGGTTGTCGGTCTGGTGTGCATTCGCATCTTTGGTTATCGCGATCCGCGTGCGGAAAAGCTGGCGGAAGAAACCGGCGTCGCCTTCCAGCTCACCAATATTTTGCGGGATGTGAAGGAGGACGCCGCACTCGGCCGCGTGTATTTGCCGCGGGAGGATTTCGCGCGCTTCGGCCTGGAGGTTTGTACGCTGAAGAAGGAAGCCGCTTCGACGTCGTTGCGGCCGCTACTGGAATTCGAGGCGTTACGGGCGCGTGCATACTACCGTTCGGCCGAGGAATTGCTGCCGCTGATCGATGACGATAGCCAAGCAGCGCTGTGGACGCTGGTGGAGATCTATCGTCGGCTGCTGGAAAAGATTGCTGCGCGCAACTACGACGTCTTCTCGCAACGTGTGGCGCTCACTCCGGCCGAGAAACTTACCGTTGTAGTTAAGGGCTGGTTGAAACACCGGTGAATATCACGAGGAACAACTCGGGCCATGCTCAGGGTGCAGGCGTAGGGCGCGGCTCTGTCGCCGTGGTCGGCGGTGGACTGGCCGGACTTGCGGCAGGAAGCGCTCTCGCGGATGCGGGATATCTCGTCGAACTCTTCGAGCGGCGTCCGTTCCTGGGTGGGCGCGCGTCGTCGTATGAGCTGCCGGGAACGGGCGAGGTGGTCGACAACTGCCAGCACGTGCTGCTCGGTTGCTGCACCAATCTTGTCGACTTCTACTATCGGCTTGGCGTCGAGCAGCAGATTCGCTGGTACGACGAGATCAACTTCATCCTGCCGGGAGGCAAGTCGTCTACGTTGAGGCCGGATGATTGGCCGGCACCGTTGCACGCGGCGAAGTCGTTCCTAAAGTTCTCAGTCCTCAATCTGCGGGACAAGCTCGCCATTGGGCGCGCAATGATGGCGCTAGTTCCCGCGCTGCCGAAGGACAGTAGCGAGAGCTTTCAGTCCTGGCTTGAACGTCGTGGGCAGACCAGGCGTGCTATCGATCGCTTCTGGGGGCCGGTGCTGGTCAGCGCGTTGAATGAGGAGCTTGATCGCGTGTCCGTGCGACACGCTGCCTTCGTATTCCGGGAGTCGTTCCTGAAGTCGCCCGAGGCGGGCTGCATGGGTGTGCCTGCGGTGCCGCTGTCCGAACTATATGCCCACGCCGCTGTCTACATTGAAGAGCGCGGCGGGAAGGTACATCTGCGCGCGGCGGTCGACTCTCTTGATGCCGAGGGCGATGCGGTGCGGCTATGCGTGGGCGGCGACGAAATACGGGCAGACTACGCCGTGCTCGCGACTCCGTTCAACAGCGTGGAGAAGCTGCTGCCACAGCGGCCGGAGATGGATGCTCTGCGCGGTCTTGCGAGCCACTTCGAGTCGTCGCCGATCACCGGCATTCATCTGTGGTTCGACCGCGAGATCACCCCGCTGGAGCACGCGGTATTGTTGGAGCGCACCGTCCAGTGGATGTTTCATAAGTCAAAGATCCTGGCGACGAGAAAAGAGTCCGGCCAAAAGGGCAGCTATCTAGAGCTGGTCGTGAGTTCGTCGAAGACCCTGGTTGAGAAGCCGCGGCAGGAGATCATCGATCTGGCGGTTCACGAGCTGGCGGAGTTCTTCCCAGCGGCGCGCGAGGCGAAGCTGACCAAAGCTACCGTCGTGAAGGAAGTTCACGCCACATTTTCGCCGGCTCCCGGCAGCGATGCCTATCGGCCAGCGCATGCCACCGGATGCCCCAGGTTATTTCTTGCCGGAGATTGGACCGCAACCGGTTGGCCCGCAACCATGGAAGGCGCGGTGCGCAGCGGCTACGGCGCTGCCGAGGCGCTGAGTGGCGAGGAATTTCTGGTTCCCGATTTGCCGGCAAAGGGCTTGATGAGGTTGTTCGCCTGGCACAGGGAACGCGAATCAGGGCAAGGGACGAAGGCTTAACAGGCATGTCGAAGATTAGGCAAGGCGTCCCTGGCCCCTGATCCCTGTGCCCTGTTCCCTACTTGAGATTCGCGCCGCGTTGGGGCACGCTAGATAGATAGGCGATGAACCGGTACCCTGACCGGGGATGCTGATGCCATGGATCAACGCAGCTTCCAAAGCCTGTTGCGTCGCGCAGTTGCTTTGCCAGTCATTCTGCTGGTGTGTTTGGCTGCCATCCTGGCGACTGAGGTCATGCTGCTGTCGGGCTCGCTGCGCTGGCTCGATCATTCCGACAAGGTCATCGCCTATGCGCGGCAACTGGCGCGTGACGTCAGCGAGATGGATACCGGGTTGCGAGGATACTTCCTCAGCGACGACAAGTCATTTCTCCAGAACTATCTGGAGGCCAAAGCACGCATACCGGGCCAGATCGACCTTCTCTCCCAATCGTCGACGGACAATCCCGAACAGCAAGAGCGGGTCGAGGACATTCGTGATGCGGTGTTGGCATGGATGTTATGGGCCGACCAGCAACTGTCCCATCCCCACAAAGGCGGCCCCTCGGACTCGGCAATGCTGGTCAGCCACAAGCTGATGGAGGACATACGCTACAAGGAACGGCTCTTCGCCGGCGCCGAAGAAGCCGTTCTCATGCGCCGTTCGCACCGTGCGGAGTTGTTGAATGCGGCGGTTAGTGGCACGGCAATTGGCTTGTCGCTGTTTATCGCGATCCTGCTATTCACGCTCACGCGGCGCGAGATATTGGCCTTGTCGTCCAGCTACGAGCGCCATTTGCGGGCCGAAGCGGAGCAGAGGCAACAGCTGACGGAGAGCCGCGAATCGTTTCAGAGTACGTTAAACAGCCTGGGCGAGGCGGTGATCTCGACTGACCGGTTGGGCAGAATTTCCTACATCAACCCGGTTGCACAGCAACTCACCGGCTGGGACTACTCCGAGGCCACGGGCATGGCGTTCGATGCGGTCGTACATCTCAGCGACGAACGGATGAAGGGGCCGGTGGAAAACCCCACCGAGGCCGTCACCAGGGACAAGAATGTGATCAGCTTGTCCAGCGTGGTCCTGACCAGCCGCGGCGGAGCTATCCACCCGATCGAGTTGACCGGCGCGCCCATACTTGACCGGCGAGGCCAGGTGCTCGGGGTAACGGTAGTCTTTCGCGATGTCGCCCAAAGGCGCCAAACCGAGCAAACCCTGCGCAGCAGCGAGCGCCTGACCATGGCAGGGCGTTTGTCGGCAACCATCGCTCACGAGATTCGCAATCCACTTGACACCGTCTCCAATCTCGTCTACCTGTTGCAGCACGAGAGCCCCAGCCCCGCCCAGGCGCAGTATCTCTCGCTGGCGAGTGAAGAGCTGACGCGCATTGCGCAAATCACCAGCCAGCTGCTCACCTTCCATCGTGAGTCGCGCAGCCCGGTAGCGGTAAACCTGAACGAGGTGCTGGAAAGTGTACTCGTCCTCTTCGCACCGCAGATCAAGCAAAACCGCGTTCAGGTCCAGAAGCGGTTTGAGGCCGACAAGAATGTGCGCGGTTTCCCCGGCGAATTGCGGCAGGTGTTCTCGAATCTGGTGGGGAATGCGGTCGAGGCAACGCCCCCGGACGGCAACCTGGTGCTGCACACGCGGATATCAAGTCTGGCTTCCAACCCTGCGGTGAAAGGCATTCGAGTGACGGTGCTCGACAACGGAAGCGGAATCCCAACGGGCGTTCGCAAGAACTTGTTTGCGCCTTTCTATACAACCAAGGGCGAAAAGGGCACGGGGCTTGGATTGTGGATCAGCCGCAGCATCGTCGAAAAGCACGAAGGCACCATCCACTTCGCCAGCCGGGTCCGCGACGGCAGTACTGGAACGGCGTTTTCCGTGTTTCTGCCGTTTGAGCAGAAGCACGGATTGAAAGACGTGAAGAGCGCGGAAGTAGGGGGCTGACAAAATCCATAACTCTTCAGACTGTGCTGATCACAATCGTTCGCTCCTGCTCTCCGCCCCGTTCAATCGCGATCTCTACATCGCGTTCCTTCGCGAGACGGGGAAACTTCTCGCCCCACTCGATCAGGACCAGATTGCCGGGTTCTGCGAGGAGCTCATCCAGGCCCAGAGTCTCAAGCTCGCGGGCAGTTTCGATCCGATAGAGATCTACGTGAAAGATGTTGATCTCGGGGCCACGGTACTCATGGATCAGGGTGAAAGTCGGGCTGGTGACGTCTTCCTGAGACGCGGCATTCAGGCCCTCGGCGATTCCCTTCGCCAACGTCGTTTTGCCGGCGCCAAGATCACCGCGGAGCAGCACAAGGTGGGTGTGCTTGAGTGTGGGTGCGAGCGCGCGACCCAGCGCCATGGTCTCTTCGGCGGAATGGGTGATGTGCTCGTGCGAGATCATGACGGTCATTACGAGATCCGCACCGTCTCTTCGGCCGCCCATTGCGCGGCGCGGAGAAAGGCTTCCGGCAGGGCGTCGAGCAGATCAGTGGCGACCAGCGAATGCTCGCCCATCTTCTCCTCCGCCACGTCGCCGGCGAGGCCGTGGAGATAGACGGCGGCGATTGCCGCGCGCGCATAGTCATTGGACATCTGTCCCAGCACGCCGGCCGTCATGCCGGTCAAAATGTCTCCGGTACCGCCCGTCGCCATTCCCGGATTGCCGGTGGGATTCACCCACGCGTTCCCGTCAGGCAGCGCGACGATGGTGCGATCTCCCTTCAGCACCAGCACGACATGATGTTTGATGGCGAAATTTCGCGCGACATTGATGCGGTCGGCCTGAATCGCCTTGATCGGCATCCCGGTCAGGCGAGACATCTCGCCGGGATGAGGCGTGAGCACCAGCGGACGCCGGCGACCGTCGAGTGACTGCGTGCGTCCTTCGAAGGCGTTCAGCCCGTCGGCGTCGAGCACCAGCGGTACTTTCGTCTGGTGCACGGCCTCGTGCACGAACTGCACGGTTTCAGGATTGCGGCCGATGCCCGGGCCGATGGCCACAACGGTCATGGGCTTGGTCACCTCGCTGAAGCGTCCGCTCTCGACGGCCGCCAGGGCGATGGATCCCGCGCTCGTTTCCGGCAGCGGCTCGGTCATGATCTCGGCGGCAAATGAGGCGACACTGGTGAGCACCCGCGCAGGAGTCGCAACTGTGCTCAAGCCTGCGCCGGCGCGCAGTGCGGCCATACCCGCCATCGCCGCGGCGCCTGACTTGCCGAATGAGCCGCCGACGATGAGCACGTGCCCATACATTCCCTTGTTGCTGTCGCGCGGACGCGGTGCCAGCAGGAATGCGAAGTCACGCGGCGTCGTGACCTCCAGATTCAAAGCGGAGACGATCGCTTCAGGCGGCGAGCCGATGGGCGCAACGATTACCGGTCCGCGCGTGAGCTGTCCGAAAACGTGCGCCGGACGTGGCGCGGTGAAGGTCACAATCGCCTCAGCCCGCGCAATGCCGTCCCCCGATTGCGGCGTCATAAGGTCGGAGGCAGCGCCCGACGGGATATCGACGGCGACAATCGGCTTGCCGCTGCGATTCATCATCGCGATCGCATCGGCATAGAGGCCCTTCACCGGAGGCTGGAACCCCGTGCCCAGGATCGCGTCCACAATCAAATCGCAGTTGACGATGCTGCGTGAGGATTCCGCGTTTAGCTCCTGCGTGTTGGTGATTTCTACCGGTCGCAGCGGCAGGCGCTCGAACATGGCCAGCGCGTCACCACGCAAATCGTTACGCGACGCCAGCAACAGTACCTCGACCACGCGGCCCGCGCGATGCAGCTTGCGTGCCACGACGAAGCCGTCGCCGCCGTTATTGCCCTTACCGCAGAGGACAGCAATGCGGTTCGCGCTGGAGAAAGTCTGCTGGATGAACTTGGCGATGGCGCTGCCCGCGTTCTCCATCAGCGTGAGTGAGGGCACGCCGAAGCGTTCGCTGGTGGCGCGATCGATCTCGCGTATTTCGGCTGCGGTCGTGATCTTCATGCGCGCTCCGCCGATTGCTCCAGCCGCTTCAGGCCATCGGGTTCGCCCATGGCGATGAGATGATCGCCTTCATGGATGACCTCGTCGGGCGAGGGATTGAAACGCATGTGCGAGTCTTCGCCTTTGATAGCGAGCACAATGACGCCCATCTCCTGGCGAATGCGTGAGCTCTCCAGCGTCTTGCCGGCGACGCGCGAACCGGCGCGCACCTTCACCTCCTCGATGTCGAACGGAAGCTTCTCGTTCATCGCGGTATCGAAGAAGTCGACGACATGCGGGCGCATGAACGTCTGCGCGATACGATAGCCGGCAAAATTGTAAGGCGAGACGACATGGTTGGCGCCGGCCTTGATCAAGTGCGGCTCGGCACTTTCCTCGCTGGCGCGCGCGATAATGTTCAGGTTCGGGTTAAGGCTGCGCGCGGTAAGCACGATGTAGATGTTGGTAGCGTCCGTAGTAGTGGAGGCGACCAGGCCGCGTGCTTTCTCGATGTGTGCCTGGCGCAGCACCGCGGATTGTGTGGCGTCCCCGACGAGCGTCAGCCAGCCCTCGTCGGAATAGCGCGCCAGCTTATCGGCGTCGTTGTCGATGATGACAAACGGAAGCGGCTTGCGGGCCAGTTCGCGGGCGGCGCTGCGTCCCACGCGTCCGGCTCCGCAGAGAATGTAGTGGTCCGATAGCCGGCTGATTTCGCGGTCCATCCGTCTCCTGCCGAATACCGATTGCAGCTCGAATTCTAGCAAAGCCTGCGTCGCCCCTCCGAAGAACAGCAGCACCAGTCCGACGCCGGCGATGATGATGAATGTGTTGAAATAGCGGCCGGATTGTGACAGCGGATGGACCTCGCCGTAGCCGATGGTGCTGATGGTAGTGATCACCATGTAGAAGCCATCGAACCATGACCACCCCTGGAGGAAGTGAAAGCCGGCCATGCCGACCAGGATGAGGACGCACAGCGCGAGAAAGATGATCTTCAGATTGAAGAGAGGCTTCACGCCGCTATTGTGGCAACCAGCGGGGCAAAGCGCAATGCGGGAGCTAACTCTCCGATTCTTGATAGATACGGATTCGGCCCCGTTCCACGATCCAAAGTTTGCCTCGCGGATCTTCTCGCACGAGGGCCTCTTCCAATGTGCGGCACAGTTCGTTTAGCTGTATCGTCGAAATCGGTTTAGATGGGCGCAGCACGGCAATGCCGGAATACTCGGCTGGCCGAAAACGCAGCGGGTTCGCAAAATCCGTATCTAAGGTTACGAGAGCACGAGCTTCTTGCTTACATCGCTGGATCAGATCCTGGTCTGCCACTCCGCATAAGTTCTCGCTGGCGACGGTGGACGTATCGTGGCCTGCCTGCTGAAAAAGCCGAAGAACGGCATTGCCCAAGTTTTCATCGAGCTTTATTTTCAAGCCTTCGCTTCCAACGGTATATCAACGTATCGTTCGCGAGCCATATCCGCACCGTAAGCGATGCAGGCCTTAATGTCAGCATCCTCGAGTTGCGGATAATCCCTCAGAATGTCGACGGCGCTGGAACCTTCCGACAGTAAGTCGAGGATCAGGGATACCCAGATGCGGTGACCGCGAATACAGGGCTTCCCAAAGCAGACGTTTGGGTCGATGGAGATTCTCTGTAAGAGCTCTTGATGGTATGTCGTCGCCATCTCCACAAGGATAGCACCGCGACTGTCGAAAGATTAGCTATCGACATCTATGATCCAGTCTTAATCCCCCGCTACCTTGACTTCATCACGGACCATCTTCTGCACGCGGCTGTGATGGCGGCCGTAGCTGAAGTAGATGATCATGCCGAGGATGAGCCACACGACCAGGCGGATCCAGGTGTCCAATGGCAGGCTGGCCATCAGGCCGAAGGAGACGATCATGCCGAGGATGGGCACGACCGGCACCCAAGGCGTCTTGAAGGGACGCGGCAGGTTCGGCCTGCGTTTGCGCAGCGTCCACACTCCGGCGCAAACGATCACGAACGCAAGTAGCGTGCCGATACTCACCAACTCACCCAGAATGCCGATGGGAACGAGTGCGGCAAACACCGCGACGAAGCCGCCGACAATCGTGGTGGAAATCCAGGGTGTGCGGAAACGGGGATGCACCGCGCCCGCCCATTCCGGCAGCAGGCCATCGCGTGACATCGAGTAGAAGACGCGCGACTGACCGAGCAACATCACGACCATGACTGTTGCAAGGCCGAAGATGGCGCCAAGTTTAACCAGAAATCTCGCCCACATAACACCGGTGGCATCGATGCCTAGCGCAACTGGATCGGAGACATTCAGGTCAGCGTAATTCACGACGCCGGTCAACAGGCCGGCGACCAGGATGTACAGAATGGTGCAAATCACCAGCGAACCGAGGATGCCGAAGGGCATGTCCTTCTGGGGATTCTTCGCCTCCTGCGCGGCCGTCGAGACCGCGTCAAATCCGATGTAAGCGAAAAAGATGACACTGGCGCCGCGCGCGATCCCGGACCAGCCGTACTGTCCAAAGTGCCCGGTGTTCGGGGGTATAAACGGGTGCCAATTAGCGGTGACGATATCCGGATGCTTGATGGCGAACATGCCGGCGATGACGATGAACATCAGCACGATTGCCAGTTTCACGATGACGATGAAGGAATTGAAATTCGCCGATTCCTTGATTCCAATTACCAGCAGGATGGTGACAGCGACAATCGCGAGGAACGCCACCAGGTTGAAGAGGCCGGTCTGCTGCGGCAGCGAATTGGCATTGATATGCTGCGCTGCGAGCATGTCCTTGATGCGTTCCAGGTGCTCCCAATGCCCCTGAAAGAAGACCAGCTTCTCGCTCGGTGCCAGGGTAAGCCGAGGCGGAATGCGGATGCCGAAGTCCTCCAGAAAGCTCAAGACGTAGCCGCTCCAGCCGGAGGCCACCGTTGCTGCGCCGAAGGCGTATTCCAGGATAAGGTCCCAGCCGATGATCCACGCGAAGATCTCGCCCAGCGTGGCGTAGCCGTATGTGTAAGCCGAGCCGGCGATCGGAATCAGCGAGGCGAACTCGGCGTAGCAAAGTCCCGCAAAGACGCAGGCAATTCCCGAAAGAACAAATGAGAGAACGATGGCGGGTCCGGCGTACTTGGCCGCAGCCGAGCCGGTCAGGACGAAGATGCCCGCGCCGATGATGGCGCCAATGCCCAGCGTGACCAGGTTGATGGGGCCGAGAGCGCGTCTCAGGCAGTGCTCGCCGGTTTCGGAGGCCTCCTCCATCAATAGGTCGAGGGGTTTTACTTTGGTAAGGTTTGACATCCAGGTTTGCCTCTTCTCAGCTGCCGGTGGTCTGCGGACTTCGTCTGGACCACAGGAAGTACACCGGGATCCCTAGTAGAACAATAATCAGGCCGGGCCAGGTGTACTGCGGCTTGTAGCGCAACAAAACTATATCAATAAATATAGCAATCAGGATGTATAAGGCGGGCAACACGGGATAGCCGACAGCGCGGTAGGGCCGGGGCTCATCGGGGCGCTTGACCCGCAGCACGAACAGTCCGCCGATCGTCAGAATGTAAAACACCAGCACGGCAAAGATGATGTAATCGAGCAGCTGGCTGTAGCTGCCCGAGATGCACAGGATACAAGTCCAGATGCATTGCATGCCCAGCGAGTGTGCCGGCGTGTGGTACTTGTGATTCAGCTGGGCTGCCCGGCGGAAGAACAACCCGTCGCGCGCCATGGCGTAGTAGACGCGCGCTCCCGCTAAAATCAGACCGTTGTTGCAGCCAAAGGTCGAGATCAGAATGGCGATCGCCATGATGGCCGCGCCGCTGGAGCCGAAGATCTGCTGGACGACCGCCGTGGCCACCCTTTCTTCCGAGGCATACTGAATGCCGCGCGCCAGAATGGTCGTGCCATGTGGATTGCCTTGCAGCGGCAGCACGCTGAGGTACACGACATTTGCCAGGACGTAAAGCAGCGTCACGGCCCCGGCTCCGAGCGCCAGTGCCAGCGGCAGATTGCGCCGGGGATTTCTCACCTCGGCGGCGGTGAAGGTGATGTTGTTCCAGGCGTCGGACGAGAACAGCGAGCCCACCTGCGCGACGGCGACGATGGTACAGACTCCTACCAGCGCGATGGGGCCGCCGACGCCTACCTGGACGGCGTGAAGGGAGTGCCATCCGGCGTTGCGCCAGAAGTTCGCGCCAAAGTTCGCCGCGATGGCCTGCGCGTTGCGCCCGACGAAAATCCCCACAAAGATCAGTCCGAGCAGGGCGGCAGTTTTGGCAAAGGTGAAGACGTTCTGCACCGCCGCGCCCAGGCGCACGCCGAAGATGTTCAGGACCGAGAGAAAAACCACAACGGCGATGGCGGCCAGGTTCTGCGTGTTCAGCCCGACATCCATGTTGCCCAGCACCATGGGACCGATTGGGATGGGCGGCACATGCCAAAGATGGATCAGCCAATGCGTGGACGAGACTGAATGAACGAAAATGCCGAGGAACTTTCCGAAGGCGATACCGACTGCGGCGATCGTTCCCGTCTGCACGACGAGGAATAGCGTCCAGCCGTACAGAAAGCCCCAGAGCGGCCCGAGGGCTTCGCGCAGGTAAACGTACTGCCCTCCGGCATGCGGCATCATGGCCGCGAGTTCGCCGTAAGCGAGCGCGCCCGTGATGGTCAGAAAACCGGTCAGCAGCCAGGCGCCGATCAATAGCGCGGGAGAGTCCACCAGCCGCGCGATTTCGGCGGAGACGATGAAGATGCCCGAGCCGATCATGGAGCCCATGACCAGTGTGGTCGAGCTGGTGAGGCCGAGGCCCTTTACGAGTTCGCTTTCGCTGGAGTCGAGGGCGATAGATTTTGCTTCAGTAGCCAAGGTTAATGTCGGGTCGCAAGATTTCAGCTATTTTACAGCGCACGCGGGATATGACGTTTGGCGGGGGTTTGGTTCACCACGGAGGCACGGAGAACACGAAGTTTTAGGAATCAAGTCCGGCACAACAATTAGGTTCGGACGCTTCTATCTACCGGCGACCACCTCCTGACAACCTTTCGAATCTCAGCCATGGCTAAACCGGGGATGCAAGCGCTCGAAAAGCCGCCGGGGACCGCAAACTTAAATAACTCCGTGTCCTCCGTGCCTCCGTGGTGAACAATCAGCTTACGAGAACATCGTCACCTGGCGAGTGTCTTCGGGGCGGCGGCCGGGGCGGCGGCCGCGGCGGCCGGCCTTCTCACCGATCACGCTGATGACGGTCATCTCTGCCAGGGCGGAACGCGGCACAAAAATCCGCTGAGTATTGGAGTGCGGATCGGGTGGAATGATCGAGAAGCCCTCGCCTGCATCCTGCAGAAGATCATTGGCCATCACGCCTTCGATGGTCTCGTTATCGCGAAAACGCAGTCGGACCCACAGCCCTTCAGTGCGCGGGCGCGAGGTGAAGGTCTTGCGCACCAGCGACTCCGAATCGCCGAACTCGCGCACGAAGTAGATGCCCTTGATGTCGCGCAGCTCGATGGTCACCACATTGCCCGCCGTGTTCATCACCTCGACCTTGCCGTCGGCAAGGAAAGCGGGCGCGACATAACCGTTGACGCTGTCGCGGTCCATCTTGCGGACAACTACCTTTTTGTGGGTTGTGGCCATGAAATGTCTTCACCACAGAGGCACGGAGGGCAGGGAGATTTTGTGGATCAAAAAACCTGGTCGCCTGAGCAATAAAAAACTCCGTGTACTCCGTGCCTCCGCGGTGAACCTGCCCGATTGTCGCACTTTTGCAGAAAATATGCCCGAAGCAACGCAAGTCTGTAGCCAAAACGTCAACCTTGTGTTATTGTTCGCTTTGCAGCGAGCGAGGTGCAAACCTCCCCTAAGTGCTGTTTTAAGAGCGAGTTGCAGATTTCCGGGTTAACTCGCGAGCAGTTGGATGTCAAAAAGGGCGCTCAAGCCAGGGCGAGGACCGGAAGTTGAATCTCGCAGTCGGGACATCCTCCTCTGGACCGCAACGGTCTTTAGAGTCATACATTTAGATGGCAGACTACATCTATAGCATGGAAACCCGGCTCACCCCGGATCAGCAAAAGGGTGTGAACCTGGTACAAGAAATCGCTCGTCGCGCCGGATTGAATCTTTACCTGACAGGTGGCACCATCCGCGACCTGGTCACCGGCTTTCCCATCCGCGACATCGACCTCAGCATTCAGGGCAACCCGCTTAAGTTACAGAAAGAGTTGGAGAAATCCGGAGTTTCGGTGCAGGGAGTCGATGAAGACCTGCGCACCCTCCAACTGCTGATGCCGGGGAATGTCCGGGCGGAGCTGAACATGACCCGCTCGGAAACCTACGACAAGCCGGGCAAGCCGCCAGTTACCGCGCCGGCCACGATCAACGAAGACTTGCGCCGCCGCGACTTTACTGTCAACGCCATGGCGCTGTCGCTCAATCCGGGTTCGCGAGGCCTGCTGCTGGATCCCTTTAATGGAATCGCGGATATCGAAGCCAAGGTTCTGCGCGTCTTGCACAACTACGCCTTCCTGGAAGAGCCGGTGCGGTTGATCCGCGCCACGCGCTTGAGCGCGCGTTTCCATTGGCCGCTGGAAGAGCGTACTCAGGCCCGCTATGACTCCGCCAAGGAAAATAACTACATCGAGTATCTGAACAAGCGCATGATCGGATATGAGTTGGAGCAGGTGGCCCACGAGGACGACCCGCTGCACATCATGCGTGTGCTGGAGCGCGAAGGATGGCTTAAGATCCTGCATCCGCACTGGACGATGGCCAAAATCGACTCCGGCGAGCTGGGCCAAGTGGTGAAGACGCGCCAGATGATGAACGAACTGGGCTACCTGGTTGAGACCGGCCCGATCGCGATGTACTTCCTCACGCGGAAAATGAGCGACAAAGACACTACCGAAATTCAGAGAATGATTCCGCGTCGCGACTTCGTCGATAAATGGAAGCACCTGGAGAGCGGCGCTCACGATTTGGCGAAACGGCTGACCAGCAAGGAAGCGAGCATGCCGTCGGGAGCGTGGAAACTCCTGTCGCAGGCCGCGCCGGAAAATATTTTGTTCCTGAGCCTGACTACCCGCCAGCAGACGGTCGATCAGAAGCTGAAGAACTTCTTTACCAAGTGGCGGCAAGTCAAGGAGAAATTACCGTTCCCGGAGATGGCCGAACTCCGAATCACGCCGCAGTTACCCGAGTATCCCGAAATCATGGAGAAGGTCTTCCTGCTGTTGCTGGATGGCAAACTGCGATCGCATACGGAGATCATGAATTTCCTGAAGCCGTACGAGCCACCGCCACCGCCGCCCCCGCCTGCTCCGAAGCGTGGACGCGGAAAAGCGGCAGCAGCGGCGCCTGGCGAAGCGCCACCCGCCGGCAAGCGCGGACGTAAGCCGAAGGTGGCAGCCGTAACACCTGCTCCAGCTTCCCCGGCGGTGTCCGAAGCTCCTCCCGCTCAGCAACCAGCGACCCCGGCCCCAGCGAAAGCAGCAACTCCTCAGGCGGCGGTTAAACCGAGCAAACAGCCTGCGGCAAAAAAGGCAGCGGCGAAGAAGGCCGCTCCGGCGAAACCCGCTCCGGCGAAGGCGAAGCCTGTTGCCAAGAAAGCAGCAGCGCGCAAACCTCCTCCGCCTAAGAAGGCCGCGAAGAAGCCGGCAAAGAAGAGCGCGAGACGGTAAAGCCGCTGATTCGACGGAAGTTGTGTCGATAGGGCCAATTCGGCGTCGAATTGTCTGACCGTGCCACCCTGTACGGGGCTGTCGCAATTCTTTGTCCAAGAGACATCTTTTCCGCTGTTTCGTGAAACCAATCAGATAGCCGGGAGTGTTTCTCTTACCCGAGCTCACAGTGGGTGCGCCATGAAAGCGATTCTGTTCGTTGACGACCACGAAGTCCTGGCTCGCTTGAGTTGCGAGATCCTGGAGATGCAGGGCTATCGCGCGGTCAGTGCTTACAACGCGCAGGAGGCCTTGGAGAAATTCAAGCGCGAGAAGTTCGATATTCTGGTGACTGACTTCCGCATGGAAGGCATGAATGGACTGGAATTGGCGCGCAAGATCCATGCCACCGAACCGAATATCCCGGTGATCATCGTGACCGGCTATGGCCACGTCGATGGCGGCAAAGACGTGAATGCCTGCCTGCAAAAGGAGCAGATGTTCCCCGCCCTGCTGGACAAAATCAAGACCTACCTTGGCGACGGGGAGAGCACAAGCAAGCTCAAAAGTGCCTGAAAGAGCATTTAGCTTTTAGCTGTTAGCCCTTAGCTTTTGGCAAGCAAGAGAGCTAACGGCTGAGAACCAAACAGCGGAACCCCAGCCCAGGTTGATACTCCAGTTCATCCCCTTGCTACACTTGATCCGTGCGACGGCTCATCGTCAATGCTGATGACTTCGGCCTCACGGCGGGCGTCAACCGCGCCGTCCTGGAAGCTCATCGGCGCGGCATCATCACGTCAACGACGCTGATGGCCAACTCGCGAGCGTTCGCCGGCGCAGCCGAGATGGCCCGCTCCGCCGCCGGCGTTGAGCAGAAATTCAGCGTTGGCTGTCACGTCGTGCTGATGGATGGCGAGCCTCTGTTACCGGCTGAGACCGTGCGCACTCTGCTTGAGCCGCAAGCCAACGGGGCAGCCCGCTTCCGCGACAACCTGAACGACTTTGTCGTCGCCTCGTTTCGACACAAGCTCAACCCGCAGGAGATCGAGAACGAAGCAGCGGCACAGATCGAGCGCCTCAAGTCGTCGGGCATCCAGCCTTCGCACTTTGATACCCACAAGCACGCGCACATGTTCCCCGCGGTGTTGCGCCCCCTACTGCGCGCGGCGAATTCGACGGGGGTTCGCGCCGTACGCAACCCCTTCGGCCAGATCTGGCCGCTGCCCGTCAGCAGTCTGCTGCGCACGCGCCAGGTGTGGAAGCGCTTCGCGCAGCTCAACGTCTTGCGCAGACTGGCAGGACCGTTTCGTAGTGAGGTCGCGCGCCACGGCCTGCGGACAACCGACGGCTCGCTCGGCGTGCTGGCAACCGGGTCCCTGGACATGAAGCTTTTTACCGCGATGATCGAGGCCATGCCCGAGGGCACGTGGGAATTCGTCTGCCACCCCGGTTACAACGATGCCGAACTCGATCAGGTGCACACGCGGCTGCGGCAATCACGCGATCAGGAGTTGCAGCTGTTGATCTCACCTGAGGCCAAAGCAGTGCTCGAGCGGCGCGGCATCGAGTTAATCAGCTATCACGAGCTTTAGGGCTATGTTTTTAACCGCTGCGCGTACTTCTCCCGGATCTTCTTCACTTTGGGCGCGACCACGAACATGCAGTACGGCTGCAGCGAGTTGTTGGCGAAGTAATCCTGGTGATAGTCCTCGGCAACATAGAACGTTGATACCGGTTCGACCGCGGTGACAATCGGATCTTTGAAGACGCTGTCGCGCGTCAGTTCCGCAATTACCTCTTCCGCTGTCTTCTTCTGTGCCTCATCGCGATAGAAGATGACCGAGCGATACTGGTCGCCAACGTCGTTGCCCTGACGGTTGAGCGTGGTGGGATCGTGCAGCGTGAAGAAGACGTGGAGCAGATCGTTGAAGCTGATGACCGCTGGGTCGAAGACGACTTCGGCGATTTCGACGTGGCCGGTCCTGCCGGAGCAGACCTGCTGATAGGTAGGATTCGCGACTCGCCCGCCCATGTAGCCGGAGCGAACGGACTCGACTCCTTGAAGCTGTTGAATTGCGGCTTCAACG
>Ga0335069_10006199_pt1 | contig 17415 bp, 16 predicted proteins | sample Lox_Sample_11_FD_206714 | JGI IMG/M metagenome (GOLD analysis project Ga0335069, IMG submission 206714) | Soil microbial communities from Loxahatchee National Wildlife Refuge, Florida, United States - Lox_Sample_1.1 | ecosystem: Environmental > Terrestrial > Soil > Wetlands | place: USA... | reverse complement strand
AACAGGTAAAAGGGGAACGCTGGGAACAGTTTCGAGATCGGTATGGGGACCGGGGGCGCGACATGGCCCTGTATCTGGGACGGCGGCGCTGCGGGATGAAGTTGCGAGAATTGGCGCAGAAGGTTGGTGGAATTGACTACGTCAGCGTGGCGGGTGCGACGCGGCGATTTGCCGAGCTTGTCCGCCACGACAAGAAACTGGCCGCCCTGGTCGAACGCACGCTGGATAAATTGAATAATGAATAGACGTGACCCCATGTCGTAATCATCAACCGCCCCTGACACACTACAATCAAAACGTGAGCGTGAACTCCAGCAGACGCTTCGTGGGAAGGACGAGAACATAGATCTGGCATTGGCCAATTGGCTTATTGCAATGGACATTCCGCAGTTTCGCGACATGACACGTGAGGCCTATTTCGCACAGTTGACCGCCATGACGAAGCATGTTCGCGAAGACATGGATAGAATGCAGCAAGATGGATGGCACGGAACGAATGCGAACGATCCCGACACGCGGTGTTGCAGATTCTGCAGCGCCATCATCAGGCTGCGATTCGCCTACCGCGAGGAGTTTCGCCAAGAAGACTTAACGCCTGTGCAGATGAAGGCGCTGTATGCCGACGCCAACAACATCTTTCTTGCTGGCCTGCTTCGTACTCGACTTGGCTCGTGCGTCTCCATGCCGTTGATTTACCTCGTCATCGGCCAACGGTTGGGTCTACCGGTCCATCTTGTGACTCTCGGCAAACATTACTTCATCCGCTGGGAAGAAACGGGTTATCGCATGAACATCGAAACGACCAGCGTCGAAAAGATTGCCATGACGCCAGACGACTCCGTTTACCTCGATGTGGAGGGGATGACACACGACCAGTCGACGGGAAACCAACTGCGGAATCTGACCAACCGCGAGGTGGTGGGCAACCTGTTTTTCACCCGCTCGGCGTATTGGGCCACGAAAGGCCCAGAGCACACAGCACAGCAGTGTGCCGACCTTTCTCGCGCACGGCAATTGGCGCCCGACGACCCAGCGATCAAAGCGACTCTGCAAGCTGTCTTCAATTCATACGGTATTCAACCCGACAACACCTCCATTGACATCAGCCCGAAATTACCGGCAGGAGTTCACCATGAGTAGACGAACGGTCTTTGTCGCCTTATTGACGATGATGCTCTTCCTCGTGCCGGGCGTATCACTTGCGCGATGGATGAACGCCAACACCGGCCGGTTTCAAACGATGGACTCGTATGAGGGCGGCCAGGAAGAGCCGCTGAGCTTGCACAGGTATCTGTACGGTCAAGATGATCCCGTCAACAGAATGGACCTGTCCGGGAACGACGCGGTTGAGGCAGTGGCCGTCACAGATATCGGCGCTTCACTGGGTTCTTTCTCCGGGTTCTCGGTATCGGCTCCGAAGGCGCTTTCGAGTGGCAGCACCTGTGGCCCGGATATCACCAAGGCCCTCATGCTTACAATGGAGGATGTTGCGCAAGCCTACAAGGATGCGTCGATTTACAAGAAGGCATATATGCGCTTCCTCACCCCGGTCTTTATGGGGGGTGGATGGGACATTGCCAAGGTGTCCGATGTGGGATTTGACAATCCAGTTGACTTTGGTAATGGCTCCAGTTTGGGAACCGGACTTGGTAAACTCACCGTGCAGTTTGGAAACCCGCCGAAGGTCTATTACGCCAGTGCCGTCAACTACGTCCTATGGGGCGAGATGTTCTCCCTCCTAGAAGCGACCTATGGCAACGTGCTATACAGTGAACCCGATGCTGAATTGTGGGCCAGAGCGTATAAAGCTGTCAAATGGGGAGATTCCTTCAACTCTATGGCGAAGGAAACGAGTGCCTTTGTGAAATACGGCTATGCTAGTACCGCGGACCCGTCAAGCACTGCTTTACCGCTGGCGCCAAATCCGGAGAATATTGGTGCCTCATCCAGATTCAAATGGCAATGGAAACGGCTTCATGACACTTATCAGTAAACTGCGTGTGATTATATATATCTGCGGAGTCGTGATTCTTCTCGCCTGTTCCCTGCGCTTGATTGGGTGGTATCTTGGTAGCAAGGAATTGGAAGATATCAAACCGTGGGTCACCTACGGAAGGTTGATGTATATTGCTCCAAGGTGCGATTTGTACAAGGCACAAAATGGCGTATGGCCAGACTCTCTTGCGCAATTACTTGTGGCTCATCCTGAATTGAAGGACTGGATCGAAGATGGATGGGGACATGATGTTGTGCTGGTTCCGTATAATCAAACGCTCGGGTACGGCCTGATCATCAGTTACGGACGGGACGGAAAGCCCGGGGGCACGGGCGCTGATCGTGACATAGAGGTTCGATTTCCAACGGAGGCCAACGCCGCTTGGAACAAGGAACAAGGACTGGGCCTTAAGGGACCGCATGGGCGGCCTTAGAGCGTGTTTGAAAACACTGTTTTCTGGGGTTAAGTGTGCCAACCAATAGTAGGCGAGGTGCCGGCTAGAGCAGAGAATAAACCCCGAACGCAGCTTCTCGCTGACCGACGGGCCAGCTTGCCATCCGAACGCTCCAACGCATGGGCCGCCCACATTCAGTGTTTCGCGCACAACAAAAGAGCCAGCGCTGGAATAGCCGCTGGCTCTGAGTGACTACGGAACTGTCACTAAGGTTTCCTCAAGCTTCCGCTTGTCGCCAAGACAGACCGGCAAGTAATCGCACCACGCGCACCACATCCCGGGCCGCTTGTAGAACCGCTCCGCCGTGATTTCGCGAGCGACGTACCCAACTTTGGCGAGGTATTCGCCAGGCTGATCGCCGGTGCGACGCGTCGGGTATCAACAAGCCGCGCCTTGGTCACCAACTCGTCCGCACGTCGCGATTTTCATCGGCGTCGATGTAATCGAAGAACGCCTGAATATCGTCGCGGTTCTCCAGTCCGGATTCCTTCTTGCGTTCGACGAGCCGTTTGCTGGCGTCGTCGCGCCAACCCCGTTTGCGCAAATAGTCGTTCCAAATGCTGATCTCTTCGTCGGCCGGTCTGCGCCCGTTCTCGAAGCACCACTCGAGCACGTCCTGGTCTTCGCCACCGAGCTTCACGCGCGCCACGACGTCCTCATATTTCACATTCAGGAATCGGCAGCAGGAGCCGTCGAAACCCTTGCCGAGGTTGTCGATATACTCCGCCGGCAACTGACCCTTGGCGTGCAGCCGGATCTTGTCCAGCATCCGACCGAAGTACACCAGCTTGCCCACCTTGTCGTAGGGACTGCGTAGACCGGGAACTTTCATGGCGAGAGTGTACCGCGCACCGCCGCATCACGCAACTGCACCGACTCAGAATTTGAAATTCCACGCATCCGTGCCGTATTTGTCGCGGACGAGCCGCGCGATTCGTTCCTCAGGAGCCTCCGCAGAAACTTCGTCCGCGCCCCACGCGCGTTTCATCGCCGCTTTGACCGCGTCCGCCGCCACCGAAAGATTCGTCATAAACTCGCCGTGCGATCGATTTCGCCGGTACGACGGTTGTTTGGACGGCATCCGTAGCGTCTGCTCGACGAGCGCGAAATCGAGGCCGACCAGAAACGTTCCGTGAAACAGCAGGAACTTGCGCCGCCGCCGCTGCGAGTTGCCGGAAAACTTCAGCCCGCGCAACGTCAGGTCCGTGTGCCCCTGAATCAGCACGCCGCCGCCGAGCAGCGCCTCCAGCGCGTTGCGGTTGCGGTTCATGATGAACGCGTTGGCTTCCACGATGTTCCCCGCGGCCGCACCCGCCCGAATCCGGAGAATCAGCGCATAATCCAGGCAGCCCGGCCCTTGCAACACCGTTCCGCCGCCGCTGCACCGCCGCAGCACCGGCACGCCCAGCGCCCGACACGAATCGAGATTTACTTCCGCCCGCGCTTTATTAGAGTACCCGAGCACCACGAAAGGCTGGCGCGGCTCCCAAAACCGCAGCCGTTCGCCGCCGCGGCCCTCTTCGCACTCGTCGAGCAGCGCCTCGTCGCAGGCGAGATTCTCTTGCGCTGTGTCGAGCGTTCGGTCTAAGTATTTCATGGCGCTTGGATTGTGCGCCGAAATGGATTATTATCCACTGGTCGCTCTGGTGACATTGTGAGAATGGAACCGAAAGAACAACAACAAACTGGGGCTGCGTCGGGTCGGCGGGATCAACCGCGCGAGTCCGCGCACAACCGCAACGGCAACGAAGATGAACGCTGGCTCGATTCGCTCGAGTTCATCCTCGAATACGTCCTCAAAAACCAGGGAACGGCGCAAGCGCCGCTGGTGGTGAGCAAGCTGTCGAAGCACCTCCGCGAGGCGGGCATCGAATTGCCGTTCACGGTCAGCACGCCCTACGTCAACACGATCGCTCCCGAAGACGAGCCGCCGTACCCGGGCAATCGCGAGATCGAGCGGCGCATCAAAAGCCTCGCCCGCTGGAACGCGATGGCGATGGTCGTCAACGCCAATCGCGAGCACGCCGGTCTTGGCGGCCACATCTCCACCTACGCCTCCTCCGCCACGCTCTACGAAGTCGGCTTCAACCACTTCTTCCACGGCGGCGACGGCGGGCGTCCGGCGGACCTGGTCTATTTCCAGGGACACGCTTCCCCGGGCAATTACGCGCGCGCGTTTCTCGAAGGCCGCCTCGACGAACAACACCTCCAGCATTTCCGCCAGGAACTCGCCGCCGGCGGCGGCCTGTCCTCGTATCCGCACCCGTACCTGATGCCGGAGTTCTGGCAGTTCCCGACCGTCTCGATGGGGCTTGGTCCGATCATGTCGATTTATCAGGCGCGGTTCAGCCGCTACCTGCGGGCCCGCGGCCTCGTCCAGGGCGAAGAACCGAAGATTTGGTGTTTTGTGGGCGACGGCGAGAGCGACGAACCGGAAACGCTCGGCGCGCTCACGCTGGCCTCCCGCGAGCGACTTGACAACCTCGTCTGGGTGGTCAACTGCAACCTGCAGCGGCTCGACGGCCCCGTCCGCGGCAACGGCAAGATCATCCAGGAACTCGAAGCGGCGTTTCGCGGCGCCGGCTGGAACGTGATCAAGGTGATCTGGGGCTCGAATTGGGATCCGTTGCTCCAAGCCGACAAGACCGGCCTGCTCGTCAAACGCATGGAGGAAGCCGTCGACGGCGACTACCAGAAGTATTCCGTCGAGCCCGGCAGCTATACCCGCAAACATTTTTTCGGCAAGTATCCCGAGCTGCTCGAACTGGTCAATCATCTGACCGATAGCCAGATTCAGAAACTCGTTCGCGGCGGTCACGACCCGCAAAAAGTCTACGCGGCCTTCAAGGCGGCGGTCGAACACAAGGGCGCACCCACGGTCATTCTCGCGAAGACGGTCAAGGGCTACGGCCTTGGCGAGGCCGGCGAGGGCCGCAACGTCAGTCATCAGCAGAAGAAGATGAACGAGAAGGAGCTCCGCGAGTTCCGCGAGCGATTCGGCGTGCCGATCAGCGACGAGGAAGTCGTCCAGACGCCGTTCTATCGTCCGCCGCCCGACAGCGCCGAGACGAGGTATCTGCTGGAGCGGCGCAAGGCGCTGGGCGGGTTCCTGCCGGCGCGGAATGTCCGCGCGGCCAAAATCGAGGTCCCCGTGCGCGCCGAGTTTGGCGAGTTGTTCAAAGGGTCGGGCTCGACCGAAGCGTCGACGACCATGGCGTTCGTGCGATTGCTCTCCGTGCTGCTGCGTAATGGCAAGGTCGGTAAACGCGTCGTCCCGATCATCCCCGACGAGGCCCGCACCTTCGGCATGGACGGACTCTTTCGCGAGATCGGCATCTACGCCCCCAAGGGCCAGCTTTACGAGCCGGTCGACCGCGAAGCGCTGCTGTATTACCACGAAACCAAGGACGGCCAGATTCTGGAGGAGGGGATCACCGAGGCCGGAGCCATGTCGTCGTTCATCGCCGCCGGTACCGCCTACGCGAATCATGCGGTCAGCATGATTCCCTTCTACATTTATTACTCGATGTTCGGGTTCCAGCGGATCGGCGATCTGATGTGGCTGGCCGGCGACATCAAGGCCAAAGGCTTCATCCTCGGCGCGACTGCCGGCCGCACGACCCTCAATGGCGAGGGCCTGCAGCATCAGGACGGCCACAGCCAGTTGGCGGCCACGACCATCCCCACGCTGATGTCCTACGACCCGGCGTTTGCCTACGAGATCGCCGTGATCGTCCAGGACGGCATGCGGCGGATGTACCAGGATGGCGAAGACATCTTCTATTACCTGTCGCTCTACAACGAGAATTACGCCATGCCCCCGATGCCCGACGGCGTCGAGGATGGCATCCTCAAGGGACTCTACAAATTCCGCAAGGGCGCCGACGGCAAAAAACACAAAGCTCACATCTTCGGCAGCGGGCCGATCATCCGCTCCGCGTTGCGCGCCCAGGAAATCCTCGCCGACCGCTACGACGTGTCCGCCGACGTGTGGAGCGCCACGAGCTACAAGTTGCTCAAGACCGACCAGCAGAATTGCTGCCGCTGGAACATGCTTCATCCCACCGAGCCGCCGCGCAAATCCTATCTCCAGACCCTGCTCGAAGCCGAGAAGGGCGTGTTCGTCGCCGTGTCCGACAACGTGAAGCTTGTCCCCGACCAGATCGCGCCATGGATTCCAGGGGGACTGGCCACGCTTGGCACCGACGGATTCGGCCGCAGCGACACCCGCGAAAACCTCCGCCGCTTTTTCGAGATCGACGCCGAATCCACCGTGATCGCCACGCTCTATTCGCTGGCGGGGAAGGGCACGGTCGAGATGAGTCTCGTCGCCCAAGCGATCAAGGACCTGAAAGTCGACCCCGAAAAAGTCCATCCGTTCATCGCGTAGCCCGTCAACCGCCGTTGGCGCGGTCGTCATACGGGAGTTGTGGCGCGTTTCGTTCTTGCCCAAACACGAAAAACCGGCTAGCGTGAGCGCATAACGGGTTGGTTGTCGCACCGCGCGGGTTGCAGTGCCAACAGTAGCGCGGTGCTTGAAAACGTTTGGCGTTCATGGCAGAGACCATACTGGTCATTGATGATGACCCGGCGATGCTCGCCTTTCTCGCGCAGCGCCTGGCTGTCGAGGGCTATTCTGTATCCACGACCACGTCCGGCCCGGATGGTATCCACCAGGCCAACTCTCTCCGCCCCGATTTACTCCTGCTCGACCTGCGCATGCCGTACCCCGACGGCGCGGCCGTCTGCAAAACGTTGCGAGCCAATCCAGCGACGCAGCACATTCCCATCATCATCGTCACGGGTGTCCTCACGCCGGCCCACCTGGAGCAGGCCCTGGCCTCCGGGGCGGACGATTTCGTGTACAAGCCCGTTGACCTGCCCGACCTGCTGATTCGAATCCGAGCGATGCTGAACACCCGCAGCATTGGCGATCCCGCGGAACGCCGCGTGCGCTATACCGAACTGGCCCGCCAGATGAGCGCGGAATCGGCCCGCACACGTCCGGCAACCGACAAGGAATGACAAGCCAGTCCGTGCCCGGCTGATTTGCGGCGCCTCGTCGTCGTCGCAAAACGCTCTTGCGCGTGGGGTCAATCCGGCATATCAGAATTGGTGAACTCTGGGCGTGTGGAAGGGTCACGAAACTCATGGATATCAAATTACCGCGTTTGGGCGAAGGGGCCGAGTCCGGAACGGTCGTCAGCGTGTTCGTCAAGCCCGGCGACCAGATCACGGAAGGCCAGACCATTGTCGAGCTGGAAAACGAAAAGGCCGTCGCGCCGATTCCCTCGAGCGCCTCGGGCAAGGTCTCGAAGCTCTACGTCAAGGAAGGTGACAAGCTTTCTGTTGGTCAACCGATTCTCGCTCTGGAAACGGACGGCGCGGCTGCAGCCGCGGCGCCGGCAGCACCCCGAGCACCGCGCGCTCAGGCGCGTGCGACGCCCGCACCGGCTCCCCAACCGACCCGCCGGCCCGTGGAAGCGCCCAGCGTCGACGTGGTCGGTGATCTTCCGCAAAATGAATCCGCTGCGGCCTCGCCGACGGTGCGCCGACTGGCCAACGAACTGGGCATCGATTTGACGCGGGTGCGCGGCAGTGGACGCGGCGGACGCGTGGCCGTGGAAGATCTGCGCGCCTACATCCAGCAGTTGCAGCGGCTGGCGCTGGCGCCGAGGGGCGCCGCGGAAATTCCCGAGGCGGCGCCGAAGCCGCCGGTGGAGAAGATTGATTTCGAGAAATGGGGACCGGTGTCGCGTCGGCCGGTGACTTCGTTGCGCAAGATCATTGCGCAGCGCATGCGCGAGTCATGGTCGAGCGTTCCGCGGGTGACGCAATTCGACGAAGCGGACATCACGGCCATCGTCGCGTTGCGCAAGAAATACGTCGCCAAGTACGAGAAGAAAGGCGCGAGTCTCACGCTCACGCCGTTTCTCATCAAGGCGCTGGTCGCGGCGCTGAAGAAACATCCGATCTTCAACAGCAGCCTCGATGAAGCGACCGACGAGATCGTGTTCAAGGATTACTATCACATGGGCATCGCCGTCGATACGGAGCAGGGCCTGATCGTTCCTGTGATTCGCGACGTGGACAAGAAAGACCTGTTGCGGTTGTCGAAGGATCTGGCCGAGCTGGCCGAGAAAACCCGCCAGCGCAAGGTCGCGACCGAGGAGTTGAAGGGCGGCACATTTACGATTTCCAACCAGGGCGGAATCGGCGGCGGGTTCTTCACGCCGATTGTGAACAAGCCCGAGGTTGCGATCCTCGGCGTCGGACGCGGCGCGCTGAAGGCGGTCGTCCGCGGCGAAAAAATCGAGAAACGCATGATGCTGCCGCTGGGGCTTTCCTACGATCATCGGGTGATCGACGGCGGCGCGGCAGCGCGGTTCATCGTCGAGGTGGTCCAGGCGCTGGAACAATTCAAGGAATCCGAAGTGAAGATCTGACAGAAGAATGGAGTGTTGGAGCAGTATTTGCTATGGAGCCAATCAAGACCGAAGTTGTTGTGCTGGGCGCTGGTCCCGGCGGGTACGCGGCGGCATTTTATGCGGCGGACAAGGGCAAGAAAGTCACGCTCGTCGAGCAGGAGGACCGGCTCGGCGGGGTCTGTCTGATCCGCGGTTGCATCCCGTCGAAGGCGCTGCTGCACGCGGCCAAACTCGTCACCGAAACGCGTGACGCCGAGCACATGGGCCTGCGCTTCGAGCCGCCGCGGATTGACCTGGAGAAACTGCGCGCCTGGAAGAATTCCGTGATCGACAAGCTTGCTGGCGGCGTCGCCACGCTGGCGAAACAACGCGGCGTCGAGGTGATGCACGGTCGGGGTTATTTTGAGGATTCGACGACCCTGCGGGTGGAGACAGCGGAAGGTCAGAAGTTTGTCACGTACGACACGGCGATCATTGCGGTCGGCTCGAAGTCGGCCATGCCGAAAGCGTTCGACCTTGGCAATCCGCGCATCATGACCTCGCGCGAGGCGTTGGACGTGCCGGACATCCCGGGCGCGCTGCTGATCGTCGGCGGCGGCTACATCGGGATGGAACTCGGCACGGTCTACGCCACGCTGGGCAGCAAGGTCGTCGTCGTCGAGGCGCTCGGCGCGATTCTCACCGGCGCGGACGCCGATCTGGTCCGGCCGGTACAACGCTACGCGGAGAAGGCGTTCCAGGAGGTACGCGTCAAGACCAAGGTGCTCTCGATGGCGACGGCGGGCAAGCAAATCAAGGTCGTGATGGAGTTCGACGGCAAGAAGGTCGAGGAATTGTACGACCGCGTGCTGGTGTCGGTCGGGCGCGCGCCGAATCACGCGGATCTCGGCTTGGAGAATACGAAGATCACCAAAGACGACCGCGGGTTCATCAAGGTCAACGAGAGACAGCAGACCAACGACCCCGCCTTGTACGCGATTGGCGATATCGCGGGCGGCGTGCTGCTGGCGCACAAGGCGGCCCGCGAGGCCCGCATCGCGGTCGACGCGATTCTTGGCGAGTTCGAGACGCTGGACAAGTACATCGTACCGGCGGTCGTCTTCACCGATCCCGAGATCGCCTGGTGCGGATTGACCGAGACCGAGGCGAAGGAACGAGGAATCACCGTGAAAATCGCCCGGTTCCCCTGGGGCGCGTCGGGCCGCGCGCTGACGCTGGATCGTCCGGAGGGATTGACGAAACTGATTGTCGATCCCGAAACGGAACGCGTGCTCGGCGCGGGCATCACGGGGCAGGGCGCCGGCGAACTCATCAGCGAAGCGGTGCTGGCCATCGAGATGGGTGCGACCGCGTACGATCTGGCCTCGTCGATCCATCCTCATCCGACCCTGTCGGAGACGGTCATGGAATGCGCCGAGGTCTTTTACGGCCACGCCACCCACACCTATACGCGCCGTGACTCTTCCCGCCGAGAAGCCTGAGGCGGCCTGCCGCATCTTCTCGGGAGACGACCGCCGCTGAAGGCCCGTTAACCGCGTCGCGCGACTTTCTTAACGGGCTGTCAGGGTTGCCGCGCCCGACCAGCAGCGGATGTCGCTGACACCGGGTCATGGAGACGGGAGAGATATGGCTCCAACACCTGTCCGGCGTGACTGCGGACGTTCAAGAGTGGCTCCGCCCCCATTCGGCCCGCCAACGCCAGCGCAGCCTGCTGGATTTCCTGCGAGTCAAGCGGTCCGGCTGTTAGCAGATAGCCCGACCGGCCGGTTCGCATCAGGGCCAACAGTTTATCCGGGTTATCAACCGCGTCGAAGGACGCAGCACTGTCCCGTGTCAGCGGAACGAGGATACGTTGGGTGCCCTTGATGACATACAGGTCGGTTCGATAAGGATCCCAACCCGCGACGACCACCACCGCATTCGACTCAATCGTGTGTGAGACGCCCTGCAATAAAGTGTAAAGCTGGTTGTTGTCACCGCTGGGGGGGCCGTAATCGGTCCGCGCAAATGCGCCCAAACCGACAATCAGCCCGGAGGTGAGCACCAGCACGAATGCCGACAACCAGGCTGGAACAGTCGGCTTTCCTTCGGAGATTGATCGTAGCAGCACGGCCGGGCCGATCGCGTTCAAAACGCAGAACAGCCCCGACAACCGCAGCAAGAAGCGTTCTTCCTGCCAGCAATAGCAGGTGTAGAATGGCAGCATCACGAGCCAGAGCCCCACGAAGAAGAGGGCCATCGTGCGCGCGGCCGGGACCGAACGCCACTTGCGGATGCACCACGCCAACCCCGCCAGTCCCAACAACGTTCGCACAACGATCAACGACAGGTAAAATCCGCGCGGATGAGTGTCCCAGAACCTGCTCCGGCTGAAGATCGAGGAGGTATCCGCCTGATTTAGGAAGGTCTCCGGTACGTACGTGAGGATTACCACGATCCATAGCCACAACGTGATCGATGGGATCTCGCTCATGATCTTTTGCGAATACTGATAGACCCCGCGGTGGGTCAGAAAAAGAGACCAGCAAGCAAACCGCAGGTCGGGCTGACCAGTTTCCTCGCGATGAGATAGATGCCCACCACTGCGCCCAGCAGGCACAACGCGATGCAATAGATGCCGTTCCCGGGAAAATGTCCAAGCACCGCATAAAACGGCGCCAACAACAGCGCCAAGCCGATCGGATGCGCGGGAGGTGAAGGATGCATATAGCGCACCATCAGCAATCGGCCGTTTTCCAGAAGATTGATCGCCGGTACGACGAATTCCACGGCGTCCTGCTGAAGATTCGCGGCGAACTTCGGAGAGTGGGGGACAAAGACCCAGGCCGTCACCAACAAGATGGTCAGAAGCAAGTAGTCAATACAGCGACGGGCGCCGGAACCCAAAGCTTCCGTTGAGACCCTCTTGCTCCGTTGTGATGAAAGAGCCATTGTTTGGTTGGCCCTCGCAGTCCACGGCGGGCCGCAAGTGTCTTCCGCATTCCCCATGGTGATTGCTACCACCCTTCCGGCATGACGCCAAGAAAAAGATGGAGCACTCGGGAACGGAAATCGCAAACGCAAGCCTCTCGGGAAACGGATTGATTCGGGTGTTGGCGCTGGCCATTGCGGAAAAAGGTTTCACGGCAATCATCACAGCCTGTACCAAGCCGACTTGACCAGACGGATGCCGCCGCCGTATTATGAACAGCGCGTTGTTGCGTCGTCTTGGAATCGCCGACCAGCGAGCCAATTCGCGCAGGACTCGTGGAGAGGTGGCAGAGTGGTCGAATGCGGCGGTTTGCTAAACCGTTGTACGGGACTAAAGCCTGTACCGAGGGTTCGAATCCCTCCCTCTCCGCCAGTCTTCGCTGGGAGCTTTCGTGACAGCGAAGACTGCCGCGCCGTAGCGATAGCGTAGGCGGGCATTGTCAGCGCGTGATCGGCAGCCAGCTTCGACTCGGCACGCCAGTCTTCATCCCAAACTCATTCGAGACTACGACGCGGCGCGTTTCCCCCAAACGAGCACACCCCAACTGGCACAGCCAGATGGGGTGTGATGAACGACGATGGTTGGCGGGATTACTTCTTCTGTGCCGCCTTGATTTTGGCCCATCGCGCGCGCTGCGCCGCGGCGATTCTCGCCCGGGCCGCTGCCGAAAATCGCGGCTTGCGCCGTACCGTCAATTTCACGAATCCGGACGTGCCGTCGATCGATGAAAGCGCACGGATGGCGAGATTAAGTCTTTCGAGTTCTTGTTCGGCCCGTCTTCGTTGGGCGTGCAGCTGCTGAACGACTTGGTTCATGCTGGACATAACTCCTCCTGCTTTTGTTTTGATTGTCTATACTGCGATACCTTACCGACAACTCAGACTAACAGGGTCATCGACCGCGTTCAACCTTTTTTATTGACAGGTATTTCACTGGTAACGATCACCCCCAATGGTAGTATGTCGCGGGCCGACGAGGGCCGAGGGAGTTATGGGCGAGACGAATGGACGTACGTCTTGCCCTACAGCGGTCGCGATGAGATCTGGCGCAAGCGAGGGGTGGACCATGAACGCACTCGGTAGTGTCACTGGAGCAGCTACGATGGCGCTTATGGCCAACGGCCGTGAAACTCCACCTCGGCATCCACCACCCCCACACCGGTCGTGGGTTATCCCAGCCGGCCGTTCAGCACGGCGGACGTCAAGACGCCGGCAAGATCCGGTATCAGCGACGAAGACACCATCAGCCGGATACGGAATTCGCGCACCGTCTATCATCTGAGCGCCGCGGACATTCTCGACCTGAAAGATGCCGGCGTGAGCGACAAGGTAATCGACTTCATGATCAACACCCGGTCGGTATACCGGCTCCCGCCCCGGCCCCCCGCCGCCGTACTGACAATCTGGCGGGATTCCTGCTGCGGTAGACAGGGACGTTGAACTGAGCCCTCTTCACGGGTAGATTTGGGTATGCGATTCGCATCGGCACTGACGACAAAAACGGACTGGATGGAATCAGTTGAGGATTTGGGGCAGCAAGTGTCCGCTCAACTGGGAACCACCAGGGCCGAACTCGCTGTCTTGTTCGCCCATCCCAAGTATGTGCCTCACATCGAGGAGATTATCGATGCGGCGAGAAAGGCAGTAGGGGCGCAACATCTGCTGGGCTGCACCGGCGCGGGGATCATCGGGACCGAGCGCGAGGTCGAAGAAATCCCGGCCCTGTCCCTCCTGGTAGGGGAACTACCCGGCGCCGCGATCTACCCGTTTCATATCTCTGAGAAGGATTTGGAGGAATCGACCGGACCGGCGTTCTGGCATTACCAACTCGAATTGGAGCCAGGTCGCCAACCCCAGTTTGTGCTGCTCATCGACCCGTTTACAACACGCGCGATGCCGCTCGTTGATGCGTTGACGGAAGCCTATCCGCAGTCCCCCATGATCGGCGGTCTGGCCAGCGGCGCGCAGCAGGCCGGGGAGAATCGGCTGTTTATCGATGGCAAGGTTTACGACGAAGGCGCCATTGGCATCGGGTTGACCGGCCGGGTCGCGTTGCGGTCGGTGGTCTCGCAGGGGTGCCGGCCGATCGGTGAACCGTTGACCGTTACGCGCGCCGAGAAGAACATCGTGTTTGAACTGGGGGGACGCCCGCCGATGAAGATCCTGCAGGAGATGCTGCCCCAGTTGCCGACGCGTGACCGCGATCTTGCGCGCACGGCCCTGTTCCTCGGGCGCGTCGTCAATGAGTACCAGGATGAATTCACGCGCGGAGATTTCTTGATTCGCAACCTGATCGGCAGCGATCCGCAGTCGGGCGCGCTGGCCGTGGGCGATTTGATGCGCACGGGCCAAACGGTGCAGTTTCAGGTGCGTGACGCCCAGACCGCGGATGAGGATCTTCGGAAGTTGCTGGCCAAAGAGCGGAACAGTCTGGCCAAAGCCCAGCCGCAGGGCGCGTTGTTGTTCAGTTGCCTCGGGCGCGGCGAGCGCATGTACGGCACGGCCGACCACGACATCCGCGTCGTGCAGGAAAACGTCGGGCCGGTGCCCACGGCCGGCTTCTTCTGTAACGGCGAGATCGGGCCCGTTGGCCGCCGCGCGTTCATCCACGGTTTCACCAGCGTGATCGGGTTGTTCACCGAACCCACCAAATAGCTCTCGCCCGGAATAGGGTTCCGACCTCCACGAGCCACTGGCTCCCGGCCCGGCTGCACCGACTGACCCGCCGCTGCGAGACCCTCGCGAAGGGGTTTTTTTTGTTCGGTTTTGGCGTCCGGCGGGTTCTTAATAGTGATTGAAGATGACGGACAGCCAGCAACTGCTTGTGGACTATGTCCGGAATGGCTCGCAAGAGGCCTTTCGCGAACTGGTGACGCGCTACCTCGGGCTGGTCTATTCCACGGCGATTCGGTTGGTTGGAGGTGACTCCCATCTGGCGGAGGATGTTGCCCAGACTGTCTTCGTGGATCTGGCGCGCAAGGCGCGCACGCTTCCCCACAACGTGATGCTCGGCGGCTGGCTGCATCGCGACGCGTGTTTTGTCGCTTCCAAGACCGTGCGGAGCGAGCGCCGTCGTCGAACCCGTGAAAGGCAGGCGGTCGAAATGAGCGTGTTCTCCGACCATTCCGAATCGGCTCTGGCACCGGTTGCATCCATCCTCGACGAGGCGATCAACCGCCTGGGCGCGAAGGATCGCGATGCGATTCTGCTGCGCTTCTTCGAGCAGCGCGATTTCCGCTCCGTGGGCGAAGCGATGGGGAGCACGGAAGATGCCGCGCGGATGCGGGTGAACCGAGCGCTGGAGAAACTGCACGTTCTGCTGAAACGTTGTGGCGTGACCTTGTCCGCGGCGGCGCTGGGAACCGTGCTCACCACTGAAGCCGTCTCGGCAGCGCCCGCGGGGCTGGCCGCGACGATTTCCGGCGCGGCTCTGGCGGGGGCGGCAGCGGGAACCGGAACAACATTCACCTTTCTGAAAGCGATGACCATGACAAAACTAAAAGCAGGCATTATCAGCGTGATTGTCATTGCAGGCGTGGCGACGCCCTTGGTGATTCAACATCAGGCTGAGGTGCGGCTACGCGAGGAAAACGAGTCGTTGCGCCGGCAAATCGCCCAGTTGTCGGCGGTGAGCAAAGAGAACCGCCGGCTGTCCAAGCTGCTGGCGAAAGGGTTGCCTGTGCCACATTTGCCCGCGCCCCCGATGACGGTCACCACGGTGCCGGCGTCGTCGCCAACGGACGACCAGGCCTCCACCAATTTGTATGGCCGATTGTCGAATGCGAAGCGGGAGTTGATTCCGGAGAAGGTCGAGTCCTACCTCAAAGCGAACCGGCGAAGCGCCGGAAGCCTGATCGCTGCGTACCACCTCACGGGCAATCCGTCCCTGCTGGAGGAGGCCATGCGGAATTATCCGACCGATCCGCAAGTGGACTTCGAGGCCGTGTTCAAGAAGGACGCTTCACCTGAGGAACGACGCCAGTGGCTGGACGCCTTCAAACAGGCCGCCCCGGATAACGCGCTGGCAGATTATCTCTCCGCGCTCGATTACTTCAAAGTGGGACAGACGGATCAAGCCGTGCAGGAGCTCATCGCCGCTGCCGACAAACCGCAGTTTCAAGAGTATCGATTGGACAGCATCCAGAACAACGGCGAATTCTTCCTCTCCCAAGGGTACTCGCCGGCCGAAGCCGAAGCCCTGGGTTTATACCAAATGTCGTTGCAGCAACTGACCGAGCTGAAGCGCTTGGGCCTGGATATCGTTGACCTGGCCAATTCCTACCGGCAGGTGGGCGACACGGAATCCGCGCAAGCCGCCCTCCAGATGGCCGTGAACCTGGGCCGACGCTATACCGACGGATCGTCACCGGCCGGCGAGCCGGTCATCAATCAGTTTGTCGGCATGTACATCGGACGCCAAGCCTTCAACGCGATGAATCCCGGCGATCCTTATGGTGGCAACGGCCAGACCGTTCAGGATCAGATCAACCGACTCGATCAACAAAAAGCGGCGCTGAAGGAACTGGTGAACCAGACCGAGCCCTTTCTGCAAACGATGCCCGATCAGGACTGGCTCACATACACGGAGCGTGTGAAAGTCTTCGGCGATGAGGCGGCGCGACAGTGGTTGGTCGGCAAATACGGGCAGAAATAATCGAACATACCCGGTCCGGGCTGTTCCAAGGGCGCACCTCGCTCCCACGCAATCGATCGGGCCGACGGTTGTGAACAGCAATCAGGCGGTCGGTCTCAGCGAATCTTCCACGGTCTTGACCAGCTTCTTGCGGTCCAGCGGCGTTTGAAAGTAATCGATGGCGCCCTCGCTCAACGCCCGCGCGTAGCCGTTCCAGTCCCCGTCGCGGGTCACAACGAGGATCGGCAGATCCTTGCGGCGCGACCGGACTTCGCGCACCAGTTCCATTCCCCTGCGGCCGTGCATGACTTCCTGGATGATGACGAAGTTGTACTGCTTCGCCCATTCCTCGACCGTGCTCAGGGCGTGCTGCGGATCGCTGATGGTCGTGACGGAATACCCCTTGGCACTCAAGGTGTCGCAAACGGTCTGCTGGTCCTCCGGGCTGTCCTCGATCAGGAGAACACTGCACTGCTTCACGATACGCCTCCTCTTCGGTTTGGTACTCGCCTACCGGCAGCATACGACGCGCGCGGGCGATGTCAATAACAGATGGAAGATCTCGCAGCGAGATTTCAGGTGCGGGACGGCGCGCGCGACTGGCCGTCGCGGTCGGTAAACAGCAACTGGACGACCTCGGACTGGTAGGGATGAAACGGATTGTTCATCACGAGCGGGTCCTTGCCCTCCACGGTGATCGAGTCCCAGTTGATGATGTAACTGCCCGCCTGATCCCGCAAGTGGCGGATGGCAATGCCCCGGGCCTGGGCGCGAGTGTTCGATGGGGGATTCTGGACGCAGAACGCGACCCGTTCCGGCGTGACCACGCGTTGCGTGCGGCCCTGCTCCGCCAGCGCAAAATACAGGCCCCGGCGCGGATCGATGTTGTGGTATTCGAGATCGAGCGATTGCACCCAGGGATCGTCCCAACTGA
>Ga0335069_10006198_pt1 | contig 17417 bp, 14 predicted proteins | sample Lox_Sample_11_FD_206714 | JGI IMG/M metagenome (GOLD analysis project Ga0335069, IMG submission 206714) | Soil microbial communities from Loxahatchee National Wildlife Refuge, Florida, United States - Lox_Sample_1.1 | ecosystem: Environmental > Terrestrial > Soil > Wetlands | place: USA... | reverse complement strand
CATCGCCTCAGGGGGCGCCGATGGTTTGATCAAGAGATTGGGGGAGCGTACTCAGAGCTTGCTGAGTAAATGAGGTCTCGAATCCGGCGAGCCGCTGACCGGACAGGACGGCGTTCGCAACGAAGATTCCCATGAGCAACAGAGAGAACACCGTTATCGGGGCGTCGCTTTGGACTCGGGGGCGGGGTCCTCAATATCGCTCGTGGCCGGCGACTCGACCGCGCTCGGCAAACCGATGGCCTCACGCAGCTCCGCCCGCCGCATCTGGTAATAGCTTGAGCGGATGAAGCTGTAGAAGTCGATCGATGCATCTTCGGCCTGCTTCAGCTGACCCAAACGATCCACCGCATCCAAGCCGGTGCCGGCAGCGCCGACGGCGAACTGAGATCCCGATGAGAGGGCGAGCTGCGGTCCTACGACGCGACCAAGCGGGTTGGCCACCATATCGACGGTCGACCCGATCGCATCGCGTAGCGTGGCCGGCCCCAAATACGGTCGTACGACGAAAGGGCCCTCGGCGAAGCCCCAGACGAACAGTGTCTGCCCGAAATCGCCGCTCTCCTGCTGCCACCAACCCTCGCGACTAGCGACGTCCAACAGTCCACCAAGGCCAAACGTCGAATTCACCAGAAACCGGCCGCCCGTATGCGCAGCCGCTTGGAAGCGACCTTGCAATACATTGTTGAGGAATATGCGTGGCTCCCTGAGATTCGAATTCAGATCATGCAAGCGGTCGTGAACGGGTCCCGGTATTACGGCTTTTACCGCTGCAGAGACCGGCCGCAGGACCTCCAGGTTCGCCGCCATGACCTGACGGTTCATGTTCTCATAGGGATCGTTGACCGGTAGCGATGCGTTTCCGGGCACCGTCGCACAGGCGGGCAAGAGCAGCAGCATGAGCAACGCGATCGCCCATCTGCCCCCAGCCTGCACGCCAGCCATTGTCTCCATCCAGAATGACGGCCGATGAAGCCGGGAGGTCATGCCAACACGGCCCAACGGGAACATACGATCGCTTCGCCGGATCAAGAGGTTACTAGCAGTTGCGCCAAGTGATGACTGTCACCAATTTGCATCACTCGGACTTTGTCGCAGTGATAGATCGCGGCGCATATCGCCGTGGCATCGGGCCAAGCCTGGCCGGCCTGGTCCAGTCGGGGCCCGGTCTGGAGGTCCCTGCAGCCGGGTCGAGACAACTATCCAGCCCGGGTCGGTCGCTCGATCAAGGTGCCGTCGCTAGCGACCCGGTATTTGTAGCGCCGCCAGGTGACGCGGCTTCCCACCAGACTGACAAGGTAGATCGCGAAGGCGGCGAGATCGTAGAGCGGGATCAACCAGTAGGGCTGCGGTCGCAGGCGAAAAGCGCGCTGCACTGCCACGCACAACACCAACCGGCAAGCAAGCGCGCCCGCCATAATGGCGCCGGCGCCGCTCGCGCCGAGCAAAGTGCCGACCAGGGCAAGCGCGAACGGGTGCAAGATCGCGGTTCCGGTGTAACCCGTCGGATCAATGAGCTTGCTGGTGCGCGCGATGCGCAGCTCTCTGGCGAGCATAGCCCAGATTCCGTTCGTGAAGCAGGCGTGCCCGATCGAGCCGGACGCGAACGCGATCTCGAGACCCGCCTTGCGGACCGCTTCGCCGATCGCATAGTCCTCCGCCAGCACATCGGTGAACGCGCGCAACCCACCAATCTCGTTGAGAGTTTGCCGGCGGATCGCAATCGTCGGGCCGAGGCATGGCTGGGCCAAACGGAAGCTCACTGCGGCGACGACCTGCGGCAGGAAATGCGTATTGATCGCAAGCGCCGCGAGCCGGCTCGCCACGCTTTCAGCCGCGATGCCGTGGTACAGAAAGGTTGCCGCCCCGACATTCGGCTGCTCAAGCGTCGCGACGACCTTGGCCAGATAGTCCGGACCGACCTCCACGTCACTGTCGCACATAACCAGCGTCTCGAATCGTGCGAGCGGCAGCATGTTGATCAGGTTCGAGACCTTGCGGTTGTAGCCATGCTCGCGCCCGTCAATGTGAAGCGTGATAGGCACGTCGGGGAAGTGCGCCTGCAGCCGCCGCACCACTTCGATCGCTGGGTCGGAACTCGCCTGTACACCGCAAATGATCTCGATCCGTTCTAGGTAGTCCTGAGTGCAGAATGACGCAAGGCGCTTGAACAGGTCCGGCTCGGCACCATCGAGCGGCTTGAGAATTGTGACGGGGGGATATGATGACGGGTCGGTGCGGCAGACGGGCGGGAGTCGCAAAACGACGACGCTCAGGAACAGGGTACAGGCGCAGCCCACGAGAGCCGCCGCGGTGCTGGCCTCTGCAAGAAAGTTGAGCGTGTAGTCCATCGGCCCCCAACCTGCAGAGTCGCGAAGCCGTACAGCCTCGCCGGAATGGCCAGCGATCGTGGTCCGCGACAGAACCAGGGTAGGACACTTCGCCTGCAGCCTTTCGGCCGCCAAATTCGCACGTCAGACGAACACCCCGACTAGGAGCTTCCCCCCAAGCGTCTCAGCGTAGCTGAGGACCGGGCCGACTCAAGCGAAAATACGGCATAAATGCGAATTGCCGCCTGATGTTGCAAGTTGATCACGCATCGGTTGCGTTCCCGGCGAGTGGGGCTGGCGCTTCGCCTCGCGGCGCGGCGCTGGTCTCCTCGTTGCACGGTGATCGACCTTCGGCTCAAACCGTGAATTTAACGCGCTGTTATTCATCCAGCTTCGTAGGGCTACAGAAGTAAGGACTCGGTCATGACAGGGATCGCGAATTTGGCCTTTGGCGGCGGTGCGATCATCTGCTACCGCACGGGCTAGTTTACGGCGTCGCTTGAGGCCGGCTCAAAGAAGAAAGCTGGCGCTCATTTGCGGATCATGGTTCAAAGCGGGCCGCGTCTGCCTGCGAAGCTCTCGCTTGCATCGTTGGAAAAAGGAAGTTGTTGACCTCAAACCATGAAGAGCGTGGCGATATTGCGATGACAGCCGCTGTGACCTGGCTGGTCCAGCGCTCCGCCAGCCATGCATGGGCGGTGCTTCTCGCGTTCCTGCTCCTGACGGCCGTCTGCGCCAGCTATTTCAAGCAGCATGTCGCCATCAGCACAGACAGCAAGAAGCTGATGTCGAGCTCGCTGCCCTGGCGCCAACAGGAGGTCATGCTCGACGCTGCTTTCCCGGAACGCATCAATCGCATTCTCGCCGTGATCGACGCGGCGACCCCCGAGGCAGCTGACAACGCGGCGGACGCGCTGGTGAGGGAGCTTTCCCCTCGCTCGGATGTGATCCGCACGATCGAGCGCGTTGGCGGCGGCGATTTCTTCGAGCGGAACGGAATCCTGTTTCTCAGCTTGGACGAGGTGCGTCGCGATACTGCCGACCTGGTTTCGGCCCAGCCCTTCCTCGGAACGCTCGCAGCGGATCCGACGCTGCGCGGTGTCATTCGTACGTTGTCGCAGTCGCTCGAAGGCGTACGGCGGGAAAAGACGACGCTGGACGATCTGAGGCCGGCGCTCACCGCAATCGGCGATGCCCTGCAATCGCTGGCGAATGGAAAGGCGGCCACCTTCTCCTGGCGCACGCTGATCGCAGGGCGGCCCGCAAAGCCCTCTGAGCTTCGGCGCTTCGTGAACATCCGGCCAGTCCTGGAATTTGGCGACCTGCAGCCCGGTGGCAAGGCAACGGCGGCCATCCGAGAGGCGATATCCAGAATCGGGCTCACGCCTGATAAAGGCGCGAGGGTGCGTCTCACCGGATCGGTGGTCCTGGCGGACGAGGAATTTGACAGCATCGCCGACGGGGCAGCCTTGAACGGCATCGTGACGGTGCTGCTCGTCAGCCTGGTGCTGTGGCTCGCGCTGAGGAAGGCGCGCGTCATTATCGCTGTGCTGATCAATCTCTTTGTTGGACTGGTTCTCACAGCCGCGGTCGGCTTGTGGATGGTGGGCGCGCTGAACCCGATCTCGGTTGCCTTCGCCGTCCTCTTCGTCGGACTCGGCGTCGATTTCGGTCTCCAGTTCAGCGTCCGCTATCGCTCCGAGAGATATGCGGGCGGTGATCTGGATCGGGCACTCGTCGCGACGGCCCGCGGGATGGCAAGACCGCTCGTGCTGGCGGCCGCTTCGATCGCCACCGCGTTCTACTCCTTCATGCCGACCGCATATCTGGGTCTTTCCGAACTCGGCTTAATCGCCGGGACCGGTATCCTCATTGCATTAGTGACCACCGTTACTTTGCTCCCGGCCTTGCTTCGGATCCTCAATCCACCTCCAGAAGAGAAGCCGATCGGATATGCCGCGCTGGCGCCCCTGGATCGCTTCTTGCACGACCAGCGCAGGTGGGTGGTCGGGCTGACGCTGGCTTGCACTATTCTCGGCTTGCCGCTGCTGGCCGGCATGCGCTTCGATTTCAATCCACTCAATCTGCGGCCTCAGGATTCTGAATCAATGTCGACACTGCTCGAGTTGATGAACGACCCTGATACCACTCCGAACACGATCGACGTGCTCAAGAGCAACCTCGCCGAAGCCCGCTCGACCACCGAGCGCGTGCGTGCGTTGCCGGAAGTCAGCCAGGTGGTGACGCTGCAAAGCTTCATTCCCGAGGATCAGGACACCAAGCTCGCCCTGATCGAGGACGCGAGCTTTTTCTTCCAGAATACCCTCGACCCTGAGCGGATCGACCCCGAATCGACGCCGGCCGCGACGAGGACGGCGATCGAAACGCTTGTGGTCGAACTGTCCGACGCGGTGCGCGATCTCGACACTCCCGTTGCCGTGCAGGCGCGCCGTCTTGCCGGTCTGCTCGCTGCACTGGCGACGGCGCCGCAAGCGCGGCTCGATGAGGCGGAGCGCGTCCTCGTCGTCCCATTGAAGACGACTCTGCGGCAAGTCAGACAGCTTTTGGCCGCTCAGCCTGTCAGTATCGACTCGCTCCCGCCCGCGATCAAGCAGCTCTGGGTCGCCGCCGACGGCCGGGCCCTGCTGGAGGTCTCGCCGAAGGGAGATGCCAACGACAACGCGAACTTGCGCCGCTTCGTCGCGGCGGTTCGTACCGTGGTCCCGGAAGCCGCCGGAACACCGGTTTCCATGATGGAAGCCGCCAATACCATGGTCACGGCATTCGTCGAGGCCGGCATTCTGTCGGTGGTAGCGATCGCTCTCATCCTGTTCGTCGCGCTGCGCCGCTGGATCGATGTTGCGCTGACCCTCGTGCCGCTGCTTGTTGCGATCGTGGTCACGCTGGAGATCTGCGTGATCATCGGGCTCAAGCTGAACTTCGCCAACATCATCGCCCTGCCGCTTCTTCTCGGCGTCGGCGTGGCCTTCAAGATCTACTATATTGTTGCATGGCGTTCGGGCGAGACCAACTTTCTGCAATCGAGCCTGACACGAGCCATCTTCTTCAGCGCCTGCACGACGGGCGTCGCATTCGGGAGTCTGTGGCTCTCCCACCATCCCGGCACATCGAGCATGGGCAAGCTCATGGCGCTATCGCTTGTCACGACCCTGGCGGCCGCCGTGATCTTCCAGCCTGCTCTGATGGCGACCCAGCAAAAGAGCCGCCCCGAGCGCTGAACGGCGATGCTGATTTGATATCGTCGGGAAGACGACTCCTGCCAGCACAACCCGGCTCGCGGCCCGCGTCCCGAAGGGCCGTGAAGGCGATGCCCGGATGACGCGCTGCGCCGGCTTACGATTTGGGCGTCGCGACGCGCACCAGCTGCCAGCGGCGTCGGCCTTCGGCGGCGTACCACAGCACAAGGGCCGGCAATCCAAGCAGGATGTCGCGCGCGCGCAGAACGAGCGAGAGTGCAAGTGCGCTGGCAGGATCGACCCCCAGCACCACGCCGACCAGAACGAAGGTCCCTTCCTGTATGCCAAAGCCGCCGGGGACGAAGAAAAATGCACCGCGGGCTGCATAGGAGAGGCTTTGCAGCGCAAGGGCTTCACCTGGCGACAACGGCCGATCGAGGGCTTGTGCGGCCGCCCAGATCTGCACTGCGCTCATCAACCAGCCTGCAAGGTGCAGCAGCAGCGCAAGCCCGACATGGCGGTGCCGCTGGTAGATGTCGAGCACGTTGCGTTCCAGGTCGAGCGTCGCTCCCTCATCGAAGAAGCCGAACATGCGGCCGATGCGCACGATGATTCGCTCCGCAACCCTGAGTGCACCGCGACGGCGGGTGATCACGAAGACGGCAAAGATAGGCGCCATCGCGACGAGGATGGCGCCGAGCCAGCGCGTCAGCTCGTCCGGATGGACCACCAGCACAAGCGGGATCAGTCCGATCAAGGTGTAGATCGCCTGTGACAACGACTCGAGCGCGACGTCGACGACCGTACTCGCGGTGGCGATGGCGGTCGTCACGCCGAATAGCGACAAAGCGCGCGCTCCGGCGACTTCCCCGAGCACTGGAACGATGCCGGCAAGGTTGGATACGCCGTTGCGGACGAACCGCGCGGCCAGACAGGACAAGAAGCTGGTATCTTCGGCGACGAACTTCCAGGCGCCGGCGCAAAATCCCATGGAGACCAGTTGCAGCATGCAAACCCAGGCGAGCCCGAGCCAGCCCACATTGTCGAGCGCGCGGTAGATCGGTGCGAGCCCGGCATGGACCGCGAGCGCGGCGATCAGGCTGACGCCCAGGGCGCCGGATACGGCGAGGTTGAGGCGCGCGGTCGTTAGCATGGGACACCTTCAGCAGTCAGGTCCGAGAACTTCGCCAGCCGGATGCCGGGCTGCCGGCATGCGGCAATCACATCCGGATCGGTGAGAGCCGCCAATTCCTCGGCAACGCGCCATCGCGCTGGCGGTCCGTAGGGCGGCGGCCAGGGCCCGCGCGCCGGATGCAGCCCGATTTCGCTCACCCCTGGCGGCAGCCCCTCAAGCAGGCGAAGCACCCAGCTCCGTCCGATGGCGCCGCCGTCGTGCTTGCCGAAGAACCAATCATTCGAGACGATCCCGGCAGACCGCAACATGCGGCGCATCAGGGTCAGGAGCGGCCAATGAGCCGCCACGTCAAACAGCCTGTGACTGAGCCCGACACGCCCCGCAGCCCGCCAAGAGTGGAGCGCAGACTCGCGCGGCAGCCGGATGGCGCGGATTCCATATTCCGGCGCGAGCGCGATGAGCGCGCCGAGCAGCCAGGGATGCTGATGAAAATGCTTGTGGCCGTCCACATGATCCAGCGTCAGGCCGGACTTGCGAAACAGTTCGAATTGCGCCCTGAGCTCGGCCAGCGCCTGACGGCGCACGTGCGGGAAAAGCGCGATCTTGGACCCGATCTTCCAGACCTCGCGACCGAAGCCGCGCCCGTTCTCATCGATCAGATCCGCAATCTGCTCCCTGCTCAGTGCGGCGGGGGCGTGCAGGAGGGCGATATGGAGGCCAACTCCGAGCGCAGGCATGCGCCGCGCCCGTGCGATCGCATCGGCGGCGGCGTCGCCGGCTACAACCAGGCTCGCCGACGTGAGCACGCCGCGGCGGTGCGCCTCCTCGACTGCCTCATTGACTTCGACGGACATGCCGAAGTCATCGCCGGTGATGATGACCTGGCGTCCGCTCATCCTGCCAGCCTTCGATCGGCGGCCGGCAGTCCTGCTGCAATGAAGTCCTCGGCGGCGATGTGGCCTCCCGGCTGTATGCTCAACTTGCGGCCGCGATAGATGATCGTACGGCTCGCGAACGCCCAGAGCCAGACGCCGAAATAGATGAATTCGCGGAGCATGAGAAGCCACGGCGTGGGCGTTCTTGCCGTCGGGGCGCGTCCGACCCGCGCTTCCACGGTTGCCAGCAGGAGGCCGCGCAATGCCGCAATAGACCCGAACAGCAGGGCAGTGGCCGTTCCCGGGTAGAGCGCGACCGTGAGGAGCGCAACGGGTAACGCGTGGGTGAAGATCAATCCGAGGCATTCGCCTGGCCGCAAGGCGCGCATCGTCCGCGCCCAACGCAACTCGTGGAGAAAGAGCTCACGGAGCCGAGTTTCCGGAATCGTGGTCAGGACGAGGAACGGCGCAAGCTCGATCTTTCGGCCACGTTCGCTGGCGATGCGGCCGATGTGAGCGTCATCCCCGATCGCCGTCGCCAGTGCACGAAAGTTGTCGAGCTCGGTTGCAACGAATTCACGGCGCAGCGCCATCAGCGGCGAGTAACAGGCGGTCACTCCGAACATGATCCCGTCGACCGCAGCCGCCGGCAAATACCAGGCGTCGATGTAAAGCGCGCCAAGTTGACTGACCCAGCTTTCCGGGTGCGCGGGCGCACCGCGATAGAGGCAGGTGACGATTGTGGCCGACGAGGCGGCGAGATGGGCGGTGATCTGCCGAAGGTGATCGGGGCCGATGAGGATGTCGCTGTCCGAGACCACGATCATATCGTGCTTGGCAAACCGCATCATGTTGATGAGGTTGCTCGCCTTGAAGTTTGGCCCATGCACGGCCGGGTCGACCACGATCTCAATATCGAGGCGCGGGTATTGCGCCTTGAGCTCGCGCACGATTGGAAGTGCCGAATCCGTCGGCGATCGGACGCCGAAAATGAGTTGCAGCGGAGCCGGAAAATTCTGACTGCAGAACGACACCAAAGCCTCGCGCAGCCGCGGCTCGTCGCCGCAAAGCGGCTTGAGAACCGTTGTCGCAGGTGCGTGCGCCGAAGCACCGCCGGCTTTCGGCGGCAGGCTTGATACGCACCAGATTGCGAGCAACAGATAGCTTATTGAGCCTATGGATATCGCGACGCAGGCGGCTAACGTTGCAACGGTGACCAAGTCAAACATAGTCCCGGCGTGCTCCGTCCTGAGCGCAACACAACTGCCGACGGCGGCGATGTATTGTCACCCATTGCCCCCAAATTGCCGATTATCACAGCGTGCAAAGCTTGGGCAACCTGAGGGCCGGGACAGTCCCGGTCCGCCCGCAGAATGTGAACCACCTGTGACAATCGGAGCACACCCAGAGGTCCGCAACCGATGTAAACGGTAATCGGCGATATCGCAGGCCGGCGGGAGTAAGCAGCCTGGCGCCGCAGGATTGGGTTGACATCGTCGCGCCGTTGGGCGAGCTGATCTTGCTCCGTGGCTTCCTGATGCGCGGACTTGCAGGCTTTTGCGTTGTACGGTGGTGCCAAGCGGGGCCACTGATTTGTGCTCGCCAGAGGGCTCAGTCATGATGCGCGCGTTATTCCTTCAAGCTCCAGCCTGCGACGGCTTCGACGGCGGTGCCGGCTCGCGCTATCAGGCGCGTCGCGAGATCCGCTCCTTCTGGTACCCGACCTGGCTGGCGCAGGCGGCGGCGCTCCTGCCCGGCAGCAAGCTGATCGACGCTGTACCGCACGGCATTGAGCTCGACGCCATCGTGCGCCAGGCGAGGCAATTCGATCTCGCTGTCCTGCACACATCGACGCCGTCCTTTCGGTCCGACCTCATTGCACTCGAGGCGCTCAAAGCGGCCAATCCAGCGCTCATCGCCGGGTTCGTGGGCGCCAAGGTAGCGGTTGATCCTGCAGGCAGCCTGGCGAGCTCGCCAAGCATCGATTTTGTTGCGGGAAACGAGTTTGAGTTCACGATCAGGGAGATTGCCGAAGGGCGCGAGTTCGCGAGGATTGCAGGTCTGTCCTATCGCGACCGTGACGGCACGATCAGGCACAACCCGCCGCGGCCAGTGCTTGAGGACATGGACCAGTTGCCCTTCGTCACACCGGTCTATCAGCGCCACCTGAGCATCGATAAATATTTTATCGGCTATCTGCATCACCCCTACATATCCTTCTACACCGGAAGAGGCTGCAAATCCCGTTGCACCTTCTGTCTGTGGCCGCAGACCGTGGGCGGCCATCGCTACCGCACGCGCAGTGTCAACAATGTGATCGACGAGATCGCCTGGGCGCGTCACGCGATGCCCCGCGTTAAGGAGTTCTTCTTCGACGACGACACGTTCACCGATGACCGTCCCCGCGCCGAAGCAATCGCGCGCGAGCTCGGCCGGATGGGCGTCACCTGGTCGTGCAACGCCAAGGCCAACGTCCCGCGCGAAACCCTGAAGATCATGCGCGATGGCGGGCTTCGGCTTCTTGTGGTCGGATATGAAAGCGGCAACCAGCAAATCCTCCACAATATCAGGAAGGGCATGCGCGTCGACATGGCACGGACCTTCGCGCGGCATTGCCATGATCTCGGCATCAAGGTGCACGGCACTTTCATTCTGGGTCTGCCCGGCGAGACCAGACAAACGATCGAGGAGACGATCCGCTTCGCAACCGAGATCAATCCGCATACCCTTCAGGTGTCGATCGCCGCTCCCTATCCGGGGACCGCGTTGCATCGGGAGGCGGCAGAGCAGGGCTGGCTTGATGCCGATAACGCCGAGCTGGTCGATGACAACGGGGTGCAGCTCGCACCGCTGAGCTATCCGCACCTTGGACACCAAGAGATCTTTGACTCGGTCAAAGACTTCTATCGTCGCTTCTACTTGCGCGCGCCGAAGATCGCCTCCATCGTCGGCGAGATGGCGCGCAGTCCGCAAATGATGCGGCGGCGGCTGCGTGAAGGGGTCGAGTTCTTCCGCTTCCTGCGCGAGCGCCAGGCGAAAGCCCACTGAACCATCTGGTGATCACGGCGGACGATTCAGTCTCCGCTCGGTCAGATGAGATGATCGGATCTTGATTGAGAGCGGCCGCTCACGGCACGTCGATGGACGTTCGGAACTGCGGCCACCAATGCCGGCGAGACGATTGGAGGTGAATCCCGCTCAGCGCTTGGGTAGTTGAAACTGGCAAACCGCCCACAACACGAAGCTGCGCGGAAACAGCCGGAGCAAGGGCGGCACGAGCTTGAGGCCGAGGCCGGGTAGAACAAGGCGCTTGCCGGTCATCAGGCCTCGATACCCTGCCCACGCGACGTCAGCCGGAGATTGACGCAGAATCAGCGGATCGAAGCCGGGCTCAAATCCGGCCCGCGCCTGGAATTCGGTAGGCACCACACCAGGGCACACCAGGGTCACCCGTACCCCGTGCGCGGCAAGCTCGTGTCGGAGCGCTTCGCTCAATGACAACGCATAGGCCTTGGACGCGTAATAAACGGCCATCCCCGGCCCCGGCAGAAAGCCGGCAACCGAACCGATATTGAGGATGCCGCCCTGATGTTTGATCACGCTGTCGGCAAAGCGTAAGCAGAGATCCGTCATCGCGCGGATGTTGACGGCGATGATGCCGAGCTGCTCAGCACGATCAAGCTCGACGGCGCGGCCGAACAGACCGAAACCAGCATTGTTGACGAGATACTCGACCTCGACGCCTGCAGCAGTGATCTCCGCGGCGATCTTGTCGCCGGCATTGGGCTGCTCGAGATCGCAAACGATGACGATCGGGGATGCGCTACCTTTAGCATTGAGTTCGGCTGCGAGCGAATTGAGGCGATCCGCCCGTCGAGCCGTTAAGGCCACGCGATGACCGTTCGCAGCGAATACCCGCGCCAGTTCGGCGCCTATTCCCGCTGACGCACCAGTAATCAGTGTCACAGGCTCGGTCACGATTTCGGTGCTCCATCTGAACTTCCAGCAGGTCGTCCACTCGGACCAGGCCCTGAACTCTGAAGTTCCAAATACCCGGAATCAGCACGACGAACGAGTCTCCCTAGGCTCAATTCCGGCCAGGCTTTGCCTGGTAGCAAGCTCTTCAAGTGTATCACCCCCTGGGCTTCGGGAAGGAAGGCCCGATGCAGGCCTCGCGGTGCGCTGGAGGCGTAATCGATTTTCCACGGCACTGGCAAAATTGGGAAAGAGTTCAACTTTTACACCCACCGTCGAGACTTGCTCAATGTAAATTGGGCCATTCTGCGAAATGATTTCGGCTTGACGCTTGGTGCCGACATCATCGTAGCTCGTGAGAGTTGTGAGCACATGCTTGTGAGTGAGATCGTGCGACCACGCCTTGTTCAGGTGTCTCACACGTGAGGTCGCGGCTTTCGAGCCCGCTTTTCCCGCGTCCGTTTGGCTCAGAAATGGGCGCCAGAGAGAACGGCCTCAGGCGACTTTTCTTTCCCTCCGGATGACGATGAAGAGTTCTGAGGAGAGAGGGGGAAACGCGTGAGTCGCCTCCCCGCTACCAGAAAAATCAAGAGAGGCGGCCGCAGGCGGTGACGACGACATCGCGGTCATGGAAGGGATAGGTCAGGTCCGGCAGGCCGGCATAGGCGCGCGCTGAAGCGGTGTAGAGCTCGGCAGGGCACTTCATGTCGAGCGGCTCGTGCGGACGTTCGGTGTTGAACTCGCGGAGGAAAGCATCGAAGCGCTCCTGCTGCTGCAGGCTGTTACCAAATCGATCCAGGCGTCAAAGAGTGAGTGGCGCCCTCGGGGCTGTGCAAAATGCTGTTATCGTGGCTTGACCGTACATGCCATAGGCCGTCCGGGCCACGCCAGCGAACCGCCTGCCGTTAGAATTGCCCCGGCAACGGCGTCGCTCCGTGCTAGCCATCGTCATCGCCGTCACGCCCAGCGCTGATTCATACAATAGTATGACGGCAGTGATTTGGCTGGGCGCGATCACGCTCCGAACCCGGATCAGGTTTCGATAGGACACGCCGAAGTAGGCCTAACGCTCCACCCCTTGCGGTCTTTAGCCTACGGTGGCTAAACAGTCGCCGAAGTGACGTCAATGGCGTCTGGAAGAACCTGAGGATTATTCTATGTCGTACGGCCGGAAGATTGCCGTTATTGATTTAGGTTATGTGGGCCTGCCCGTGGCCGCCGCGTTCGCGCGTGCAGGTAGCCGGGTGATCGGGTTCGATATCGATGCCGAGAGGGTCCGGGAACTACAGACCGGGCACGACCGAACGCGCGAGGTCGATTCCGTCGATCTCAAACGTGCGACGCTGGATATGACCTGCGACAAAGCGGACTTGCGGCTTGCTGATTTTTTCATAGTGACGGTGCCGACCCCGATCGATGCTGCAAACAGGCCCGATTTGAGCGCCATATTCGAAGCCTCGCGCATGGTCGGGACGGCGCTCAAGAAGGGCGATATCGTGGTTTATGAATCGACAGTCTATCCCGGCGCTGTCGAGGAGGATTGCGTGCCGATCCTCGAGCGGGCTTCCGGCTTCAAGGCGGGGACGGACTTCGATGTCGGCTATTCGCCCGAGCGAATCAATCCCGGCGACAAGAAGCATCGCTTCGAGACCATCACCAAGGTCGTCTCCGCGCAGAATGGGCGAGCGCTCGATATCGTCGCCGATGTCTATGGTTCGGTGGTGACCGCTGGCCTGCACCGCGCGCCCTCGATTAAGGTCGCGGAGGCGGCGAAGGTGATCGAGAACACCCAGCGCGACCTTAACATCGCCTTGATGAACGAGCTGTCGCTGATCTTCCAGTCGCTCGGCATCGACACCGGCGACGTGCTCGCGGCAGCCGCCACCAAGTGGAATTTCATGCCCTTTCAGCCCGGTCTTGTCGGCGGCCACTGCATCGGCGTCGATCCCTACTACCTGACCTATCGCGCCGAGAGGGCGGGCTACCACCCCGAGGTCATTCTGGCCGGCCGCCGCATTAACGACGAAATGGGGCGCGAGATCGCGCGCGAATGCATTCGCGGCGTGTTGCGCCGCAAAGGAAGAGCCGACGTGGTGACCGTTCTCGGCATGACATTCAAGGAGAACGTGCCTGACATCCGCAATTCCCGCGCCATCGACGTGGTGCGCGAGCTGCAGTCGTTCGGCGTCAAGGTGCAGATCGCCGATCCGCTGGCGGATCCGCATGCCGTCGAGGAGGAATATGGGATCGCCCTGAGCGACATCGACGCGCTCGAGCCCGCCGATGCCTTGATCTTGGCCGTTGCGCATGATGCGTATGTCGAGGGCGGCTGGCGCCTGGTGCAGCGCTTGCTGCATGAGGGCGCGGGTCTCATCCTCGACGTGAAAATGAAGCTCGATCGCAGCGCGAGGCCGTCGGGCATCGAGCTGTGGCGACTTTGACGACCGGAGCAGCTCCAGTGTTGTGTCGGCATCTGCGGGCGGCGTCGACAGCGTCAACGACTACTACGATCCCACGCTGAAGAGGCGCGGCTTGCGTGTGACCCGAAGTTTACCTTCGTCAAGCTCGACCTTTCCGATCGGACGGCAAACGGCAGCAACTCGCGTCCCTGCGCGAGCAGCCGCTGGGCGACGTGAAATCCGATGAACCCGGCAGCCGCTCTATCTGCTGATCGCCAAGTCATTCCGTGCCGAGAAGAGATAACCTGTGCTGATTAGGTTCGAGTACTGCGCCAAGACACCAAAGCTCAAGCGCCGCTCGGTGGATACTCGTTGCGGAAAACGACAAATTTGCGTTGCTGATCCAAACTAATTCCCCCTGTAACCATGGGCGTCTCGCGATTTTAGTGGGACAGGGATTCAGCTGGTGAGACACTGTAGCGGAAGGGCACTAGAAATCTCGCTGGCGAACGCCGCGACCGCATCGGCCACTGCATTTTTCTGGTCGATCAGGCAATAGGGATTTTCCGCGAACAGGTCGGAGGAGGGCAGGCGCTATGAACGACCTTGAAGCAATGAAGCGGTCGATTTCCGCAACCCTCGACGAAATAGCCCTAGGTGAGCGTGGATTCAAAGAGCAGCATGGCGTTGCCATTGCCGACGTTGACGAATGGCAGCAGCTGAAGGACATCGTCGCGCGGATCGAGCGACGTTTGGGATCACAACTAGCTGAGCGGGCCACCAATCCCCGCGCCAAGTTGGACGAGGTGTCCCGATGAGCGGCCGTCGATCCAGAGACTGCGCGCGGGACGGCGCAAGCACGGTGGCCGGTCTCGCCAACACCACGCTGGCCTTCTTCGGGCTCGGCGGCGGCACGGCGCTGGTCGCGATGGATCTGCGCCCACAGCTGTGCGCCCGCGTCAAATAGATCACCTTGGCCCCTACATACAGCATCTCAGTTCCCTGTGTGCACCGAAAACCCTATCCGTCTTGATGCAGCAATGGATCACCTAAGCTGGCGGAATGATAGGGCTGCTCATTTTCGTTTTGGCCATCCTGGTCTCGCCATTCAAGTCGAAGTTGCGGCTTGAGGCTGAGAACGCGGGGCTTCGACATCAGTTGAATGTCTTGAGGCGCAGGCTGCATCGTCGCGCCCGGCTGATGAACGGTGACCGCTGGTTCTTTATCCAGCTTTATCGCTGGTTTCCGTCAATCCTTCAGGTTCTCACAATCATCCGGCCCGAGACGCTCGTGCGTTGGCATAGGGCCGGCTTTCGCCATTTTGCATCGTGTCTCAGGCGCTCAGAGTCGGGAGCATACCACTCTCAGACCCGGCGAACCCAAAAAAAGCGTTCTTTGCGACATGCGCCCTGATCTCCCAAGATTGGGGCGTCCGATGGAGATACACCGCGGCAAGCAAGCTCTCCATTCGATCGCCTGTTCAACAGGCATAACCCCCAACGCTGGATCCGATGCTCTGGCGACGAACTCTCATCGCTTCATCAATTGCCTCACTCACTGATCGCTAACCTCGCTAGTGACGAAATCGCCAAACAATTCCCATCGCTCGCCATGGAATCGTATGAGCTGAAGTTGCTTGATCGGTGCAAAGTCAGTTGCGCTGGTGTTGACCGTGACGCCGGGCAAGAGCCCATCGAGCTGAAGACCTTTGATGCTCGCGGCCTGCTTCATGATGTTCGCACGAGTCAGATCGTCGCCGCACGCCTGTAGTACATGGATCATTGTCTGTGCGAGATTGTAGGCGACCACTACGGATAAGTCTGCGCGGTTGCCTTGCGGAAAGTATTTCGTTCGCGCTCTCTCTAAACGGACGCCCCGTGCCAATCCAAAATCTGCCCGCGCTCTCCCGTGGGCGGCGGGAAAACTTCGTCAACTGTTCGTTCGGTAGCTCAGGTTGCTGCGGATTGGGGATATGTTCTCGCCTCAGCCGCCTTGCGTGCGCGGCCAGCCACTGGCGGTTGACCTCCCGCGAGGCCGCCAATTTGAGGTCGGGATGATGAGCTAGCTTGCCGGCACGTCAATAGGCGAGTTGCTTTGTTTGTTGCCCGGGAGCACCAACACTCGTCCTCTCCCGTAAATCGATCCGTTCCTACAAAGAGGACTCAACGCTGAGCCGACGCACCATTGGAAGTCGCTCGTGAAGAACTTGCGCGGCGCGGGGCTCAAGCGATATTTCGGGCCGGAACGGTTTCGATGAAGGGTCTCAGAAGGCCTTTGAGTGCCTCAGGCGAGGGGTCGGAGTTCTCCCTGGGAATAACGGTCACCACTCTAGAGAGCATAGCTACGCGGCCTGCCTTGGCGGCCTTCTTCCGGCGGATGGTCGAAAATCGAGTCCGTCTGAAACTGATTCCCGTAAGCAAAGAGTCGGGTAGGGGCTCGATTACCTTCTGCCAGACTAATTTAGGCGTCGCGCCATTCCGACAGCGCGAGACTCCGTAGTAGTCTCAACCATCCACAAGGCTTCAAAATGTTCCTGGTCACAGCGCGAGGGCTCGCCGAAGATCGTCGTGCTCAAAGGCGCTGACCATGCGGTTGATATCAGCCGACCGGGCGCCGACCGCCTTCGCGATGTTGCGCCATGTGGCGGTGACCGTCGCGACCTCTTTTATGATGGTGCGGGCCTGCGCCAGCGTCAGCCCGAAATACTCTGATGCGGCCTCAAGCAGGTCGAGCGAACAGGTGCCTTCGTCCAGATCGATGTTCGTGGTCAGAACGCGCGCCTTCACATCAGTTGGCACGGGATTGAGGTCATAAGCTGGAGACAGCGACCAACCGGCCTTTCCCAGCCAGAGGAAGCCGTGATTGCGCAGGTGGTCGTCGACATTGGAAATCAGCACATTGAAGACGACGCGCCGATAGAGGGCATGAGCGTCGGTCTTTCCCTGCGCGCCGTGTTGCGCGAGTGCGTCGACAATCTCGGGATAGCTGCCGCGCTCACCGTCCTTAGCGCCCATCATCGCCATTGCTGACAAGAAGGGAATACGGGTCGCGCCGGCGCGGTCGAAGCGCCGCGATAGCATGACCGCCTTGCCAGCCACTTCGATGAGCTCGTGTTGTGGAGTAATGATGCCTGCTTGGCCGGCCAGCCGCAGCGCGATCTCCTCCCAAGTCTCCATGCTGTAGTCATCGGTCTCCTTCGGAAACTTGGCGATGGAGAGGTTGCCATGCTGGTCGATGATCGACGCCTTCGGCCGCGCGCCACCGAGCGAGGAGCCGGGCGCGAAGATGAGCTGAAGGTCTTCGTCCGTTTCCTCGTCCCGGAGAATGCGTTCGGTGATCTGGAGCAGACGGCCGAGTTCTATCAGGGCCGGCACGCCGGCGCGGATCGGCGCCTGAAAAGCTTGTTCGCCGACCCAGCGGAAGCGGAGTGCGCCAAGCCGCGTCTCATCGGCGACGCGGAGCAGATAGTCGCTTTCCGCAAGCGTGCGAACGGCGCGACCTTCTCGGTC
>Ga0335069_10006197_pt1 | contig 17421 bp, 15 predicted proteins | sample Lox_Sample_11_FD_206714 | JGI IMG/M metagenome (GOLD analysis project Ga0335069, IMG submission 206714) | Soil microbial communities from Loxahatchee National Wildlife Refuge, Florida, United States - Lox_Sample_1.1 | ecosystem: Environmental > Terrestrial > Soil > Wetlands | place: USA... | reverse complement strand
CCAGCTTCAGCAGCAGCGGCCCGACCCGCGACGGCCGGCTCAAACCCGACATCGTCACCGGCGGCCAGTGGGTCTTGTCGGCGTGGTCGGTGGGTGACGGCACGGGCTCCGGTCTCGCCGGTGTTCCGGTCGATCCGCGGCGCGTCAGCGCGGACGGCACGCATGTGTCCTCTCGGGGGACGAGCTTCTCGGCGCCGCAAACGGCAGGCGCTGCGGCGTTGCTGTTGCAAGCCAATCCCACGCTGTCGGCGTCCGCGATCGCGGACATCCTCACCTCGACGGCACAACAAGACAGCTTCACCGGATCGACCCCGAATCAATTGTGGGGGCACGGCAAGCTCGATATAGCCGCCGCCGCGATCGCCGTCGCGCCGCCCTGCGTCGGTGACTGCGACGGGAACGGCCGCGTGGACGTCGATGAATTGGTGACGACCGTACGCATCGCGCTGGACCTCGCCGATGTGATGCAGTGCCGATCGGCCGACCATGACGGCAACGGACGGGTAACGGTCGACGAGGCCCAGGCCGCCGTGAACGCCGCGTTGAATGGATGTCGTTGAGTGCGGAATGCGGAGTGCGGAATAGGGAGAAGATTCCGCATTCCGAACTCCGCACTCCGCATTGTCTTGATTGTCCGCCGGTCGTCGCGTATCAACGACGCCGATGGCCCGACCAGATCGACGTGTCGTCGTGACCGGGCTCGGCCTGGTGACACCGCTCGGCAGCACCCTCCAAAAGAACATCGACGCGCTCATGACCGGGCGCTCGGGCGTGGCCCCGATCACTCTCTTCGATGCGTCGGCCTATCCTTCACGGATCGCCGGCGAGGTGCGTGATTTCAACCCCGAAGACTTCATCGAGAAGAAAGAGATCAAGAAGATGGATCGCTTCATCCATCTTGCGATCGGGGCGGCGCAGATGGCGGTCGACGACGCAGGGTTTCGCGTCGATCCCGGGTTCGCAGAGCGCGTCGCGGTGATCGTCGGCGTCGGCATGGGTGGAATCCGGACCATTGAGGAAACCGTGACGGCGTATAACGAGCACGGCCTGCGCCGGGTATCTCCCTTCTTCATCCCCCGGTTGATTGCCAATCTCGCGCCGGGCCAGATCGCGATTCGCTTCGGCGCGAAGGGAGTCAACTACTCGCCAGCCAGCGCCTGCTCGTCAGGCGGACACGCGATCGGTGAAGCGTATCGTTTGATTCGCTTTGGCTATCAAGATGCCGCCATCGCGGGCGGCGCCGAGGCGGCTGTGACCCCACTCGGGGTCGGCGGTTTTGCGGTGATGCGTGCGCTCTCGACCCGCAACGATGAGCCCGAACGAGCCAGCCGCCCGTTTGATCGCGGCCGCGACGGCTTCGTCATCGGCGAAGGCGCCGGCGTCATGGTGCTGGAATCGCTCGACGCCGCGCGCCAACGCGGCGCGCGCATCTATGCCGAGGTCGTCGGCTATGGCGCCAATGCCGATGCGTATCACATCACCGCACCGTCGCCCGATGGCGAGGGCGCGACGCGCTGCATGCGACTGGCGCTCGAAGATGGCGCCGTTGATCCGATGGAAGTCGACTACATCAACGCGCACGGCACCTCGACGCCCTACAACGACGCGACCGAAACCAAGGCGATCAAGCGGGTGTTCGGCGAGCACGCCGCGCGCCTGGCGGTCAGCTCCACCAAATCGATGACCGGCCATCTGCTGGGTGCCGCGGGCGGCGTCGAGGCGGCCTACACCGCACTGGCGCTCCACGCGCAGTGCATCCCGCCAACCATCAACTACGACGATCCCGATCCCGAGTGCGATCTCGACTACGTGCCGAACGTCGCCCGGCCGGCACGTCTGCGGGTCGCATTGTCCAATTCGTTCGGATTCGGCGGCACCAACGTGTGCCTCGCGCTTCGCCGCTGGGAGTGACGGCTGACTGACCTATTTTCACGCCGGTTGTTGGTGGTCGTCGGAAAGGGCGGAGTCGGCAAGACTACCGTGGCGTGTGCGCTCGGCCTCGAGGCCGCGCGCATGGGCAAGCGCACCGTCCTCGCCGAGGTCGACGGCAGCGGCCGCGCCGCCGGACTATTCGGTGCCGAGCCGGCATCGGTCGGCGAGGCCGTGCAGGTGCGTCCAAATCTCCATATCCTCAATGCCGACGGCAAAGCGTCGCTGGAAGAGTATCTGGCGCTGATCATTCCGATTCGGCGGTTGCTCGACGCCGTGTTCGCCAGCCGCATCTACAACTACTTCGTTGCCGCCGCGCCGGGGCTCAAGGAGTTAATGACGATCGGCAAGATCTGGTGGGAGGCCGAGCGCCTCGACGAGGCGACGGGGCGGCGCCGCTGGGATCTGGTGATTCTCGACGCGCCCGCCACCGGTCACAGCGTCCAATACTTGCGCATGCCGCAGGCGACCCGCGACGCATTCAGCGCCGGCTGGGTCGCGCGCGAGTCGCAACGCGTCGTCGATCTGCTCACCGACCCGCACCGCACCGCGGTGAATTTCGTCACCACCGCGGAAGAAATGCCGGTAAACGAGACCATCGAGATGTACCGCGAGCTGTGCGGCGAGTTGCACATGCCGCCCGGGATGCTGTTCGTCAATCGCGTCCATCGCGTGAACTTCCATCGCGAGGACCTCGCGCGCGTGACGACCGCCGCGGCGACTCTCAAGTCGCGCGACGAACGGGCGCTGCTTCAGGAAGTCGTGCGACGCGGCCATGAGGAACTCGGATGGGCGGAGATCAATACCGAGTACCTCAAGCGGCTGAGCCGTGAAGTCGATCTCCCGCGTGTGGAATTGCCCTATGTCTTCGCCGAGGAGTTCGGTTTGGAGCAAGTGCGCGAGTTGTCGCGTCACATCGAAACGGTCGGCGGCGCCGTCGCGTCGAAGCGAGCCGGAGCATGAAGACGCTCGATACGGTCCTGGCGCGCCATCGCGTGATGATTTGCGCCGGCAGCGGTGGCGTCGGCAAAACCAGCACCGCTGCCGCGCTGGCGCTCTACGGCGCGCGACAGGGGCTGCGGACGATCGTGCTGACCATCGATCCGGCACGCCGGCTCGCCGACGCGCTGGGGTTGCACGCCGTCGGCAACGAAATGCGCGGCGTGCCGCGGCAATTGCCGATCGAGGGCGACGGCACGCTCACCGCGATGATGTTGGATCAGAAGGGGGCGTGGGATGCGCTGGTCGAGCGACACGCGCCGTCACCCGAGGCGCGTGATCGCATTTTGACCAACCGCTTCTACCAACATCTCTCGCAAACCTTCGCCGGCTCGCAGGAATACATGGCGGTGGAACAGTTGTGCGAGATCCACGACAGCGGGCAATACGATCTCATCGTCGTCGACACCCCGCCGACGCAGCACGCGCTCGATTTTCTCGAAGCGCCGCAGCGCATCGCCGATTTTCTCGACAAGAGCGTGGTGAAGTGGTTCGTCAAGCCGTACTTCTCTGCGGGCTGGGCGACGCTGCGGTTCATGAACCGCACCGTCGGCGTCCTGTTTCGGAAGATCGAAGAAGCCACCGGCGTCGCCGCGCTCGCCGAAGTGTCGGACTTCTTCACCTCGATGGGCGGGCTGTTCGAAAACTTCGAAGCGCGCGTGCGACGGGTGTATGAGCTGCTGCGCGCGCGTACCACCGCGTTTGTCCTGGTTGTCAGTCCCGAAGAACAAGTGTTGCGCGAGGCTGAGTACTTCTGCCGCGCAGTCGGTGAGCTACGCATGCCACTCCGCGCGGTCGTGTTCAACCGCGTGCATCACGAGTTCAGCGGGCGCGGGCGCATGCTCGACCGCGACCGATTGGTGGCGCTGCTCGCACGCGCCGGCGCGCAGACCAGCGGCGAAGCCCTCGCGGACAACTTTCTCCGTTTCGAAGCCGTCGCGCGGGGCGACATGGTGCGAATGGAGGTGTTCCGCGCGCAATTGTCCAAGCACGTCGCCATCGCGGAGGTGCCGAATTTCGACGCCGACTTGCACGATATGGCCGGCCTGGCGCGCATGCACCCGTATCTGTTCGAGAGCGCAGCGTCGCGCTCTCGAACGAGTGAACGCGCGGGACCGACCTTCGGCGCGTGACGTCAACCTACTCTGCGGCGATCTCGACGGCGGCACGCTGCGTGTCCCAGCTCGCGCACTGCGAGCATCGGCCGCTCCATTGTGGAGCGCCGCCGCCGCAGGTGCGACAGATATGGGCCGCGCCTGCACCGTCGCTGACCAGCGCCGCATACTCCCGCAGTGCCTGATCGAGCCGCCCCAGTGCATGGAGCGCTTCGGCGCGGAGTCCGCGCGCGAACGGCGTCGCGCGTAATCCGGCGTCGACCGCGTCGATCTCGCTCAATGCGTCGCTTGGGCGGCCGTCGATCAGTGGTAGTCGCGCCAGCCAGAGTTGCATGGCGTCCCCCCGCACCTGAGGTGCGCGGAGGCGGCGGAGCGTTTGGCGCCAGTGTTGACGGGACGGCGGCGCGGGATCGTGGCGCACGAGGCGTTCGACCAACACGGAGCGCGGCGACTGGCGGAGCGTCCGCTCCCAGAGCGTGACGGCCTCATCGGCTCGGCCGCTTGCGACCAGGGCATCGCCGAGACTCACGACCGCGGGTACAAACCCCGGGTTGGCATCGACGAGGATCGCCAGCGCGTGCAGTTGCTCGCTCGGATTCGGCCGAGCCAGCGCATCTTCGTACTCCAAGCCCAGCAGGCGAGCGCGTTCGCGCGCGATCATCGCCGCCTGATTCAGCGTCCGCAGATACACCTTCTGAACGGCGGCGGCTTCCCCCCATCGCGCGGTGGCTTCGTAGCGATCGCGCAGCGCGATCAGCACGCGCGGCGCATGCGGATGCTGCGCGCGCAATTGTTCGAGCGCCTGAATCGCGCCGAGGTGGTTGCCCTGCCGCGCGCAGGCTTCGCTGAGCGCGAGCAACAATTCCCCGTCGGTACGATGCTCTTCCAGCGCGTTGGCGAGCACGCGTTCGGCCGCGGCGGCGTCGCCGTCATCGAGGTACGAGGTGGCGGCGGCGAGGACCGCTCGCCCGCGGCTGGGGTCGCGCCGCCACGCCCGAATCAACACCGCACGCCCGTCGTCGCTCTTGCCGGCCCACAGCAGCGCGCGCCCGCGCTGCTCCATCGCCTGAGCCCGCGCGTCGCGGCGGCCACGCCGGCCGTGCCACTGGCCGCGCAACCAGGCGCCGGCGCTGCGCACGCCGAGGCCCACCATGATCGCGGCGGCTCCGGCAAGGAAAGCCCCAACCAGGACGACGCCGAGTTGCATCGAGGGCAGCACGTAGCGCGGTGCGAGGTGAACATCGACGCTGACGGGATTGAGCCAGGCGAGATAGGGGATGGCGCACAACAGAACGCCGCCCGCGACGATGGCGAGAGCGCGTTTCATCTCGGTGCTCGGATGGTGTTAGCCCAGGGCGCCGGCGAGGCGCAACTCGCGCGCCTGGCTCCGATACGGTTCCGGCAGCGTGACGTGCGGCGCTTGCGACCACAACCGCTCGAGGTCGTAGAACTCGCGTACCGGCTCGTAAAAGATGTGGACCACCACGTCGCCGAAATCCATCAACGCCCACTGGCCGCGATTCAAGCCTTCGACCGAGAGCAGTCGAATGCCGAGCCGACCAAGTTGCTCCTCGATGCCCTGTGCAATGGCCTGTACCTGCGTATCCGACCGGCCGGTACACACCAGGAAGTAGTCCGCAAGCGACGTCAGCTCGCTGACCTCCAACAGCACCACGTCGTACGCTTTCTTTTCCAGTGCAAAGCGCACGCACAGCAGGGCGGTCTCGCGAGCGTCAGCCGTTGGCAAGAGTCGTCACCCTCCCGCGATACAAGCGGTGTCGTTCGATGTAGCGTTCAACGGATAGTGGAACCAGATAGCGAATGGAGGAGCGTTCGCGGAGGCGTGCACGGATGGCCGAAGCCGATATCTCAAGGTCACTGATGCGCAAGAAGATGATCTCGTTCCCCGTTTCGTGCAGCCAGCGTTTACTGCGAGGTTGATAGCAAAACTCCTTGCGTACGGCAACGGGCAAAGATCCCGTCGCGTCACCGATCGTGAAGCCCGGTCGCGATGTTACGACGACGTTACACAGCCGGAACAGGTTGCCGTAGTCGCGCCACGTCCCGATTTCGCGGAACTGGTCCAAGCCGATGATGAGAAACAGCTGCGTTTGGGGATGCCGGACGCGCAAGACGCGCACCGTGTCGATCGAATACGAACCGCCCGCCCGCTCAATCTCGATCACCGAGGCGCGAAAGCGCGGGTTGCCGGCGATCGCGCGCCGCACCATTGCCAGCCGATGATGCGGCGGTGCCAAACGACGGTGAGGCTTGTGCGGAGGCGCGCCGGCCGGAACGAACAGCACCCGATCGAGATCGAGCATCTCCGCCACTTCTTCCGCGCTGCGCAGATGCGCCAGATGAATCGGGTTGAAGCTGCCGCCGAAAATCCCGAGCCGGCGGCGGGCGCGGCGGGCGGAAGGTCGGACTCGAGTCAACGCGCCCTCGCGGACTACTCGCGGATCTGGCCGCTGCCGTAGACGACGTACTTGTAGGTCGTCAGCTCGCGCAAGCCCATCGGGCCGCGCGCGTGCAAGCGATTGGTCGAAATGCCGACTTCGGCGCCGAAGCCGAACTCGAACCCGTCGGTGAAGCGGGTCGAGGCGTTGACGTACACCGCCGCCGAATCGACCTCGCGCAGAAAGCGCCGCGCGCGGTCGTAGTGCTCGGTGATGATCGCGTCGGAATGTCCGGTGCCGTAGGTGTTGATGAACCCGATCGCGTCGCTCAGCGAGTCGACCACTTTCACCGACAGGATGAGATCGAGATATTCCGTACGCCAATCCTCTTCCGTTGCCGGAACGACGTCGCCGACGAGCGCACGCGTGCGCTCGCAACCGCGGATTTCGACGTTGGCCGCGCGCAGCCGCGCAATCGCACTCGGCAAGAAGGCGTTCGCCACGGCCTGATGCACCAGCATCGTTTCCATCGCGTTACACACACCCGGACGCTGCACCTTGGCGTTGAACGCGATGCGCCCGGCCATCGCGAGATCGGCGTGCCGATCCACATAGGTGTGGCAGATACCGGCGTAGTGCTGAATGACCGGAATCGTCGACGACTCGGTGATTGCGCGAATCAGGCTCGGACCGCCGCGCGGCACGATCACGTCGATGTACTGAGCCTGCTGCAGCAACACCCGCACGGCTTCGCGATCGGCCGTCGGCACCAGTTGCACCGCCGCCTCGGGCAGACCGGCTTCGACGATCGCCGCGCGGATCGAGTCGGCGATCGCTTGATTGCTGTTGAGCGCTTCGGAGCCGCCCTTGAGCACCACCGCATTCCCGGCCTTGAGGCACAGACTCGCGGCGTCGGCGGTGACGTTGGGACGCGACTCGTAGATCACCCCGACGACGCCGAGCGGAATCCGCACCTGGCCGATCTCCAGCCCGTTCGGCCGCCGCCACTGCGCGATGGTTTCCCCGACCGGGTCGGGGAGTTGAGCGATCTGTTCGAGCCCGGCCGCCATCGCCTCGATGCGCGCTTCGGTCAACGTCAGACGATCGATCAGCGCAGGCGACAGCCCCGCGTTACGGCCGTTGTCGACATCGCGGCGATTCGCCGCGAGCAACGAGTCCGCTGCGCCACGTAGTCGCGCCGCCGCGCGTGCCAGCGCGTTGTTCTTCGCCCCGGTGGACGCCAGCGCAAGCTGGCGCCCAGCCGCACGGGCCGCTTGGCAGAGCGCGATGACATCCGCCGCGACACTCATCGGCGCAAACGATACCGAAACGCGCTTGTGCAGCCAAGGGGAACACGACTGAAAGCAATTGACTCAGGACGTTACTTGGGTAGCTTGTTCCCGCTGTCAGAAGGGGAAGCTCGCATGGATCTCGAAACCTTCCGCAACGACACTCGCGAGTGGCTGCGCGCCAACGCGCCGAAGTCGATGTTCGGATTGCCCAAGTCGATGGACGACATCTGTTGGGGTGGGCGCAAGACGGTCTATCCGACCGACGTGAAGCGCTGGCTCGACGTGATGGCCGAGCGCGGATGGACCGCGCCGACGTGGCCGAAGGAGTACGGCGGCGGCGGACTCGACCGCGACGAAGCCAAGGTGCTCAACCAGGAAATGGCCAAGCTCCAACTGCGTCCGCCGCTGACCGGCTTTGGACTCAGCATGATCGGACCGCTGTTGCTGCAAGAAGGCAGCGAGGAGCTGAAGCGTGCGCACATTCCCCCGATCGTGCGCGGTGGGATTCGTTGGTGCCAAGGCTACTCCGAGCCGGGCTCGGGCTCGGACTTGGCTAGCTTGCAAACGAAGGCCGAACTCGACGGCGACTACTTCATTCTCAACGGTCAGAAGGTGTGGACGTCCTACGCCGACAAGGCCGATTGGATGTTCATCCTGGTACGCACCGACCCGAAGGCGAAGAAGCAGGACGGGATCACCTTCCTGCTGATGGACATGGACAGTCCCGGCGTCAGCGTGCGGCCGATCAAACTCATCAGCGGCTCGTCGCCGTTCTGTGAAACGTTCCTCGAAAACGTGCGTGTGCCGCGCGCCAACGTGGTCGGCCGCGTCAATAGCGGGTGGGCAATGGCGAAGGCGCTGCTCGGACATGAGCGCACGATGATCGCCGACGTCTTCAAGGATCGCGTGCCGGGCAATCCGCTCGTCGATCTCGCCCGCAAGTACGGCGGCGGCGAGGGGCGAATCGCCGACTCGACCATCCGCGACCGCATCACCCAAGTCGACATGGATCAGCGCTGCCTCGACTTCACCCTCGATCGTTCGCGCGACGAGGCGAAGGCCGGTCACAAGCCGGGCCCCGAGACCTCGATCTTCAAGTATTACGGCACCGAAACCAACATGCGGCGGCGCGAGCTGATGGTCGAAATCCTCGGCCCGCAAGGCCTTGGCTGGGAGGGCGAGGGCTTCGACGACCGCGAGCTGACGGTCACCCGTGACTGGCTGCGCTCGCGCGGCAATTCGATCGAAGGCGGCACCTCCGAGATTCAGCTCAACGTGATCGCCAAGCGCGTCCTTGGCCTACCAGACTAACCAATGCGGAGTGCGGAATTTGCAATGCGCAATCCCCAACTCCGCATTCCGCACTCCGCATTCGCCATTCGAAAGGCTCATCGATGCCCCTCGTGCTGACTGAGGAACAGGAACTGTTGCGCCAGAGTGCGCGTGACTTCGTCACCAAGAGCGCGCCGCTGAAACGTGTGCGCGCGTTGCGCGACGGCAGCGATCCCGTGGGGTTCTCGCGCGAACTGTGGGGCGAAATGGCCCAGCTTGGATGGACCGGCGTCATATTTCCCGAACAGTTCGGCGGTGCCGGTCTGGGTTACATGGATCTCATCGTCGTGATGGAGGAACTCGGGCGCGGGTTAATGCCGGAGCCGATGCTGTCCACGGTGTTGCTCGGGGGCAATACGATCTGGCTCGGCGGCAGCGAGAGCCAAAAGCAAACGCTGCTCCCGCCGCTGATCGAAGGCAAGCTGCTGCTGACGCTCGCGCACCACGAGAACGGATCGCGCTTCGATGTGTGTCGTATCGCCACCCGCGCCGAGCGCTCGGGCGGCGGTTGGACGCTGAACGGCAGCAAGTCGCTGGTGCTCGACGCCCACGTCGCCGATCGCGTCATCGTCCCAGCGCGCACGAGCGGCGACGCCTCGGATCGCCGCGGGATCACTCTCTTCGTCGTCGATGCGCACGCGCCGGGCGTGACCATCACGCGGCAGTCAGTCGTTGACGGTCGCAATGCGGGAATTGTCCGCCTCGACAAGGTCGCCGTCAGCGCGGACAGCGTCATCGGAAAGGCCGACGAAGGCGCCGAACTGTTGGCATCGGTTGTCGACCGCGCCACCGTCGGCTTGTGCGCCGAAATGCTCGGGAGCATGTCGGCGGCGTTCGCGATGACGCTCGACTATCTCAAAACCCGCATGCAGTTCGGCGCGCTCATCGGCACGTTCCAAGCGCTGAAGCACCGCGCCGCGAAGATGTACGTGGAAACCGAACTCGCGCGCTCGGCGGTGATGGCGGCGGCGCAGGCGATCGACAGCACCAGTCCCGACATCCCTCAGCTCGTGTCGTTGGCCAAGGCGCGCTGCTCCGAGGCGTTTGTGCTTATCGGGAACGAAGGCGTGCAGATGCACGGCGGCATCGGCATGACCGACGAACACGACATCGGCTTCTTCCTCAAGCGCGCACGGACGACGCAGCTCACCTTGGGCGACGCGGCGTTCCACCGCAATCGTTGGGCGGAACTCGCGGGTTACTGACGCGATCGCAATCTTGACCGACCCCCCACCCGCCGGTACTGTTCTCCGACTATGCAGAGAATTGTACGAAGTATCACCGCGGCGCTGGTGGGTTGGGCCGTACTGGCGATGCCGGCGGCGGCACTGACGTACGCCGAGCGCGTGCGCGAGCAGGTACTGCCGAACGGCTTGAAGCTCTTGCTCCTCGAAGATCACAAGGCTCCGGTGGCGGTGTACCAGATCTGGTACCGCGTCGGCTCGCGCAACGAAGAACTCGGCCGTACCGGGCTGTCGCATCTGCTCGAACACATGATGTTCAAGGGCACGCACAAGGTCGCACCCGAGGAGTATTCCAAAATCATTCAACGCAACGGCGGCAATACCAACGCGTTCACCGGTGAGGACAGCACCACGTACTTCGCGACGTTGGCGAGCGATCGCATCGGCGTGGTCAACGACTTGGAAGCCGACCGCATGGCCGATCTGATTCTCAAGGACGATTCGTTCACCCCGGAGCGGCAAGTCGTGATGGAAGAACGGCGACTGCGGACCGAAGATAGTCCCGTGTCCGCGCTGTTCGAATTGATTAGCGCCACAGCCTTTACTGCCCATCCATATGGCTGGCCGGTGATCGGATGGATGGACGACATCCGCCAGGCGACGCTCGAGGATCTGACGCGGCACTACAAGACCTACTACGCTCCCAACAACGCGTTCATCGTGGCCGTGGGTGACTTCAACGCCGAGCAACTGGCGGCGCAGATCGCCAAGGCATTCGAGGCGATCCCAGCCGGTGGTGCGCCGCCGGAGGTCCGGTCGGTCGAGCCGGCCCAACAAGGCGAACGGCGCGCGGTGCTGCGGCGCGAAGCGCAGTTGCCGTTCATTGGGATCGCCTATCATGTCCCGAACCTGCACGATGACGACGCACCCGCACTCGATGTACTCGAAAGCGTCCTCTCCGGCGGTCGCAGCGCACGCCTGCACCAAGAGTTGGTCTACGGCAAGCGCCTGACGCGGGACGTCGGCGCCGACTACAGCTACACCTCGCGTGATCCCGGTTTATTCGTGCTCTACGCGCAACCGCTGCCGGGCAAGAAGACGGCCGACATCGAGGCCGCGCTGCTTGCCGAGGTGAAGAAGATCCAGAGCAAGCGGCCGACCGATCACGAGATGACCAAGGCCAAGAACCGCACCGAGGCGGCGTTCGTGTTCGGCCAGGACTCGGGATTCTTCCAAGCCTTATCGCTCGGCCAATACGAGGTTGCCGGCGACTGGCGGGCGATCGACCGCTATCTTCCTGCCATTCGAGCGGTGACCGCGGACGATGTTCAGCGGGTGGCAACGAGGTACTTGACCGCCGACAATCGAACCGTCGGCATGCTCGACCCGCTGCCGCCCAAGCCGGGGCGGCGCGTTGCGCCGTCGGCTCCGCCGCCAGGGATGGTGCGCTGATGCGCCGCGTGCTCGCAGTGGTGTTCGCGACCGTGTTGACCGGATCGGCGGCGGGTGCCGCCACCGTGCCGGCGACGTACAGTCAGCTCAGTAACGGCGTGACGCTCATCGTGTCGGAGCAACACACTCTGCCGATCGTCGCGGTACAGGTGGTCATCGACGCAGGCGCCCGACTTGATCCGCCCGGTAAATTCGGTGTCGCGGCGCTCACTGCTGATCTGCTCAACGAAGGCACCACCAAGCGCACCGCCACGCAAATCAGCGACGCCATCGACTTCATCGGCGGATCGCTCGAAAGCGGCGCCGACACGGATGCTGCCAGCGTTGCACTGGGCGTACTCACGAAAGACTTATCGACCGGACTCGACCTACTGAGCGACGTGCTGCTGCATCCGGCGTTTCGCGACGAGGAGATCGCGCGCCGACGCGAGGCGACGCTGGGAAGCATCCGAGCGGCGGAGGACCAGCCCGGCGTCGTCGCCTCGAAGGCGTTCCAGCAGGCGTTGTTCGGCAGCGAGCCGTACGGACACCCGACCGAAGGTACCGTCGAGTCAGTTTCGAAGCTGACCCGAGCCGACGTTGTCGACTTCTATCGCCGTTTCTATCGACCGGGTCGAACGACGGTCACGGTGGTTGGCGACGTCACCACCGGTGACATTACCGCGCGGCTCGAATCGGCGCTAGCGTCGTGGAGCGGTGGGGCGGGGGACGCCTTTCAGTATCCGACGCCGCAGGACAGCGCGAAGAAACTCGTGACGATCGATAAGCCGTTGACGCAGGCCAACATCATTCTCGGCCACCGCGGGGTCGCGCGCGACAACCCCGACTACTATGCGATCACCGTGATGAACTACGTGCTCGGCGCCGGCGGCTTCTCGTCGCGCTTGCTCGACAACATTCGCACGCAAAACGGCCTGGCCTACTCGGTTGCCAGCGTGTACTCGGTCAACAAGAGCCCGGGCAGCTTTCAAGTGGTGATGCAGACCAAGAACGCGTCGGCTGCCGACGCGATCAGTCGCGCGCGCATGGAGGTCGAACGCATTCGGCGTGAGCCGATCACCGACGACGAGCTGAGCGAAGCCAAGCGCTATCTCACCGGCAGCTTTCCCCTCAAGCTCGACAGCACCAAGAAGATCGCGGGATTTCTGGCGCAAGTCGAGTTCTACGGTCTCGGTCACGACTACGCCGACACGTACGCGCAACGGATCAACGCGGTCACCAAAGAAGACGTGTTGCGGGTCGCGCAACAGTACCTGAAGCCCGACGATTTGATGTTGGTCGTGGTCGGCAACCTCGCCGAGACGCCGCTGACGGTGCCGACTCCCGTGCCCGAAGCGGAGGGAGGGACGAAGAATGGCACTGGAGACTGATCCTCGCACGACCGCGCTCGCGGCGGTGGTGCGGTCGACGGAGCAGCGGGCGCTGCTGACCTGGCTGCTCGAAAGCCTCAACGCGTTGGAGCAAATCGACTTCGGCGAACGCCAGCCGGTCGGCGTGACCGCGCCGATTCCGCCGAATGAGTGATCTTCCGTTCAAGACCGCGAGCGAGCTGCAGGCCCTGCTGCGCCGGCGCGCGGTCAGCGCCATCGAGGTGACGCGAGCGTTTCTCGACCGCATCGAACGCGTCGACGGTCGCGTCAACAGTTACATCACCGTGATGGCCGATGCGGCGCTGCGTGACGCGCGCCGGCTCGATCGCCTGCGCGGGCCGCGCGGGCCGCTGCACGGGTTGCCGCTGGCGGTGAAGGATTTGTGCGCGACCAAAAGCGCGCGGACAACGGCAGGCTCGAAGATTTTGGCCGGGTGGATTCCCGACTTCGATGCCACCTGCGTCGCGCGCTGGCGCGGCGCGGGCGCGGTGATTCTCGGCAAGCTCAACCTGCACGAGTTCGCGTTCGGCGTGACGACCGACAATCCCCACTACGGGCCGACGCGCAATCCGTGGGATCTCGCTCGCGTGCCGGGCGGATCGAGCGGCGGCTCGGGCGCGGCGGTGGCGGCGTCGCTGTGTGCCGGGGCGATCGGAACCGACACCGGCGGCTCGATTCGAATTCCGGCCGGGGCGTGCGGCGTGGTGGGCTTGAAGCCGACCTATGGCCGCGTCAGCCGCTTCGGCGTCGTGCCGCTGAGTTGGTCGCTCGATCACGTCGGGCCACTGGCGAAGACGGTCGGCGATGCGGCGCTCTTGTTGGCAGCGATGGCTGGGCCCGACGAGCGTGACCCGACCGCGAGCACGCGCCGCGTCGACAACTATCGCGCCGCCACGAGTCGCTCGCCCAAGGGCCTCACCATTGGGATTCCGCGCGAGTATTTCTTCGACCTGGTCGACGATGAGGTGCGCGCGGCGTTCGACGCCGCGGCTGCGACCCTGAAGCGGATCGGTCTGCGGGTGCGCGAAGTGTCGATTCCCTCGCTGATCCACACACAGCCGGCCGAAGTCGCGATCATGGCGGCGGAGGCGGCGGCCTATCACGCGCGGGCGTTGGCGACCCGGCCGGCGGACTTCGGCCCCGACGTGCGTGCGCTGCTGGAACTGGGACGCTTGATCCCGGCGACCTCGCTCGTGGCCGCGCAGCGTCTGCGCGGACAATTGGCGTCAGAGTTCGCCGCGACGTTCGAACGAGTCGACGCGCTGATCGTGCCGGGGCTGGTTGCGCCCCCGCCGCGCATCGGCGACGCGACGATGGAGGTGAACCGCGTCGCCATCGGTGTGCCGTTGGCTCTCGGGTACACCATGATGCCGTTCAACCTCACCGGATTGCCGTCGATCGCAATACCCTGCGGCCGGGCGCGCAACGGATTGCCGCTGGGTATGCAAATCGCCGGTCGTGCGTTCGACGAAGCGACCATCATCTGCATCGCGCACGCGTACGAACAGGCCACCGAGTGGCACCGCCGGCCAGAGCTGCCGGCGTAGGCAAGAACATCAAGTCAAACTTGCAAGGCGCGACCTAGCTGTCGTGCTGCGTGGTAATCTGTGCAGCGTACTTGTGCGCGAAGCGGTCCGAGCGTAGACAGGTAGCAATTCGGAGGTGCTGAATGAGTGCATCCGCCGGTGGTAGCTGGTTGGTTACTTCCGTTGGCGCCGCACCACAGTTCACCGGCGCCGACTTCAGCGAGGACGATCTGCTGTACGCGAAGACCGCGGAAGACTTCGTGCGCGACGAAGTGCTGCCGCGAATCGCCGACATCGAGGCCAAGCAGGAGGGTGTGATGCCGGCGCTGCTCAAGCGCGCCGGTGAACTGGGGCTGCTGATGGTCGATATCCCAGAGGCGTACGGCGGGCTCGGACTGCGCAAGACGACGTCGATGCTGGTGTCTGAGCGCGGGGCGCTGTGTGCGTCCTTCAGCGTCTCATGGGGGGCGCACACCGGAATCGGCACGCTCCCGCTGGTGTACTACGGAACTGAAGCCCAAAAGCAGCGTTATCTGCCGAGGCTCGCGACCGGCGAATGGTTGGCCGCCTACGCGCTCACCGAGCCGCAAGCGGGTAGCGACGCGTTGGCAGCCAAGACCAAAGCCATACTCGACGCGGACGGCAAAACATATCGGCTCACCGGCACGAAGCAATTCATCACCAACGCCGGCTTCGCCGATCTGTTCACCGTGTTCGCGAAAGTCGACGGCGAAAAGTTCACCGCCTTTCTGGTCGAACGGACGACGCCCGGGCTGAGCTTGGGCCCGGAGGAGCACAAGCTCGGCATCCGCGGCTCGTCGACGCGCCAGGTGATTTTGGAAAACGCGCCGGTGCCGGTCGATTGCGTGCTGGGCGAGATCGGCCAGGGTCACAAGATCGCGTTCAACATCTTGAACATCGGACGCTTCAAGCTGGGCGCGGGGGCGGTTGGCGCGGCCAAGGACTGTCTGCGGATCGCGCTGAGCTACGCCGGCGAGCGCCATCAGCATGGGCGGGCGATCGCCAGCTTCGGCATGATTCAGCGCAAGCTCGCCGACATGGCCACCCGCATCTATGTGGCCGACAGCATGAGCTACCGCACCGCGGGCTTGATGGACGACGCGGCGGCGGCGATCGACAAAACCGCCGCGGATGCCGGTCGTCGCCTGGTGCAAGCGGCGGTCGAGGAATACACCATCGAGGCGTCGATCCTGAAAGTCTTCGGCACCGAGACGCTCGACTTCGTCGCCGACGAGGCGCTGCAAATCCTCGGCGGGTACGGTTTCACGGCGGACTATCCGGTCGAGCGCCACTATCGCGATTCGCGCATCAACCGCATCTTCGAAGGGACCAACGAGATCAACCGGCTGATCATCCCGGCGACGCTGGTGAAACGGATCGGCAGCGGGCGGCTACCGTTCGTGGAATTTCTCCAGCAGCTCGATCAGGAACTCGGCGATCGGTCGGCATGGCCCCCGGCGGTCGAAGGGCCGCTGCGACGGGAAATCCGCGCCGCCGAAGTCGCGAAACGGGTCATCGCCTACACCGCGCGGCTGCTGATTGAGCGGAGCCTCGATTCGCTCAAGGACAAACAGCAACACCTGGAAATCCTCGCCAACATGATCATCGACGCCTACGCGATGGACAGCGTGGTGAACCGCACACGCCTATGGATGGGGCGGGGTGCGACCGAGGACGACGACCTGCGCTTGGCGATGACAAACGTGTTCGTGTCGTCCGCAAACGAGCGGGTCATCGACGGGGCGCGGCGCATCCTGGTCAATGAGTTTGAAGGCGACGAGCTGCGCAAGCATCTGGCTCTCGAAGCAATCGTTCCGCACATGCCGATTCGGACCATCGCCGTGAAAACGCGGATCAGCGAAGCGTTGAGGGCGCATGGTCTCGGCGCGGTGTTTCTGCGATGATGGCGCGGTGCGGGTCACCGCGACGATGCTGTCGCCAGTGATCGGCCCGGAGGAGACCTCGCATGGCTGAAACCCCGTCAACAATGGCCGCATTGGGTACCGCGGCGTCGGACTTCACGCTGCCCGACACCGCGGGCAAGCTGGTATCGCTGGCGGATTTCGCGAATGCGCCGGCGCTGCTGGTGATGTTCATCTGCAATCATTGTCCGTTCGTGAAGCATATCCGGAGCGGCTTGGCGCAGTTCGCGCGCGACTATCAGCCGCGTGGGTTGGCGATCGTGGCGATCAACTCGAACGACGTCGCATCGTATCCCGACGACAGCCCCGCGAAGATGGCGGACGAGGTGCGCCGCGCGGGCTACGTGTTCCCGTACCTCTACGACGAGCGTCAGAGCGTCGCGCAATCGTACGGCGCCGCGTGCACGCCCGACTTCTTTCTGTTCGATCGGGAGCGCCGCCTGGTCTACCGTGGGCAGTTCGATGACAGCCGTCCGAGCAATCGCCGCCCGGTGACTGGCGCCGATCTGCGAACGGCCGCCGATGCGGTGTTGGCCGCGAAACCCGTGCCCACCGATCAGAAGCCCAGCATCGGCTGCAACATCAAGTGGAAGCGGCGTTCTGCATCTATGATCTAGCGGGCTATCAGTCGCCGCTCGTCGTGATCGCCGCCTTCGTCTATGTGCGACTGCATGGTCCGGACGGACCGTACTGCGGGCAATATTCGCGGCGGGCCTTGCGGACGCGGGCGGACGGGGCTCGCAGATGGCTGGATGCCGGTGCCGACGTGCATTGCTATTTCGATAACGACGAGAACGGCTACGCGCCCCGCGATGCGCTGACCCAGCGGGCATTGATCGAGGCGTCGCCTACAGGTCGCGCTCCGAACGCCGGTGCAACG
>Ga0335069_10006196_pt1 | contig 17422 bp, 16 predicted proteins | sample Lox_Sample_11_FD_206714 | JGI IMG/M metagenome (GOLD analysis project Ga0335069, IMG submission 206714) | Soil microbial communities from Loxahatchee National Wildlife Refuge, Florida, United States - Lox_Sample_1.1 | ecosystem: Environmental > Terrestrial > Soil > Wetlands | place: USA... | reverse complement strand
TCGACGGTCATGAGGGAGCGCAGCGTTCCGCCCTGCGCCGCCTTCACGATGCGCTCGGCGCCGCCTTCGTCGAGGAGCCCGGACGCGCCGTGCGCCGCCACGCGCCGCAGCGTCCTCGCATACCCGGGGTTGTGCAGCACCGTGCCGATCGGCAGGCGGTGGCCCTCGGCATCGAAGAACATGCGCAGGCTCGGATACTCGGGCAGGGTGATGTTGTCCTCGACCAGGATGCGATGCATGTACTCCGGCATCGGGAAGCCGCGCTCGGCGGCCTCGATGGCGGGCTCGAAGAGCGTGGCCCAGGGCAGCTTTCCGTAGCGCTTGTGGACCATCTCGAGCACCGGCAACGTTCCCGGGATTCCCACCGAACGCCCGCCGTGCCGAATGGCCGAGGGCGGCAGCAGGCGCCCGTCCGTGTCGGTGCGCAGGCTCGCGGTGGTGCGGCCGGGCGCGCTCGAGCTGCCGTCGAAGCTCGTGAGCTTCTTCGCGTGCGCGTCCCAATACACGATGAGCGTGCCGCCCGCGATGCCCGACATCTGCGGCTCGACGAGGCCCAGCATCGCCTGCGCGGCGACGATCGCGTCGATCGCGCTGCCGCCGCGTGCGAGCATGTCGAGGGCCGCCCGGGTGGCCAGCGGGTGCGCGGTCTGCGCGATGACCTGGGTGGGGGCTCGCGCCTCCACCACCGGCGCCGCGTGCCACGGCGGCTGCGCGCAGGAGGTTGCAAGGAAAAGGAGGGTTGCGACGACCAATCGCTTCATGCGAGCTCCGGGAATGCGCGTCGCAGCCATCATCGCACGCACCGCTGTAAGGGGCGCGCGGCCCGGTCGACGGATGGCGGTCATTCCACCAACCCTCAAGGAGAATCGCCAGATGAAGATCGCCACGCTGCTCGCCCCCGCCGCCATCGCCGCCGCGCTGCTCGCCACGCCCGCCTTCGCAGACCGCGAAGACCTTACCGCCGACCCGTTCATGTTCATGAAGATGGCCGACGCGGACAAGGACGGCATGATGTCCAAGCAGGAAGCGATGAAGCTGGTCGAGAAGGCCTTCGACAAGGCCGACGCCAACAAGCGCGGCAAGCTCGACATGAAGCAGCTCGAGCAGTTCCTGAAGGACCTGATGAAGGGCGGCGCGTAGCGCCTCGCGGGGCCCCCTGTCGGCTATAATTCGGGTTCGCCGGAGAGATGCCCGAGAGGCCGAAGGGGGCGCCCTGCTAAGGCGTTATATGGGCTTAAACCCGTATCGAGGGTTCGAATCCCTCTCTCTCCGCCAGATTGCCGACGACGCCCACCTTGCGTGGGCGTTTTGCATTCAACCTTCTCGATGCACCACCGAAAATACTCGCCAGTGGATCACGTATACCTTACTCCATCGGCGCGGGTCGCACGGTTCACTCCTCAACACGGAATGCGTGAAAGGTTTGGGAAGGGCGAATGAATTTAGGGTGGCGCGATATGAGAGCTCGCCAGCTTTTGCTCGTCGCCGCGGTGGCCATTGGCGTCCCCTTGCCAACCCTGGCGAGCCCGGACGACAGCGGCTCCAGGGGCGTCATTGCCCATCCTCTCGACCAGGTGAACCCTGCGCAGCGCGAGCGAATCTGGGGCGAGATCGAGGCCAATCGGGCGAAGCTTCCGGTGGCGAAGTCGGGCGGGCACCCGCTTTTCGAGTGGCCGCTGCGTCCGGCACAGGGATACTCCGATCCCGGCTACGAGACGATGGCGTACTTCGTGGATCACGACCCCGCGTATCCGGACCACGTGAAGGACTACAACTGCGGCAGCCGCACGTACGACAACTCCACGGGACTCAACCATCCCGGCACGGATATCGGCCTCATGCCGGACAACTGGGCCGTGATGGACGCGCGCGAGGTCGAGATCATCGCGGCGGCGGCCGGCACCATCGTGTACAAGTCCGACGGCAACTTCGATCACGACTGCGACCGCAACCTGGCCAGCGCCGACTGGAATGCCGTGTATGTGCAGCACGACGACGGCTCGATGGCCTGGTACGGCCACATGAAGTCGGGATCGCTCACGTCCAAGCCCGTGGGTGCTCGCGTTGCGGTGGGCGAATTCCTGGGCAATGTGGGCAGCTCGGGCTACTCCACGGCGCCGCACCTGCATTTCGAGGTGTACGATTCGCGCAACAACCTTGTCGATCCGTTCGCGGGCGCTTGCAATAACTTCAACGCGGATTCGTGGTGGGCGTCGCAGCCCCCGTACCTTCGGCCCAAGGTGAATCGCGTGATCGCCGCGAGCCGCCTTCCCGTGGACTCGACGTGCCGTTCCGACGGGCGCCTGCAGGACCCGGGCACGATCAACGCCGTCGGCGGCTTCGTGCCTGGCGGCAAGATGTACTTCGTGGCGTTCGTGCGCGATCTCGCGACCACGGACGCGCTCACCTTCACGATCCACCGTCCCGACGGCTCGGTCTGGGACACGTTCAATGCGGGCACGCTCGACCAGGTCTACAGCTCGGCCTATTTCTACGTCACCTACACGCTCGAATCGAACGCGCCCACGGGCACCTGGCTTGCCGAGGCGAAGGCCGCCGGCACCACGGCGCAGGTTGCTTTCGCGGTGAACGCGACAGCCACGCCGCCCGCGAACTACACCGACATCTGGTGGAACGCCGCGGAATCCGGCTGGGGCATCAACTTCGCGCACCAATCCGACGACCTCTTCGCGACGTGGTTCACGTACGGCACGGACCACACGACGATGTGGCTCGTCGCGGACACGCGGCGCCAATCGGATGGCAGCTTCACCGGTCCCGTCTATCGCACCACGGGCACGCCGCTCGCGCAGATCAACGGCCAGCCCGCGATGCACGCGCCGGCGGCGACGGTGGGCAGCGCCACGATCCGTTTCGCGACGTCTTCGACGGCGACGTTGAGCTACACCGTGGACGGCATCGCGCAGCAGAAGTCGATCATGCGCGAACCGTTCTCGACGCCGACCACGTGCGTGGCGACCGCCGCGACGCGCGCCTACGCGACGAACTTCCAGGACCTCTGGTGGAACCCGTCGGAATCGGGCTGGGGCATCAACCTCGCGCACCAGGGCGACACGATGCTCGCGACGTGGTTCACCTACGGCGCCGATGGCCTGGCGCATTGGCTGGTCGGGCCCGACGTCGTGCGTCAGCCTACGGGGGAATTCACGGGCCAGCTCTACCGCACGACGGGCACGCCGTTCAACCAGATCAACGGGGCGGTCGCCTCGGCGACCGTCACGCCGGTGGGTTCGCTGACGTTCACCTTCACCGACGGCGAGCATGCGCGCATGGATTACACCGTGGATGGCGTGGCGCAGTCGAAGTCGATTGTCCGCGAGGTCTTCGGGGCCATCGCACCGCTTTGCCGCTAGCGCGGATCACGGGGCTACCGGAGATTGCCGGTATGCCCCAGGGAATAGCGGCCCGGTTGCGGCCAAACCGTAAGTCCGTGGGGTTCCTCGCCAACGCTGATGATTTTCACGCTCCCGTCCGCGGTATCGAACCGGTACACCACATCGTCGTAGCGCCCCGATAGCCAAAGGAACTTTCCGTCCGCGCTCACGTTGCCCATGTCCGGGCTGCCCCCTCCCGGAATCGACCATTGGGCGATGATCCTCCTGCTCTTGAATTCGAGCACCGACACGCTGCCCGGACCGTGGCGCGGCCCGTGGATGTCGTGGGAACCCCGATTGGCGACGTAGAGCAGGCGCGCATCGCGACTCGGATACAGTCCATGCGGTGCGATGCCGGCGGCGACGAATCCCACCTCGCGGAAATTCTCCGCATCCACGATGTGCAGGCCGTCGGCCGCCATGTCGGCCACGTAGAAGACCTTCCCCGTGGGGTCGATACGAATGTCCTGGGGCATCCCCTTGGATGCCGTGCAGATCTCCGTGCCGGGGATGCCGCCGGCGACGGGCAGCTTGAATCGCACCGGCGGCATCTTCAGCCGCAAGTAGCCGACCACTTTGCGATCGACCATGTCGATCTTCGCGAGCGACCCGTCGAACTCGCACGTGAAGACCGCGTAGCGCCCATCGATGGAGAAGTCGGCGTGGTTGATGCCCGGGCATCCGGGCACGTCGATGGAGTACTGCAGCGCCATCGTCGCCGGGTCGCGGAAGTCGAGGCGGCGGCGAGCTTCCGCCACGACGATCGCCGACCTGCCGTCGGGCGTGAAGTACATGTTGTACGGATCGTCCACGGCGATCTCGCGGCCGGGCTTTCCGGTGCGCGGGTCGATGGGTGTCAGGCTTCCATCGTTGCGGCCTTCGGCGTTGTTGGTGACCCAGAGCGTCTTGAGATCGTACGACGGCACGATGTGCTGGGGGCTTCGTCCGACCTTGAACCGGTTTGTCACCCTGAGCGTCAACGGATCGATCACGTAGACGTCGTTGGAACGCAGGTTGGGAACGTACACCCGGTTCAGATGCCCGGCAACGGCCTGCGAGAGGTGCCCCGCGGCTGTTTCGCTATAGAGGTTCTCTGCGTCGACAACCGGGGGCATCCCGCCGATCCCGGGCCGATTGGCCGCGGCCTCCTGATCCAGCGAGAACGTGGCAGTCGTCACCGCCATGGAAAGGATTGCGGCAAGCCAGCACACGATGCGTGACCGATGTCCCATCATGCCTAGGTCTCAATGAGATATCGCAGATCTTCTGCCACTTCTTCGGCCTCGAGGTCATGTGGGATCAGGAGCCGGGCGTGGCCGCCCTTGTCGATCGCATACCCGAATGCCGAGTGGTTCATCACGTAGCTGGTGGGTGTCGGGCCAGGCAGCCTTTCATAGAAGACGCGGAACGATTTCGCGGCGGCGGCTGTCTCCTCGGCGTTTCCGCGCAGGCCCAGGAAGCGCGAATCGAACAGCGGAAGATAGGCCTTGAGTACCTCCGAGGTATCGCGCTCTGGATCGACGGTGATGAAGATCACCTGGAGCCTGTCGGCATCGCTGCCGAGAATCTTCATCACCTTCTTGAAGCGCAGGAGCGTCGTTGGACAGACGTCGGGGCATTGCGTGTATCCGAAGAAGACGACGACGACCTTGCCGAAGTAGTCCGCGAGCGTGCGCACGCGTCCTTCGGGATCGCGGAGGTGGAACTCGCCTCCCAAACCGCCGCCGCTGATGTCCACGGAATTGAACTTGTGCCGGGCCGCGCCGGGCCCGGAGCCCCCGTTGCAGCCCGCGAGCGTCACCAGGCCCAGCATCGCGCCGATGGCCTGCCGCCGGTTAGTGCCCATTGTCGGAGGCAGTCGCGGCGGACTTCGCTTTTGCATGCACCTCGATCGCCTTGCGGAGGTGATTGGCCGTCTCCACGATCAGGGTGATCGGAACGTCGTCGCCCTCGCGGATGGGCTTCTTGAGGTCCATCAGCATGACGTGGAAGCTTCCCGGCTTGAGTGCCACGTCCTGGCCGGCGCGCAGGGGCAGGCTGGGGATTGCCGCCATCGTCATGATTCCACCCTCCATCTTCATCTCATGGATCTGGACGACACTCGCCACGGGCGATCGCGCCTCGGTCACCTTCGCGTCTTCCGCGGAGTGCAGGGTCATGAACGCGCCGGTCGCCGTCTGTCCCGGAACGGTCGCGCGGACCCAGGGGGACGACACGGTGACTTGGGCGAGCGCGGCAATGGGCATCAGCGTGATGGATGCAAGCAACGCGAGGGTTCTCATGAGCGGGTCTCCGGATCGCCGGCGGTGCCGTCCGGCCCAGCTCGACCAGCAGGCCGCCGCGATCGCGGCCAGCGCCAACCCGCGGCGTGCGCCTCGCGGCGAGTACCAGTGATGCCGATTCAACATGATCATTTGCATTGGGATCTCCAGGGTTCGCGGTTTCCAACGGTCGATTTCACGTGACGCGCCTTCTCGCGCGGAACTTCTTCCACCAGATGTAGATGCCGGTGACGGACAACATCGCGACGAACAGGCCGAAGAAAGCGACGAACAGCCTGTAGGTCAGCCCTCCCACCTTCCCCATGTGCAGCGCGAAGATCCAGCTGTTGATCGTGCTGCCGATGTTGTGGCCCGTGGGCACGTACAGGCTCAGCAGCCGACCTTTCTCGTCGAAGAGCAGGATCGTGCCTCCCTCATCGTTGTTCAGGTCCCGGTTGGTCCGTGCCCCGTACATGAACATCGCCTTGTCCGCCTCGTAGATGAGAAATTCCTCGTACTCGACATGGAAATCGTTCGCGACGCTCTGCTCGCGCAGCAGGCGCTGCGCCATGGCGTGGGCGTCGCTCCAGGACACGGCCGGGTCGAGCCGCGGCGAAGCGGCGGGCGGAAAAGTGTTCCCGTAGATGTCCGGCATGCCGAAGACGGTCCTCATTACGGGGACGTAGATCTCCTCGCTCAAGTTGAAGCCGACGCTTGACCACGCGAAGGCGAGCAGCAGGACCCAGAACCAAAGCCCTCCGGCCCGGTGCAGGTCGAAGTTGAGCCGGGCGAAGGAGGGGTGTCGCTTCATGAGCCAGGAGGGGTTCCACCAGCGGCGCAGCCAGCCGCCTCGTGCGGGAATCGTTGTTTGCGAGGGGCGGCGCCTCGACCTCGGAAAGGTGAGGTAGGCGCCGACGAAGCAATCGACGGTCCACAGGATCGCGATCACGCCGAACAGGTACGTTCCGAACGATCCGGGCAGCGCAAGCTGATAGTGGAGGCGGTTCACCAGCGTCATCACGTTGCGCGAGGTGATCGGCCACACCTCGTCGTGCGGCACGTCGCGGCCGACCTCGCGGCCGGTGTAAGGGTCGAGATAGAGCACGGAGAATCCCAGGGAATACGGCGCGTGCGTCGCGGGGTCGGTCCTGGGCTCCACGTAAGCCGCGAACGGCTCACCCGGCTTGCGGCGAAAGCTGACGAGGTTCACCGCGCCGTTTGGTACGGCGTCCTGCGCCATCTTGCGCAGCGCGAGAGGATCGAGCGGCTTCGCATTCCTCTCCTCGATGGCCGGCGGCGGGTTCAGCCACGCGTTCAGTTCGGGATTGAAGGCGATCACGCTCCCGGTGAGCGCGATGATGACGAGGAAGCCGGCCATGAAAAGGCCGACGTAACGATGCACCAGGACCCACAGTGATCTGCCCATAGACGATGGCTCTGGCTCGCGCCTCAGAATTCCATCCGCAACGACGCCGATGCCGAACGCGGCGCGCCATAGGTGACGTAGCCCCACGGCGCCACGTACATGAAGGCATCCGTGTAGTACGACTTGTTGAAGAGGTTCCTCACGTTGAGCTGCAGCGTCGTCCTGCGGCCCCAGGCCTTGAAGTCGTACGAAGCCATCGCGTCGACGACGGTGTACGAAGGGCTCCTGATGGTGGTGGTGTCGGTCAAGCCCGTGTCCGGGTCCAGATAGATGCCGGGCGCCGATCCCTGCCAGGTGAGCCCCGCTCCGATCTTCCACGCGCTCCATCCATCGCCCTTGAGCCGATATGTGGTGAACAACCGGAACATGTCTTCGGGCACGAAAGGCATCGCGCTGCCCTGGGGATATGTCTGCGTGCCCTCCTTCACGAAGACGTGGTCGTGGGTGTACGCCGCGAGGGCGTCCCAGCCCGGCAGGAGCTCGCCTTGAAGCGTGAGCTCGAATCCGCGAGAGGCGATCTTGCCGACGGTGGTTGGATAGAATCCGCCGGCTCCGTTCGGATGGGCGAGATCATTCGCGGCGACGTTGTTCTTGGTGAGATCGAACAACGCCAGCGACAGATTGGCCTTGCCACCGAGAAGATCCGCCTTGGCGCCTACCTCGTACTGGTTGGCGCCTTCGGGCTTGAGGGCCTGCCCCTGCCAGTCGGTCCCGAGCGAGGCGTTCGTGGCACCGAAATTTTCCGTATAGCTTCCGTAGAGGCTGAGATCCTGCGCGCGCCACAGCACGCCGAGCCGCGGGGTCACCGCGCTGTCGTGCGAAGGCGTGCTGGGCGTCGGGCCGCCGGAGCCGCCGAAGTTGACGCCGATGTTGGTCTCCCCCGAGCTTTTCACGTCCTGGTAACGCACCCCGGCGAGCACGTCGAAGCCCCCGGGCAACTTGACTTGGTCCTGGAGGTAGATTCCGTACGATGTCGTAGTGGTCTTCGTGGAGTAGTACGTGTCCGGGTCCAGCGGGATTCCCGCGGTCGAAGGCACATTGGAGCTGAATAGCGGAACGAAGACGAAGGGCCCGGCTGGATTGGAGTAACGGCTGTCGTAGTCCGCCTCGAGTCGGTAGTAGTCGCCTCCGAGGAGGAGGGTGTGCTTCACGGAGCCCGTCTGGAAATGACCGGTGAGATCGATCACCGTCCCGTCTGAGACGGTCTTTCCGGACAGTTGCGCGGTGTTCAAGCCCACGGTCCAGGTGTTGCTGTCGAGCTCGAGTGGGCCGAAGGCCGTGCTCAGGTTGAGCGGGGTCGAGAAGTCGACCTGGTTGTGGCTGATCTTCTGCTTGAGCGTCCAGTCGTCGTTTAAGTCGTGCGACCAGTTGACGCCGACGAAGGTTGTATCCGGATCGAAGTAGTACGGGGCCGGGTTCGCGCTCTTCGGTCCCCATTGATACTGGTGCGTCGTGGTGTCGTAAGGCACGACGGCCTGCTGATAGAGCGTCGAACGATCGCGCAGGTAAGAGGCTTCGAGCGAGACCCGCGTTCGTCCATCGATTCTCCACTCCAGGGACGGGGCGATGAAGATTCGCTCGTCCTTCACGTTGTCCACCCAGGACTTGCCCGTGTCGTAGGAAACGATGGCACGGTAAAGGACCGATTTTCGATCGTCGGCCGGGCCCGTCGCATCGACCGTGACGATGAAGTGATTCCACGACCCTGCGCTCACCTCCACCGATTCAAATGCGCTCGCGAGTGGTTGCTTGGTCACGAAGTTCACCACGCCACCGGGTTCGACGCGCCCGTAGAGGATCGATCCCGGGCCCTTGAGGACCTCGATGCTCTCCACGTTGGCGAGCGTGAGCAGCCCGCCCAATCCGCTCGGGTCGTCGATGCGGAAACCGTCGCGGAAGTAGGTGGACGTGCTGAAGCCGCGCAGATATATCGTTTCTGCCCAGCCGATGCTCGAGGAACGCACGCCGCTCACGTTCACGAGTGCTTGATCCAGGGTGGTGGCCTTTTGGTCCTGCAGGATCTGCTGCGTGAGTACCTGGATGCTCGCCGGCGTGTCCATGAGCGACGTGTCGGTCTTGGTCGCCGTGGTGGCCGCGGGCGTGTTATAGGCGCGCCCCGGCGGCGAGGCGGTCACTTCTATCGCTGGCGTCTGGGGCACGACCTGCTCTTCAGCCCCGGCAACGACGCAGCAACAGCCTGCGAGCACTGCGACAACGAAAAGTCCTGGCGTCGGCCAGCGTTTGCGGCTCCTCTTGAAGTGCGCTTTCGGGCGCAAAGCACCTGCGACATCACGCATTGAGTGTCTCCTGGAAAGCGGTGGCCTGCGCACGAAGCTGCAGGACATGGCGTGACGAGCGCGACGGTGAGGTCGCTCGCACGCCGCTTGCGTTCAGGTCAGGAGAGGCTGGGAGGTGCCCGCGAGAGGGCGGGAGCCCAGAAGGAAATCGCGCGAGGAGGCTGCGAAAGCGGCGCGGAAAGTGCACAGCGCCGAATCGCGGAAAGGACAACAAGCGCGAACACCGGTGTGAGCAGAACCGGCAAATGGTCCTGCACACGGCAGAACGGACAGTGCCCGCTTTCGAACTCGTGGCCCCCCGAGGGCGAGGGTTTCGAGTCCTGGTCGATGGCGACGCGTTGAATCCCTGCGGCACTGCAGATCTCGCCCCAGGCCTGCCCGGTCCGCGCCGCGACCCAGTGCGAGATGGCCGGTGCCAGCGCGGCAAACATCACCGCCCACAGCGCCATCCATGAGATCCGTCGTCGCAGGTTGGACGTCATCGACGGGGCGGACATGTGGCCGAAATGACTTTCACAGACTCCAGCAGTTCCCGGAACTTGGGCCAGATTCTACCGCCTTCTTGCCCGGCGCTGTCCCGAAACCCCTTGGCGCGCAGGTCTGCCCGGTCCATCCGATCGTGGTGACGGTTGCCATGGTGACCGCTCCTGCTACGGGTGAAATGCGTCGCCGCTGGCGCGCCCGCGGGCCCGCGGCAATAATTACGCTCATGAAATCGCTCAGCGCGGTCGCCAGGCTCCGGGCGGCCATCAAGGTGGTGCACGAGAAGGCGGGAGCCCTCGAACGAGCCATTCCCATCTCGATCATCACCGACCCGAAGCTCGAGCAGCGCGTGGCCACGGTGCTCAATACCGGCTCGAAGATCCAGTTCAACAGGCATTACCTCCGGCAAGTCGCCGACGGGGGCGGGCGCCTGCACGACATCCTCGTGATCGAGCTTGCGCGCGCGGTGACGATCACCCTGGGCAAGCGCGCCCGGTAGGCGTCCCGCCGAAGGGCTATGATGGCCGTGTAGCCCCCATGGAGACTGCCATGTTCGCAGCAAGATTGACCGCGAGGGTCGCCCTCGCGTCGTTGGCATTCGCGTTCGCCGCTCCCGCGTTCGCCGACGAATACGACGACACCGTCAACATCTTCAAGAAGGCCGGCGAGAGCGGCCAGTTCTTCGACCACGCCTACGGCTACGCGGTCTTCCCGAGCATCGGCAAGGCCGGCGTCGGCGTGGGCGCCGCGCGCGGCAAGGGCCGCGTCTTCGCGCAGGGCAAGTACATCGGGGATGCCACGGTGACGCAGGTCTCCGTCGGCGCGCAGCTGGGCGGCCAGGTCTACAGCCAGATCCTCTTCTTCCAGGACGAGCGCGCGCTCAAGGAATTCACGGGCGGCAACTTCGAGCTCGGCGCGGACGCCAACGCCGTGGCGATCACCGCGGCCGCGGGCGCCAAGGCGAGCACCGCGGGCTCCTCGGCCGGCATGAGCGGCGGCAAGAACGACGCGAAGACCGTGGGCAGCAAGTACAACAAGGGGCTCGCCATCTTCACCGTGGCCAAGGGCGGCCTCATGTACGAGGCGAGCGTCTCCGGCCAGAAGTTCAGCTACAAGGCGAAGCAGCCCTAGAACAGCGTCACGTCGGTGGAGGCCACCTGCGATGACTTGAGGTGGCCCGCCTCGACGAGCGCCTCCCAGCTGCAGACGCGGTTGCGCCCGTTGGCCTTCGCGAAGTAAACGGCCTGGTCGGCGCGGTCCACGAGGATCGCAGCCGGCGTGGCGAGGTCCGTGATCTGCGTGAATCCTATGCTCACGGTGACGCGCCCCACGCCGGGAAAGCGGTAGTTCTCCACCGCCGCGCGGAAGCGCTCGAGCGCGACGTGGCCCGGCTGGCCCGGGTCGGCGCCGTGCACCACCACGAACTCCTCGCCGCCGAAGCGGTACAGCAGGTCGCTCGCGCGGAACGACCGGCGCATCACGTTGGCGAAGTGCACGAGGATCTCGTCGCCGTACAGGTGGCCGAACTCGTCGTTGATGCGCTTGAAGCGGTCGATGTCCAGCACCGCGAGGTAGTAGCGCCGGCCCGACTGCAGCCACGAGCGCAGGCTCGACTCCACGTGGGTCTGGAAGACGCGCCGCGTGCGCAGCCGCGTGAGCGGATCGGTCTCCAGGTGCGCGAGGCGCTCGAAGTAGGCCTGCCCGATGGCCGCCAGCTCGCACAGCCACGCGCGTCCGGCGCCCGGCGGCGGCGACCGGATCTCGATGGCGTAGCGAACCTCGCCGCCCGCGTGCAGGGGAATCACGAGGCGCCCACTGCCGCCCGGGGGCTCTTCGCTGCACGCGCGCCGGTGCAGCGCGTCGGCGAGGAAGGAATCGTCGCGCAGGGGCAACACGCCCTTCTCGTCGTCCGAATCGCTCACCGAGAATTCCTCGGCGTGCACTTCCTTGATCCGCGCGGCGCCGGCCGGGAAGACGCGCAGCACGCGAACCGTGGATTCCGGCAGCTGCTCGCGCAGGCGCTCGCCGAGCCACGCCGGCAGGCTGTCGCTCGCCTGGACGCCCAGCATGTCCAGCACGTCGCGCTGGAGCGTGCCGGGCGCGGAGCCGGGGGGAAGCGGGAGGGGACGCGCGTGGTCCATGGGCTGCGGAATTGGGTCCCGCCTAGTTTCGCAGGTATGCTCGGGGTTCGCCATGAAGTACGAGCTCTTCTATTGGCCGGGCCTGCAGGGCCGCGGCGAGTTCGTGCGCCTCGCCTTCGAGGAAGCGGGCGTACCGTACGTCGACATCGCGTTGGTTCCCGGAGAGGGCGGCGGCGCGGATGCGATTATGCGCGTCCTGGATGACCCGAAGCTTGCCCGCCCGCCCTTCGCGCCCCCCTGGCTCAGGGTGGGAAAGCAACTCATTTCCCAGACGGCCAACATCCTCCTCTACCTCGGCCCGCGCCTCGGCCTCGCGCCGCCCGACGCCGCCGGCCGCACCTGGGCCCACCAGCTGCAGCTCACCATCGCCGACTTCGTGGACGAGGCGCACGACACGCACCATCCCGTGGGAAGCTCCCTCTACTACGAGGAGCAGAAGCGCGAGGCGCGCCGCGCCACGCATTTCTTCCTCAAGGACCGCGTGCCCAAGTTCCTCGGCTACTTCGAGCACGTGATCGAGCGCAACCGCGGCCGCGGCCCCTGGATGATCGGCTCGAGCATCACCTACGTGGACCTGTCGATGGCGCAAGTGGTCGCCGGGCTGCGCTACGCTTTCCCGAAGGCGATGCGAGGCGAGATGCGCAAGTACCCGCGGCTCGCGCGCCTGCACCGCGCGGTGCTCGCGAGGCCGCGCATCCGCAAATACGTGAAGTCGGGGCGACAGGTCCCGTTCAACACCACCGGCATCTTCCGCCACTACCCGGAGCTCGACCGGCCGGTCCGTTGAATTCGCCCATGCGAACCGTCCTCCTCGCCTGCGCCTGCGCGGCCGCCTTCGACGCCCTTGCGGCCGACAAGCTCGACCCGCGCGCGTTGCCGCTGGGCGACGGGCGCGTGAGCGACGCTCCGCGCCGCGGCTACGTCTTCTCGTGCATGACGGCCTTCCGCGGCGGCGGCGCGCAGCACACCGGCGACTGGGTGCACGGTTCCACCTGGGATTCCACGCGCAAGATCGCGGTGCGCGGCGACGTGTCCTGGCCCGACGCGCGCTTCGAGGTGACGGCGGGCGAGGGCGGGCGGCGGGTCAGCGGCAACGGGCTTCCCGTGGGGCACGCGACGGGCTCGTTTCCCATCGGCCGTGACGACCCCGCCTTCCAGATCGATCGCAACCCGAACGCGATCGAGCCGCAGCAGGTGATGCTCACGCTCCCCCGCGATCCGGTCGCGGCCGATCCGCCGCGCTGCGTGCCCATGGGCATGATCGGCGTGACGCTCGACGGCGTGGCGATGTACAACGCGCTCGACGCGGCGGGCAAGGACGCGGCGGCCCACGAAGTGCAGGACCGCTGCAACGGCCACCCGCAGCGGCGCGGCGAGTACCACTACCACGGCCCCTCGCCGTGCATTCCCGGCGCTTCCGGGAACAACAAGCTCATCGGCTACGCGCTCGACGGCTTCGGCATCTACAGCGGGCGCGACGACGACGGCAACGAGATCACCAATGCCGACCTCGACGAGTGCCACGGGCGCACGAGCCCGGTCGAGTGGGATGGGCATCGCGTCTCGATGTACCACTACGTGATGACGCGCGAGTATCCGTACTCCGTGGGGTGCTTCCGGGGCACGCCTCGTGGCTGGCGCTGACCGGTTCACGATGCCGGACCCGCGGCGATCGCCCGGCCGCACGATCACGGTGTTCACCTACGAGCCTCGCAAGTGCAACGCCGAAAGCCCCTTCGTCGTCGTGATGCACGGCCGCAAGCGCAATGGCGATGATTATCGCGACGAGTGGATCGAGTCCGCCGAGCGTTACGGCTTCAGGGTCGCCGCACCCGAATTCAGCGAGGCGCAATACAAGCATCCGCAGGAATACAACTACGGCGGCATGGTCGATGCGGACGGGCGGCTGCGCCCGCGCGAGGAGTGGATCTTCCGCGCGATCGACGCCGCGTTCCTCGAGGCGTGCCGCCGCATGGCCTCTTCGAGCGAGCGCTACACGCTCTATGGTCACTCGGCGGGCGGCCAGCTCGTGCACCGGTGCGCCACCTTCGCCTGGTCGCCGCTCATGGAGCGCGCGGTGACCGCGAACGCGGGCAGCTACACGATGCCCGTGCGCGACGAGGCGTTTCCCTTCGGCATCGGCGGGACGCCGGTGACCGAAGACGAGCTGCGCGCTTTCTTCGCGCGCCCATTGCTCGTCATGCTGGGCGACAGGGACAGCGACCCGGATGACGACCAGTTGCCGCGCGAAGCGGGCGCGATGCGGCAGGGGCCGCACCGGTTCGCGCGCGGCCGGCGCTACGTGGAGGTCGCGAAGCTCGAGTCGGCGCGGCTGGGCGTGCCGCTTGCGTGGAGGGTCGCCACGGCGCCGGGCGTGGCGCATTCGAACGCCCTGATGGCGCCGCACGTGGCCCGCGAGCTCTTCGGCGGATGACCGCGACCGCCGGCGCGCCGGAATCCGCCTCCGCTCCCCTTTCGCGCAGCTTTCGTTTCTTCCTCTGGACGCGCTTCACGTCCACCGCCGCGAACCAGATCCTGCTGGTGGCGCTGGGCTGGCAGATGTACGACCTCACGGGCAGCGCGCTCGACCTGGGCCTGGTCGGCCTCTTCCAGCTCGTCGCCACGCTCGTCGTGACGCTTCCCGCGGGCCACCTCGCCGATCATGTCGACCGCCGCAAGCTCCTCGCGGCCGCCATCGGGTTCCAGGCCGTCGCGGCGGGTGCGCTCGCGTGGGGCTCCCATGCCGGGTGGATCTCGCGCGAGGCGATCCTGGGGTTGAGCACGCTCATCGGCGTCATGCGCGCGCTGCAGATGCCCGCCTCGCAGGCGCTGATCCCCAAGCTCGTCTCCACGATGCAGCTGCCGCGCGCGCTCGCCATCAGCTCGTCGGTGATGCAGGTGGCCGTGGTGTCGAGCCCGGCGCTGGGCGGATTCATCTACGCGCTGGGCGCGGATCGGGCGTACGGCGTCTGCCTCGCCGTGTCGCTGGTGGCGATCGCGAGCGCGCTCGCCATCCAGCACGTGCCGATCATCCAGGCCCGCGAGCGCGCGACTCTCAAGTCCCTCTTCGCCGGGTTCGGCTTCATGTTCCAGGAGCCCGTGGTGCTGGGCGCGATCTCCATCGACCTCTTCGCGGTGGTGCTGGGCGGCGTCACGGCGCTGCTGCCGATCTACGCGAAGGACATCCTGCAGGCGGGGCCGTTGGGATTGGGGTTGCTGCGCGCCGCGCCCGCGGTGGGTGCGCTCGGCATGGGCGCCTGGCTCACCAAGCACCCGCTGGAGCGGCGCGTGGGGCCGCGGTTCTTCATCTCGGTCGCGGTGTTCGGCGCCTCGCTCCTCGCGTTCGCGTTTTCGAAGAACCTCCTGCTGTCGCTCGCGTTGCTCGCCGTGAGCGGCGCGGCCGACATGGTGAGCGTGGTGGTGCGCCAGACGCTGGTGCAGGTCGAGACGCCCGACGAGATGCGCGGGCGCGTGAGCGCCGTGAACGCGACCTTCATCGTGACGAGCAACCAGCTGGGCGAATTCCGCGCGGGCACCATGGCTGCATGGCTGGGCCCCGTCGGCTCGGTCGTGGTGGGAGGGATCGGAACGTTGGTAGTCGTGCTGGCAGGGTTGCGGCTCTTTCCCGGATTGGCCCGGCGCGACAAGCTCGTGCGATGAGCGCGATCGAAGAGTTCATCGCCATCCTCGAGCGCGGCCCGCAGGAGCCCGACTGCGTCTTCAATCCGTGGCGCGATTGCGATGACCGCGACGCGAGCCCGCGCCGCGACATGCCCGCACGGCGCCGCGCGAACATGGCGGCGTACCTCGAGGCGCGCCGCAGCCACGCGCGCGTGGTGCTGCTGGGGGAAGCGCCCAGCCACCGCGGCTGCCGCTTCACCGGCATCGCGTTCTGCTCGGAGACGGAGCTCGTGCACAAGCGCGATCTCGTCGCCCGCCACGCGCTCGAGCTCACGAGCCGCGAGTCGCACGTGAAGCCGCAGCGCGAGCGCAGCGCCGCCGTGATCTGGGGCGAGATCGAGCGCGCGGGCAAGCCCTTCGAGGTGGTGCTCTGGAACGCGTTCCCGTGGCATCCGCACCAGGCCGGCGAGTGCGCGACCAACCGCAAGCCGCGGCTCGCCGAAGCCGCGCAGGGCCGCATCGCGTTCGAGGCGCTGGTGCGCTGCTTCACGCACCGCGTGGAGGTGTTTGCGATCGGCAAGGTCGCCGAGGAAGCGCTCGCCCGGTGGGATAAGCCGTGCGCCGGCTACATCCGCCACCCCGCGCAGGGCGGCGAGGCGCGCTTCCGGGCCGGCTTCCGGGGCGAGGTCGCGCCTCGTTTATAGTTCGGCCATGTTGGACGGCATCGACACCCCGGCCCTGCTGCTGGACGCCGAAAAGCTGCGTCGCAACTGCGCCCAAATGCGCTCGCGCGTGCTTTCGCAGGGCGTGGTGCTGCGCCCGCACGTTAAGACGGCCAAGAACGTGGAAGTCGCCCAGATGGCGCTCGATGCGCCCTCGGGCCCCATCACGGTCTCCACGTTGCGCGAAGCCGAATACTTCTTCGACCACGGGTTCCGCGACATCCTCTACGCGGTCGGAATCGTCCCGCACAAGGTGCCGCGCGTCGCGGCGCTCACGCGGCGCGGCGCTCGGGTGAGCGTGATCGTGGACAGCGTCGAGGCCGCGCAAGGCCTCGTCAGTGAAAGCGAGAAGGCGGGTGTGCGCATACCCGCGCTCATCGAGATCGACAGCGACGGCCACCGCGCCGGCGTGGAGCCGGAGAGCCAGCGCCTGCACGATGTGGCCGAGGCGCTGGGCGATCACCTGCTCGGCGTGATGACGCATGCGGGCGATTCCTACAATTGCGACGGGCCGGCAGGGATTCGCGAGGTCGCCGCGCGCGAGCGTAAAGCGACGGTGTCTTCGGCGCTCGCACTGCGCTCTCGCGCCCATGCATGTCCCGTGGTGAGCGTGGGCTCGACGCCCACAGCGACTTTCGCCGATTCGTTCGCCGGCGTGACCGAGGTGCGGACCGGTGTGTACATGTTCCAGGACCTCGTGATGGCCGGGCTCGGCGTGTGCTCGCTCGACGACATCGCGATCTCGGTGCTCTCTTCGGTCATCGGCCACCAGGAGGAGAAGGGCTGGGTGCTCATCGACGCGGGGTGGATGGCGCTCTCGCGCGATCGCGGCACGCAACGGCAGAAGGTGGACCAGGGCTACGGAGTCGTCTGCGACGAGCAGGGCCGGCCGCTGGGCGACCTCATCGTGACCGAAGTGAACCAGGAGCACGGCATCGTCGCGCGGCGTGATGGGGGTGAGGTGGATTTCGCCACATTCCCGATCGGTTCTCTCGTGCGCGTTCTACCGAACCACGCATGCGCGACGGCCGCGCAACATGCCGAGTATCACGTGCTGCGCGACGGAAAGCCGGTCG
>Ga0335069_10006195_pt1 | contig 17423 bp, 17 predicted proteins | sample Lox_Sample_11_FD_206714 | JGI IMG/M metagenome (GOLD analysis project Ga0335069, IMG submission 206714) | Soil microbial communities from Loxahatchee National Wildlife Refuge, Florida, United States - Lox_Sample_1.1 | ecosystem: Environmental > Terrestrial > Soil > Wetlands | place: USA... | reverse complement strand
ACCAGAGCGGGTCCTGTTCGGTGATCGTCGAGTGTTTGACCTTGACCAGTGACTCCAGGTCAGTGGCAACCCCGCGGAGCTTGGCCAGGCGGCAGTCGCCGCCCAGGCGCGCCCGTGTATCCGGGGTCGCTGCGCATAGCGCCACTTTGCCGTCGTTCAGAGCGGCCTGGTTGCGCCACTTCGTCGGGCTTTCCTTCTGGCCCAGCTCGACCTCGACATACAGCTTCTCGGTGCCACGCATCACCAGCAGGTCCGGGACCGCCTTTGTGCCTTTGACGGGCGGAAGAATCTGCGTGGCCCAGCCGCGCTTGCGGGCGTGGAGGGCGAAGATCAGCACAGCCACAGTATGCTCAGGAAAGCGGTCGCCTTCATGCAGGCGCACCAGGCATTCCCAATCGGTCTCCAATGGCTCCTTTTCGAAAAGGATGCTGAACAAGCGCACGCCCTCAGGAGAAAGCTTGAGCAGGCGCAGGGAGCTTTTGGGTGAATTGATCTGCAGCGTCTGGCCGATCAGGATGTTGGCTTCCTGCAAGTCCTCGATGATGCGGCCCAGGGAGCCAGCCCGTGATGACATGCCCATGGCCAGTGCTAACAGATCCTCGATCTCGAACTTGGCGTTGAGCTGGCAGGCGCCGATCAGGTATAAAGTCAGCCAGTAACGCTGATAAGCTTTTTTCAAGGTCTCTCCCGTACGCCCTCCGCCAGGAAGCATTTTCTGGAACGAGGCCGGGCAGGTATTAGGCAGTCCAGACCATACTTGACGCACCTGGACGAGCAAGTTTCCGATTGGAGGAACAGCTCCTTCCGCCAATACAATGGCCACCGGTTCCGGTGTAGGCATTGACTTAGTGGCTGGTTGCCCTTTCTTCTCATTCTCCCTGGCCGCATCTTCCTGTGTATAAACCTTAGCAACAACCGTCGCAGAATTTACTGCTGCAGGTGGCTCGGCTACAACTGCGGGCTTCAATATCAGCTCGGTCTGCTGCATGCGGTTCTGCAGTTCAGCGCACCTGCGTTCCAGTTCGGCAACCCGGTTGTTGTCGGATCCGACTGACCAGCCGTTCCTCGTTTGCGGTGGAACTTCCTCGAAGAACTTCCGCCAATCTGCCGGGGTCCAGTACTTCGGTACATTGGGATCAGACCGGCGCAGATCCTCGAGGCGAGAGCCATCGAAGGCGGTGGCCACTTCCTGGAGGACCTTGGCCAGATCCCGCGCTAATCTTTCGGCGACTTGGCGTTGCTGCTGTTCGTCGGCAATCAGGTCATCCTGGACACGGTCCTGGGCAATTTTGAGCGATGAAGAAGGCGTCACTAGAGTCACCATAATACGAGGTTTATTTCAACAGGCCAACCGTGGTTTGAAGTGAAGCAGCCGCCGAATCACGATCGAGAGTGCCGGATGACCAGCTCACGGCATCCTGGCCTGCTTGAAGAAGAGCAGCTCGAGCAGAAGCAAGGGCGGCCTGGCCATTCGATGTGTGCCGGGCAATGCGCTCTTCTAGAAGTTGTGCGGCCACCGGATCGGGAGACTGGTTGAGAAGAGCTGCCAGGTCATCGGCATCAGAGCGCAGGGTCTCCCGTTCTGACTGGTATTGACGCTCAGTCTTGAACAATGTCCAATCATCCCAGGTCAGGATACGGGCATTCTCGTCCGACGTCATCGGTGTGAACATCTTTCCCAGCGCGGCCAGGCTTAGCAGAACCAGGATCGCCAGGAAGACGAGAAATCCACACAGGGTTTTGCGATCGATCGTAATTTCCATATAAAGGTTCTAAGGGACGGCCCGCATTTGCGATGTCGTCTCCACCACTGCCGTCATCGGCGGGGTTAGTGGGATCAAATGGGCGACGGTAGCGGCCGCCTGACAATTGGCCGTCGTCGGCCCTGGAAAACCGATCGCAAGCGAAGGGCTGAATCCCACCTTGGCGGCATCCGTGAGCGTGCCGTAGAAGACCCTGGCGGCCTGGGAACGTCCCAGGCCCGGATCGATCTGCCGGACGCCGGTCGCTTGAAAGACCGAAACATTCATAGCATTGGCAGCCGCTTCGCAGGCGGCGTCGGTAGCCACCTGGAGGTGGGTGCGGACGTACATGCCGCGTGTCACATCGACGACCAGGCTAGCCAGAGGCATGGCGATGAAGATCATGGCTACAGCGATGAATGCCCAAACATCGCCCCGGCGATCATTCCTGAATCGGCGCAACATTACCAACCCTCCTGACGGAAGGTGGCGGTGGCCGAGCCGGTCAGGTTGCCCATGCTGCCGCCGAAGAATGCGACGAGAGGAGCGATGTAATTCGGAACATTCCACCGCACAGTGACTCCGATTGTGGCGCCGGGGAAGCCTCCGCCGGACACGTTCACCTGGTAATTGCCGACCGGGGCGTATGAGATTGATTGCTCGGCGGCGGAGTAAGCAGCTCCTGCAGAGCCTTGCTGATATACGCTGCCCACGCGCGCCCCGTGGTTGGCGGCGTTGGCCGCATTTACGGAGGCAAAGCCGGCAATCGACAGGTTGAGCATGGCCATGAGCAGCAGGACGACCATCGGGAAAGCGATGGCGCTCTGGGCGAATTCATCGCCGCGTCGGTTCATCATCCTGCGTACTGCGAACACGGATAGCTCCTTTTTATAGTCCGGCGGTGGCCTGGTTGATCAGGCTGACGATCTTCTGGCCAAACGCTGCGAATGCAGCAATGCCGGCGACGACTACCAGGATGACGATGACGGCCTTCTGGGCGAACTCATCACCACGGCGATCACTGCTGAAACTAAGTGTTTTGCAATAGAACTCAAGCATTTTTTCGTACATGGTAGGCTCCTCCAACAAGGCAAACAGGTATAAAAAAAGGCGCGGCTCTCCCCGAGTCACACCTTAATTACACGATCATTTTAGCGACCTCAGCCAGAAAAGTCAAGCCGGTCACTAAAGCAACGGCTACCAGGGCGGGGATACGTTCCTGGCCGCGCTTACGCAGCACCAGCGCCAATCCCCACAATCCCACAGCCGCCATACCCAAAAAGCCGGCTAATGGCCACAGGCCCCACAGACCGACCATCACACGCGCGTCGGCTCCGCCCATCCAATCGAAGTACCAGGCAGTCAGGACGACGATCGCCACGATCAGGGGAAAGAAGTCCAGATGCCAGGCGCTCAGCAAGGACGCAAAACCGCCCATTATGAAAAGCGGCCAGGTGATCCAGTCGGTCACTTCCCGATTACGCCAGTCCTGCAAGCCGCCCCAGATGACCAGGGCGGCTGTCATTGCGCAAAGGACCAGCCTGACTTGAACAGGCAGATAGGTAAAGTCAGGCAGGTAGGACATAGAACCATAAGCGGGTGGGCGTACCCCAGTTGATGCCCAATGACTTGCCGCAGGCTTCGGCCTCCATGTCGAAGAACTCGTTCTCGGAATCGGCCATGGTGCGGGCGGCGTTCCAGATCCGCCAATTACGGCCTAGCAACGGCGTAGATGCAAATTCGGACAAACGACTACTGGCGCCATGCCCATTCTTTTTGCTTGTCAGCCGGTCAAAACGCCGCAGGGTAGAAAGTTCCTGGGAAGAAACGAGCAGCCGGCGGCCATCCGCGGAACGCAGCTCGATGGTCTCCACTTCAGGAACGACCCGCTTGGCCGTATCAGTCAGGGCGATAGGTGCATCCAGGAGGGGATTGACCATGCCTTCCAGCCAGCGAAGGGGATCAACTTTCAGGTCACTGGCTTTGGCGACGCGGCGGTCTTTGATCTCCCTGGCCGATCGATCCTCTTCGAGGCGAGCCATGTATTCCAGGGCACGGGCCTGGCGGCGGTTATAGAGCGTCAGGATCAACGCCAGCAAAACGATCAGTACAAACGTGGCAATTTCAAGCATCATAGATCACTCCTATTTGGACTTGGATTTAGCGCGTGCCAGGCGGAGCCAGGCCGCCGGGCGCGGATCAAGCAGAGAAGCGGAAAGGAACAGGGTGAACAAGCTACCCACGAACGTGACAGGCCAGGTCGATTGCTCTGCCACGGGCTTTACCTCCACTACCGGAGTAGCGATTGGCGTCGATGCTGCGAAGCGTGTCGAGGGAGCCTGAACCTGGGACATGCTCACACGGGTTGGCTGTCCGGTGGGCGCGTAAGTCCTGGTCGGGGTTGGAGAAGGCGTATCCGTCGGGGTGGGCGGGTAAGGAACATAGACTGTCCCGAAAGCGTGGGAATTCTTGCCGAGAACGTCCCAGACAGAGATTTCTACCTGGTAACTTCCCGGCCTGGCCATCGAACCATCTTCCCAGGCCCCGTCCCACTGGAAGCTGGATGGAAGTGACCCAAAGGCATATTTGATGGTGCGCTCATTGTGGTTGCCGTTGGATACGACGATGGTGGCTCCGATGACTGGCAGCACACCGGCGGATATCTGTATCTTAGCCTTTTGGTAGACCATGAACGAGCTGGTGATCGAGACGGACGGTCCAACATTGGCCACAATAGCGCTCAGTGAGTATTGTTTTTGATTGCCGGCCTGGTCGGAGACATTCACCAGCACCGTATGAGACCCATTGGAAGTGTTGGTAGTGTTCCAGGTATAAGACCAGGATCCGTCCGCAGCGAGGCTGAGAGGCTGCCAAGTCGAGCCGTTGTCCATCGAGATCTGGGCTGCGGCGATACCGGAGGTGGCGTCCATTGATTGACCACTCAAGGTAAAACTATCGCCGTAGGCTAATACGGTCCCGGAATGGTTGAAGGTTGTTTGCGGTGGGACAGTATCCACGTTCACCTGGATCGATTCGGTGGAGACATTGCCGGCAGTGTCCGTCGCTTGCACTTTGACTGTGTGCTTACCATCGGTCAGGGTGGGAGCGCTGGAAGACAAGGCATCGCCATCCACGGAGTACATCAAGCTGGCCAGACCGGAGGTGGCGTCCGTGGCGGATGCCGAAACACCCACGTTCGTCGTGTACCATCCTCCCTGGCCTCGGGTTCCACTAAGCGATGGAGCTGTCAGCGAAGGCGGAGTGTGATCGACCGAAACGATTTGAGAGACGGTTGTCGAATTGCCGGCCACGTCGGTCACCAGGCCCCTGACGTTATAAACACCGTCATTCGACAGGGCCAGGCTGGAAGACCAATTACTGCCGTCCAGCGAGACGAGCTGGCTGGCCACGCCGGAGGTGGCGTCCGTCCCGCTGACCGAAACGTTTACCGGTTTGATATACCAGCCGTTGGCGCCATCGGCAGCCGGTATGTCGAGGCTGGCTGTCGGTGCGGTCGTATCCAGACGGACTGTCTTGGAATCGCTGGACGAGTTGCCGGCATTATCCTGGCACTGGACCTGGACGGTGGTCGTGCCGTCGTTCGAGACGGTTACGGATGGCGACCAGGTTTTACCGTCCAGAGAGACGCCCTGGCTGGCCACGCCGGAGGTGGCATCGGAGCAATTAGAGGTCACGGATACCGGTTTGACGTACCAGCCGTTCTTGCCGTCGGGAGAAGCTATTTGGACATCCGCATTGGGCGTGGTAGCGTCCACCTGGACCGTTACCGGAGCAGCGGTGGTCTTATTGCCCGCCTGATCCGTGGCCTGGAAGACGATAGTATGCTTGCCATCATCCTCTATTGTGGCCTGGGTCCCGTCCTGCCAGCTTCCGCCATCGACCTGGTACTGCACGCTGGCCAGGCCGGAGGTGGCGTCGCTGGCGGTAGCTGTGATGACCGCCGGAGATTTATACCAACCGTTGTTCCCGTCCATCGTGGAAGCCGATACGCTCAACGTGGGCGGGACGGTGTCGATCTTGATCGTGCCGCTGGCGGTCGCCGTGTTGCCGGCATTATCCGTGGCAACGGCAGTCAGGGGATAAGTGCCGTCGGTTGAGGTCGTAAAGCTGTCGCCGCTGCCGTTGATGCTGACGCTGGCCACGCCGGAAGTGGCATCCGTGGCGCTTGCAGAAGCGGTCACGGGACTGGAAACGAACCAGCCATTCGCCCCATCCGGCGTTGGGGTGGTGAACGTCAGGGAAGGTGCAACGGTGTCCACCTGGTAAGAAGCGTTTCCGGGCGAGGAGGACAGGTTGCCTCCACCTGAGGCCGTTGCGGTGAACGAGGTCGATCCGGTTCCTTCCGGCAGGTTCTCGGAACACGAAGTGCCAGAGCAGGAGAAAGATGTCCCACCGATCGTGCCGGCGATGGTGAGCGGATAGTTCTGCGGGTCTGAGGCGGTCAGATCCAGGGAAGCTCCGCTAACACACCAGCCGCCGCTGCCCTCCTTTCCGCAGTTGACTGTTCCGCTGACGGTGGGGGGATCATCCACCCAGACCTGGTTGCAGGTGGTTGTGCATTGAGTTGCGTAGGCCCAGCAGCAACCAACATCCCAAGGCTGGTGGGGTTCGGCGGCGCACTTAGGATCGGAGAGCGGAACCCAATCGGTGCACACTTGCTGACAGGTCTGTGTGCATTTTTGTTCATAGTGCGCCAGGACAATGGGGATTCCTCCGCATCCGGGAGCTAGGTTATCGGGAAAAAGCCAGGCCAGTCCACCGGCAACCACAACACATGCCATGATGAACAGCCGTGAAAGGAACGCATGGCTTTTGCCGAGCAGAAAGCCAAGTACCAGCACCAGGGTTACGCCTACCCAGTAAAGCGCTACAACCAGCCATTGGGGAGTTGCAAACGGGGTCCACCTGGGCAGCCAGTCCAGCAGGGTGATCACGATTCCGACAGCTGCGCCGGCCAGGAGAATCCACTCGTACATCTCGTATTTTCTGTGTTCCACAGAGACCTCCTACCAAATGCCTGGCGCAAGGCGCCAGTGAACTTGCATCGAATAGACCAAATATCCGTTCCGGTTCAAGATGCCTTCTTCCCAGGATATCCGCCAGACCAGGGAAGCGGCAAAGAGCATAATAACAAGCAGGTTCCAGAGGTTGAAGGCGCCGATCATGCCACCGGCCAGCGAGAGCAGCTCGCCGGCATACATGGGATGACGCAGCCAGCGGTACGGGCCTTTCGCCACAAGGCCGCGATAGGCGGGGGAGATCCCAAATGCAGTCCCGAGCGTGATAAACGCCCACAGGTTCAGGGCCAGCCCTGGGACGGGCAATAAACCCCAACAAAATGATCCGGTGGCTGGGGCAAAGAAAACCAGGGGCAGAGATGCAGATACCCAGGCTCCTGTCTTTACCCACCACGGTGCGGTGTCATTCGCCGGACTGCGGAAGATCAGCAGCAAGGAGCACAAACCTGCCTGGGAGAACAACATCACCGACAGGAGGGTCATGCCGTACTTGACAATCCAGACGACCCGGGCGATAGCCACTAACACGAACAGGAATGCGCCAATGATCGATAGGGTCATGATCAGAAGGTGGTGAAAATGCTGATCATCAGCGGGATGAAGATGGCCGCCAAAAAAGGCACGAAGAAGAAGATAGTCATGGGCATCAGGAGCTTGTTGTCCAGCGTCTCGGCAGACCGTGCTACCGAAACCTGGTATTCCATGGCCAGGTCACGGGCCAGCTCGTTCATGCGCTTGGGTCCTTCCGTGCCACGCTCGGCGACCGCATCCATGCGGGCTGCGAATGTTTCCAGGGGAGCAAACTTTAGGTCGGTAAAATGACGCACGATTGCGCCCTGGGCGCCGGCTTGAGAGAACAGCAGAGCACCTTCGCCCCGGCAGCTATCGACCGCCTCCTGCAGGATCTGACCAATGGGACCAGGCAATGTGCTGGCCCGCTCCACTCCCAGGGTGATGGAATTGCCGGCGGACATCTCTGCGGCGATCAGGGCTGCCGCTTCAGGTAGGCAGCGTTTCACGGCCTCGCGGGTGGTGTCCGCCCGACCGGATAAGGTCATGTAGGGGTAATATGCAGCCAGGGCAACCACGATCCAGTAGAGCAAGCTCCAGGCGTGAAAGAGGGTGATATACGCCAAGCCGATCAGACCAAACAGGACAGATTGGCCCAGCACGCTCCCAACCGTCTTGGGTTTGCCGTCGTCAGTAAGGTAATATCCGCCTAGCTGCGCCCAGCGAAGTTGGTACTTCCAGGAATCAAGCGAAAGTCCCAGGCGACTGATCAGCCCGTCACCGACGCGATCGGTGAGCCCGCGCTGATCCTTGTTGGCGAACTGGGACAGGCGGCTCGCTGCGGTGCGCTCGACACTGAAGCTGGAATGTTTGGCAATCCAAAAGGCGATCAGCGCCAGGAGGAGGGAAGCAATGAGGGGAACATAGGTGCGGAAATCCATGGCGCCTCCTATACGGCGTTCTCGATCATTTCGTTGATTGTGTTGTAGCCGTAGATGATCATCAGGAAAATGCCGGCGTAGGCAACCTGTACCAGGGGCGCACGCACGGTAGCCGCTAGAGACGGGCTATGGTTCAGAAAGACGATGGCGGCAAAAGCCATACCCATCAGGAGGTTGGTCGTGCTTTGTGCGCCGGCGCCACGGGCACGCGCCAGGACACGGGCAGAGAGAACGTCCCGCAGGTTGGAGGCGGCGTTCTCAAATGCCTCGGCGTAACCTTTTCCGCCGGTGGTCCACATTCTGCTGATCAGCTCCACACAGACCGCCAGGGACGAGGAGATCGAGGCAGCCGTCTTTCGAAGCTCTTCGATGCATGGTTGGCCCTCGGAGTGCATCTGTGATGCGGCGCGCTCGCACCAGGAACGCAACGGCCCACCGGCCTTGAGAGTCTTGGCAGTGTCTGCCAGGGCCTGTGGCACATTGGGAGCTGTACCGATCGCCGATTTCATGCCGGACAGCATGGCCGGGATCTCGGCTTCGATATCTGTGCGCATCCGGTTCCAGGAACGCGTGACCATACCATCGACGAGCACGTACCCGGCCACCAAGCCGATCAGGCTGGTGATGATGGGTAGACCCAGGATGAACATGACGATCGTCAGTGTGCCGCCAACTGCGAGGCGGGCAGTCCACAGGTAGAAATCTTCCCGACCGCTCACATCCAGGAAACGGGAAAATGCCAGGCGCACTTTGTAGGCTTGACTGCCGACTGGGACAGACTTGGTCTCTGGAGTTACTGAACTACTGGCGAACGAATCGAGCCGGTTGGCGGTCGAGTTGCTGCACAGGGTAGCCAGCAGGCGGCCGGCGACCAGGTAGCCGATAAAACCCAGGGCGGCAGCCCCGATGGCAAGCAGGAATTCGTATACCACCCCAGGAAAGTGGAATAGGGTGAAAGTCATGGGTTCTCCTTTCGGGATTGTTCCGCGGCGATGTTGTTGAACAGGTTCTCGACATAGTTGATCGAGACGGTGCGCTCGTCCACATCTTCACCGGCCAGGCGATAGAGCGGATCGAAAGTGACGTTGCCGGCCTTAAGGGCCTTTTGGACAGCCCAGATGCCAACGATGTGGCGCCGACGCTTGCCCTGCTTGTCCAGACGGAAACCGACCTGAATTAGCAGGTCAACAGCCTGGACGAACATCTCCTTGGCGCCGTCGGCGCGTATTCCAACGTCGTTGAACAGCAGCAAGCTGAGGCGGTTCACCGCCGCCTCGGGACTTTCAGCATGGAAAGTGGATAGTCCAGGGTGATCGGACATCTGGGCGCGGAAGAGAGCTGCCACCGCATCACCGCGGCGCATTTCGCCGACGATCAACCAGCGTGGAGACATACGCATGGCGTCATCCACACCGCTGGATAACATGTAGGAGGTGACCGCAGTACCGAGCTGGGCAGGACGTGCTTCGAGAGTCACCGCGTGGGGATGGTCCAGCCAGATCTCTTCGGGGTCTTCGATCTTCAGGACGCGAGCGGACTTGGGAATGCCATTGCAAATGGCAGAGAGCAAGGTGGTCTTTCCGCTAGCCGTACCGCCGATCACCAGAATGCGCAGGCCCTTGGAAACCGCTTTAACCAGGGTGTCGATGACTGCCATAGGCGCTACATCCCAAGCGATGAGCTGCTCCGGAAGAACCGGGTTCGGCTCGAACAGGCGGATGTTGATGGCGGGATATCCTTTACCAGGAGCGATTACCGGATGGCAGATCTTAACGCGTGCGCCGCCCGGCAGACCCTCCTGGCGCGGGAGCTTGGCATCCACGGAGGGCGAAGCTTCGTTGCAGGCTCGGCCCAGGGGCGCCAGCAGCGCCTCGACCGCACGCCAAACATCGTTCTGGGAAGGATGGATATCGAGAGGGATGAAGTCCTGCTCGCCCTTTTTGATGACCCACACCGATCCGTCCGGGTTGACGGCGATTTCCGTCAAACCACTGTCCAGGCGCAGTAATGGAGCAAGAAAACCCAAGCCGCCTACGCGTGCGACGGCCTCACGGGCAATTGCCTCCACGTCCGACTCGGGGATCTGGAGATCCCTGTGCGTTGCTGCAGCCATGACGCGCTGGACCGCATCGGGAACGAGCTTTTCCGTTTCCTGGCGCAGCTCCTCCAGGGGCCGGCCTTTGAAAGACTCGGCTACCTCGTCGATGATCTGCGCCCGTTGTTCGGGATCGATCTTGGCGACGATCGCACTCCATCCTGATTTGGTCATAAAAGCCTCCTAGTCCTTGACCTTGACCGACAGCCCGGCGAAGGAAAACTTCTTGCCCTTCGCTTTGCCGTCCGCAGGGGAACTCCCGCCGAAGAGCATGTCGGCCAGGTTGTGGATCGGGCGGGCAAACTCGTCGTTGGAATCTAGTACAGCTCTGCCGGCATCCTGGCTCAAAGGGATACCCTGGACGAAGGGGATTACCGCGGCGACCGGTGGGAAGCCGGTCTGCAAGCCGGTATTACGGCAGACGGTATCCGCAGCCTTATGCCATTCATCTGGAGATAGCATTCCGTTCGTGCGCTGGTTCAGCACCACGAAGATGTTTCCGGGAGCAATGCGGTGCTGGCCGGCTGCGCGCTGGGTAACAGTGCGCAAGGCATCCACCGAAGCCCAGGCATCCGCCAGAGTTGGACGGGCGACCAAAACCCAGGTATTTGCCGCCATGACCGCAGAGGAGGCAATACTGCTCGAAGCGGGAGCATCTAGGATGATGGATGCATAGCCGCTGTATGCCGCGGTGGTGGCCAGCGAGGCGATCGAATTCTTGTCCTCAGCTTTCTGGCCGGCATCTTCCGCCAAGATATCGGGAAAGCCTGCTACGACATCCAGGTCAACGATCGACTGGATGGATTTCTTCAGGCCATCGTCGGTCGGGTTGGTAAACCATCCCAGAATATTCGGCTCCTGCTTCAAATTCAGGTGGAGCGGCATTACATCAGGCGCATCCAGACCGATCAGCAGCGAACGCATTCCCTTACGTGCCACGGCTTGAGACAGGGCGGCAGAGATCGTGGTCTTACCCACGCCGCCAGCGCGGTTCCAAACGGTGATCACACGCATCCCGCCGGCTGTTGCCATGCCTCCGCTGCGGGATTGCCAGGACTTCGGAGCTGCGATCGTGCGTCGAAGGGTTAAGGCAATTTCATATGCGCGTTGAAGGAGATCCGGGATGGGAGCATCCCCAATATAGACCCCCTTCACGGAGGGGATGGTTTTCAACTTTTCGGGCAGTTCCTGGATCTCCGGTTCGCTTGCCGTGCTGACAGAGCTGGGAAGGATCACGAAGGCAGCACCGGTGACCGAGGTGACGGCCTGGATGAGCGGCTGGGGTCCGGGAAAGATCAAGGCATCCAGAACGACAACTTCCGGATTGTAGGCAAGCTTGTTCTGAAAATCCGAAGGATCATTGGCAACAGCCGCCATGCGAAAGCGGCCATCCATGGTGACAGCCTGTTGCCAGGCAAGCAGGCGTTGCGAACCAACCTCGCCGGTAAGGAAAATGGTGACGGGGGCTTCACTGCCGGATGCACCTGCATCCGCCCTCGGTCCCCAGTTAGTCAATGGACTCATGGCATCCTCCTGCTAGGGTAGTGGGGTGGCAGTCGGGGTAGGTGCCGGCGTAATAGCCAGACTTGGCAACCAAAGGCCCGGAGAAGTAAATTGAGTGGCGTTTTCACCAGGCATCAGGTAGAGCGTGACCGTGGCGCTGTCCGTGGAGTCCAGTGCCGCCAGGAGTTCAAGCACGCTGACCGTCCGGGTTTGAGTAGAACCACCGGTGGCGCTGAAGTCGTACACCACCGTTTCTTGCTTGGTGGGGACTGCCAGGACCACAAAGCCGTTCTGGGACCGGTCGGTGCTCGTAGAAAGCCCGCTGGAACCCGTCGAGACCAGTGAGCTGGTCGTGCTGGTATTGTTGGTCGAGGAGCTGGTAGCATCGGTGGCGGCAAAGCGCGGGTCGATATACATCACTTTCAAGCCCTCGATCACTGCCTTGGAGTAGGTGCCTTGTTCGGCAGTGCCCTGGACAGGGATACTGGCCACCACACCGACCTTCTGGCCGGGTAGCAACAGACCGACGAGGCCAGTGGCATCCGTGACCTTTACAGCGACAGCCCGCTCGTCCGGCTGAAGAGTGATCAGTTGGCCGAGGTTCGAGCTGCGGATGATATCGCCCTGACCGCGGTCGATCTTCAGGGTCTGACCAACAGCCTGACTGATGCTGGTCAGGGCATCTGCAGCAATGGCATTGGATGGCATGGCCTGGAGCGAGAGATCGCTCTCCACCAGGGTGTGTCCGGCGTTGAGATCCTGGGCAGCTACCACAACTGTCTTCGACGGGGCGGGGCGCAGCAGGACCAGGGCGACGATGAACACGATAACCGCAAGGACATAGGGAAGGGCTTTCTTGAACATGGTTATGACTCCTTAGATGGGGTGGATGGATCATTGCTACTGGCCAAAGCCAGGGCAAGCGATTTTACGGTATCGGGAGTGGCGAATTCCCAATTTACGATCCGGTTCTTTTCGTCGTACTTGACGATCAGCCCGAGGATCATCGCATCTTGGGGTGTGGTTTTGAGTGCATTGGACAACGCTTCATGGGCTAAGTCGCTATCCGGTTCGAAAAACACAATAGGTGAGACGGGGGTAGTTGGGACTTGCATAAATGACCTCAATTCGTAAGAGTTGGAGTGGAGCTGACGATGGGCGTCCACCCCCGAAATACGGGAGTCCAGGTTGGTACTTGCGTCCAGGTCGCTTTAGGAGTCCAGGATGGTTTTGGAGTCCACTTGGTCGGTAAGGTAATGCCGGGGTCCGTGAGCATCGAGGTCCACCAGCCCTGGGCAGGATAAAGGGTGGGAGTGGGAGTAACGGCTTTGAGCGTAGCCGGACCGCTCCAGTTGGTTTGCACAACGGGAGTATTGGAAAGCTGGATCGCAACAACAACCAGCACACACGACACGATCAAAAGCGTGGCCACTGCAAAGGCATTTCTAGAAAATTTCATAGCACGATCTTTCCCAATTTGGCGGAGATCTCGTCATCCGTCGGTTCGGGGACATCGAGCATCAGCGGGCGCAACAGCACCGGGCGCTGGAACTTGCGGCTCTCGACGTAAGGGAAGCGCCCGATGGCCATGCCAACGGACATGTCGTCGATGAAACGCCGCCATTCCTCGTCGCGAAAACCTTTTTCGGAACGGGCCAGCGCGGACAGGGCGATGTCCTTGTCCTTCGGATTTTTGAGATAGTTGATCACCAGGTTCGAGCAGGACGAAATGATATCGGGGGCGATCAGGGAAGGCGCCTGTGCGATCACGGAGAAGCGCACACCGTACTTGCGGGCGTCTCGGAACTGGGCGCCATACTGGTCGGAGATATCCGATCCGCCGCCATCATCGCTGCTACCTTTAGGTTGCTGGCCAAAGATCTTGTTGGCCTCCTCGTAGACAATGTGCAGCATTGGCTCGGTCATGTGCACCTCATGCACCCGGGTGGCTACCCGGTCCATGTAGGTGTGCCAGCCCACCCAGCCAAGCAGGAAGGCTTTCCCAAATTCATCCAGGAACATGCCGCCTTCGATGATGGTGATACCGTTGGGTTTCGATAGATCCTCGACCGGTACGCAATCTTTGCCAGGGGAGAACTGCACCGCTGCAGCTCCCTGGACCAGCGGGTTCATGCGGAACAAAATGCCGTCCAGCACGCCGGTCAGCATGGTGTCCCGCGGCGGGACATCTTTACGCTTGGCCTCGATCTCGGCATACAGATCCGCCAGGCCGACTACGGAGCTGCGGTAAACTGCCAAGACCTGGCGTTGGCGCGTCGTCAGTGTGCTGAGCAAAGAGCCTCCAACTGCACTGATCAGATCCGATTCCTCGCCAGTCCGTACTTTGCCCCATTGGGGATCGGCCCGGACCTGGGGATCGTCGATGAGCACACCGGTGCGGATGTAGCAGATACGCAGCGCCTCAAGCAGCTCCTGCTTTTGGCGTTTTACGCCGAGCTGGGTGATCGAGCCGAAGACATCGGCGAAGGCGCGCCACTGGGTCTCCGGAGCGATGTTGCGCCCGATCTGGAGAGGGTTCCAGCGCATCGGGCGCACGGCATCCGGCCAAAGCTGAAGGATATTGACCCGCCCTTCGAGTCCCGGAGCATTGAGTAACTGGCGCCAGCCGGCGCCGAAGTCCAGGACGATCGTGCGCCAGTTCCAGGCTCGCGTGGTTTCGTACACAGTGCGAATAGCAGCCACGCTCTTACCAAAGCCGGTGTCACCGGCGTAAAGCGTGTGCATGAACATCTCTGGTGAGAGCCGTACCTGGGCCGTGGTAAGATCGGCGGTCTCCGGGCTGTATTGATGACCAATAACGACATTTCCGGGCATATTAGGTATAAATCCCATGCCGTGCGGGATGGGGGACATCACCGTAGCAGCCACACCCTCTTCGAAAAGGGCGGGAGCGGTCAAAGCTGCTGCTTGTTCGGCAGTCAGCAAGGTGGCATAGCGAGTCCACAGAGAACCGTTCAGCGGATCGTTATCCTCGCCTCCACGCCAGGGGACAAAGGCCAGGGCGTGAGTGCGTAGCTCGTTCTCATCGCCTTCAAGAGGTGCAATGGTGAGTACAGGAGTGGCCACGTCGGGTCCATGGAATGCTTGAGGGGCCAGCGCATCAGCAGCTGATGCACCATTCATCGTCTCCGTGAAGATCAGTGCATTGGCCATGAAACCGCCTTCGGCGGAGGCAGTGTTTACCAGTCCTTCAAGCTTGCGCAGGACTTCGGTAAGGCGGTCAGCTACGTCGTCTTCTGTTTGCCAGGAACGTCCGATGTTGATGCCCGGCAGCAGGCCGGTGTTTATTCCGCTGGATACGCCGTGCATTAACGCCTGGTTGAGAGCTTGTGATCGAGCTATGCTGGTTGCAATCCCCTGACCGTAGCCATCGTTTTCGCCCCAGGACTCGGACTGGGTATCTGCAGATCCGTGAGAGACGGAATCGGAGACCATTTGGTTGACGGATTGGGATTGGCTAGTTCCAACCGAATGAGCTGTGCCATCGCTTACTGCAGTTCCGTGGCTTACACTTTCACTCGTTCCGCTTCCCCATGATCCTCCACCGCCGCCTTTGATGCCAACATCGGCCGGCGCTATGGACACTCCGAAGTTCCAGTTTCCGCCTGAAAATTCATTGACACCGGTGCTGGTACTGCTTGACTCGGTCACGCTGTGCGAGGATGTATCCATCACACTCTGCCCGGAGGATTGTCCGGTGGACGAACCTTCGGTGTGAGTGACGCTCTCCGATTCAGTATGAGCCTGGCCGGTCTGGTGGCTTAGCCCCCAGGAATGTTGGGAGGATTGGGAAACACCCTGGGATGCACCCAGTGAAGCGCCTTGAGAACCGGCCAGGCTTTGACCAGCGGCTGCCATCAGCGGGATGCCCAGGGAGAAACCGATATTGATCGATCCTCGTCTCCTGGAAGCCACCGCGGAGGTCATCTCAGCAATGCTCATCAGGGTTTTGGTGAGCTGGGGACGTGCGACATGCTCGGCAAGCACCTGGAACACGAAGTTTTGGCGGATCTTAGCCAGACCCCGGAAAAGGATCTCGTTTTGCTCCATGGACAGCTCGTCCTTGCTGGCATCACCAATGGCGCCGTCCTTTGTGCCGGCGCCGCGGCCCTCGCGTGGGTCCGGGTGGCCCAGAAGGGCAGCGATAAAGTGGCCGTGGTCGGAGATGAATTCCAGATACCAGCGCAGCCAATTTTTGTTGGGAGGAACCAGCTTGGACTGGTGGAAATTGGCCATAACCCCCTCAACAGTGGCCATCCCCCGCAAGGCGTTTTCGGCTGCCGTGTCCTTATCCGGGCCTTCGCCTGCAGCGCCGAAATATTGCACCAATCCGATGTGTTCGGGCCTGAAGATCCCAGCGTTGGCGACCACTAAGTTCACATTGGCATTGTAGATGCCGCGCATGGCGCCCCACATTTTGCCCAGCAGGTTATAGTCATCGCGGTCTGCAACCGGGATGGTATCGAGCTGTTTCAAGGCCACGCAGCGGAAGTACGGGTATCCGTCTTCGTCCGATACCTTGTACCAGGTGTAACAAAAATCGCCGTTCTCGATGCACCAGCCGTTATCCAAAATGCTCAGCATATTGCCTCAAAACGCTTGTAGCGTGCACATAACTATAGAAACTAGCCGACTCTGACTCAATCAGCGTGATTAGCCGAAGGCCCCTTACCTTAGCCCCCGGCTAATTAGCCGGGGCATTTCCAGGGCCTCACCGGTTCTTTCCACGGGTCCTCACCTGAGTCAGCAGATCCTCGGGCTTACCCACCGGCGGGTGTGCCAGGGCCGATTGCGCCAGCAGAACCACGAACCCCAGGGGAATGACATACATCGCAATACCGATGATCGCGTTGAGGTAGGTGGCTCCCTGGTTCGTCATGGGGTCCGTCTGGATCACGACCGAGAGATGCAGCCCTGACCAAAGGGCGTAACCCAGGCCCGCCAGGCTGTACAGTGAAATTCCTCGTACCACATTCCAGTGAGCTGCAGGGCGGTTGTAGTGTTCCAGGTAAAGGGCTGCTGCAGAAGCCAGCGCCAGCAAGACCAGGAAAAGCGGAACCGGGGAAGGTGCAACCAAGCTGGCCAGAACGGCCAACAGGCCCGCGCCGATCGCCCAGGCTCGTTGAGCCGCCGGCGTGATGAACACGAATACCGCGGATGCCGGCAGCAGGATAACGGTGGCCAGGTGATCCGCCATGAAGTAAACGATCACCAGGAACCCGTTCACGACCCAGGTCAGGAAGTTGAGAAAGAGGATCATTGGATGATGGTGGTCTCCACAACCGAAACGCTGAACGTTCCGCCGATATCGGAGAAACCGCGGCCGGAGGAAACCGGTGTTCCGCTGGTATAGCCGGCGACGACCAGGTTGAAGTAACCGGGATCGGCAACTTGAACGTTTTTCTCCGTCAGGGTCCAGACGAAGGTATTACTCTGGAAACCGCTGGTTCCACCGCCGAAGCCGAAATAGGGGTGGTGCAAGTAGGCGTTGGGGTAAAGGATCGAGAGGGTGTTGAGAATCCAATCGCGGGAACTTGCGGTGAGTGTGGCAGACGCTGTGGCCCAGTTCAAG
>Ga0335069_10006194_pt1 | contig 17423 bp, 19 predicted proteins | sample Lox_Sample_11_FD_206714 | JGI IMG/M metagenome (GOLD analysis project Ga0335069, IMG submission 206714) | Soil microbial communities from Loxahatchee National Wildlife Refuge, Florida, United States - Lox_Sample_1.1 | ecosystem: Environmental > Terrestrial > Soil > Wetlands | place: USA... | reverse complement strand
AGAGAATGATCCAATCCCGCCCGTAGCTGTCGCGTGCAGAACGTGAGTCGTCGTCGTATCCGAGTTCCCGCCCAAGATGTTCGTCGTCGTGTTCGGGAAGGTCAGTGTGACCGCCCCGCTCGATGCCGGGAAAGTCGAGGTAGTCAGGTTCGTGCTTGTCCCTGTCACAAACTGGTTGCTGGTTGTGCCGAAGGTAAACGGCTGATTGACCGTCACCTTGTTCGCCGCAAACGTGAATTTCGGTGTTCCGGTATCTGCACTGCCTACCGATCCGCCCGCCGCTACCGCCAGGTTCCCAGAAGCGTCAAGCGTTGACGTAGCCGAGGGAGTTTGCAACGTCTGCGTTCCCCCGCCAGTGACCAAGGCTGTCGAGGTCAGGTTCCCCGAACTGACTACTGTGACCGTGCCACCTCCACCGACTGCGTTGCCGTTCACATACAAGCCAGCCGCATTGATCGTGCCGGCGCCCTTCGCTCCACCCGTAGCCGAGCCCCAGACGCTTCCTGTCGGCTCCGTGGCGAGGATCTGACCATTCACGGTCAGGGCCGATCTCAGGTTTACCGGGTTGTTAGTGTCGAAGGTAAGTGCCGGATAAGTGGTATTCGTGCCCACAGCCGAGACGTTCTTGGTCGTATCGGTTGCGTACTCGAACAGGTTTGTGAAGTTTCCAGTGAAAGTGCTCAAGACCTGCAACTGTCCCAAGGTCCGCGGACTGGCAACGCCAAACAGGTAAGCAGACGTTGCAGAGCAATTCGCTCCATGCACAACCTGATCGAACACCAGAGGGCCAACTACGCTGGCCGAGGTTCCAATCTGGACTGCATCGACGCAAGAACCGGATGCCGGTCCTTCCAGATACGTCTCGCCGGAGAAGTGGACGCCACGTATTCCAGCAATGATATTGATATTCGGCAGAGCATTCCCAGGGTGGACGGCCGAGATGTTATTGAAGTCCCACCCGATTGTCGTAGCCGAAGCGTTGACGCCCACAATCAGCGGCGTTCCTAGAGAGTTCGCTTCGAAGTTGCCACTAACTTGCGTTCCCGCCCCGGTCCCAAGTGTGGCAGTTCCGTAGGCTAATCCCGCTGCCTGACTCGCATTGCTCGTACCGCATTGCATATTTGTGAAGCGGCTTACATCGAAGGCATTCCGCATCACGCAAGACGCGCCCCGGATCGTCGCAGTGGACGTCCCCCGAGCCGACATCCCGTTGATGTTCGTGTAGATCGCGGCATTCTTCGGATTGTTGTCGGTGCAGAACAGACCTTCGACATCGGTCGAGGCATTCGACGTCAACCACCAGCCGCGCCCTTCTCCGGCATCGTGACCTTCAAACGAGCTGCCATCAAAGAACTTCAAGCCGCAGGAGGTATTCGGCGTGCTGTCGGCAATGGTCACGGTCCAGACTCCAGACTTCGGAGGAATCAGGCCCACCGTGTAACCATTGTTCGATTTCGACACTGCCCCGGAACATGCCCCTACAGACGTGATGACCGTGGGAGAACCAATCGCGGTATTCGAGGCGCACTTGGTTTCTGTCCAAGAGGAGCCGCCCGCAGCCGTGACGTAGACGTTGTATCCCGTCGCCGTTCCGAAGTAAGTCGGACTCGCTACGGAGATCGAGTGCGAACCGTCTACCGTGATCGTTGCCTCAGATGAGGCAGAAGTCTCTGTGACAGTCGGGGAAATCAGGGTATAGACAACCTTGTAGGTTCCCGCTCCTGGAGACGTTCCCGCTGGACCCGTCAGAGCCGGAGGCCGTAGCTGCCCAATGCTGACTTCGCTGGCAATCGTCTGCGCTCCACCTTCGGCGCGCGCGTCAATCATTCCCCCGTTGTCGGTGATGGAATAAGCATTTGCGTTGTTCAGCCGCACGTCCAAGGTCGCGCCGGAGAACTGCGAACTATCCCGAAAGAGTTTCGAGGTCGCGCCAGTGGAAGCACCATCGGAGTTCACATACGGCGTTCCTTCCGTTCCAGAAGGCAACGCGCATCCCGCCCAAACCATCGGCGAAGATCCACCACCACCCGATTGCAGACAGTTGCCAGCCGTTCCCGCCGCAGTCGGCCAGTTCCAGTTGTAGGTTCCCGATGCCGCTTGCACGAGGAAACTGATCTTGCCGCTTGTGCCCCCCTGCTGTGCGAATGTGCCGCTGCCCAACGTCGTTGAACCAAGAACCAGATCCTTCGAGAACGTAGGAGCAGAGCTTGTCGTGCCGATCATCACAGAACCCGTTTGACCGACACTGACTTGCGAGATTGCGGACGTGCCGTTGCCGAATAACAGGCCGTTGGCGGTCAGAGTATTGTTCCCAGTCCCGCCGTTGCTTACCGGAGTTACCCCGGTGATGTCCGCGGCCTGATCAACCTTTGAGATAGTCAGAGCCGAGATATGGCTGGAGGCCGCGCCGACATGCAGGATGCCAGCCGTCGCATTCTCACTGTTTGGAGGCTGCCAGCCGAAAGCCGTGCTTACCGTCGAGGACGGTCCAAGCCAGTTGAACTGACTCGCAAACAGGCTCGGAGCCGATCCACCGCCTAGCCCAATCTTTCCCGCATTCGATCCTGCCGGGGTATTGAATGACGTAGCAGTCATGTTCCCCGAGGAATCGATGGTCGCAGTCGAGTAGGAGGTAATCGCACTCGAACTGCTGGCAACTGCAATCTGCGTGCTTGCCAAACCCGAGCCAGTGATGCTGCCCGTCGAGCAGGAACCCCACACCGGATCAGTCCCGTTCGAGGTCAAGCACTGATTGTTCGTCCCGATTCCAAGCCGCGCATTGTGGCTGCTCGTGAAATAGATCAAGTCGCCTTCTGTCGTCAGAGGCGAAAGCGCATCGAAGCCTCCCTGCTTTGTCCCTTGTCCCGTCCCACCTTGCGCGATGGTCACTGCCGCGTTATCCGTCAGCACATTCACGGAAGCGTTCGGGAACGTGAACGTCTTGGTACTCGAGGCTGGCCCTGCCACCGTAAAGTAGGCATTCGCCGTCCCACCTTGCGCGGAAGGCAGAACGGAAGCCAGGTGTGTTGCCGTAACCTGATTCGACGTGTTGATGTCTGTCCCGGTCTTGGCAATGGACGTATCGACATAACTCGAAGTCAACGTTGTGCAGGTCGGCGCCGCATCGCCGTTCAGTGCTGTGACTGCCTGATTCGTGCAACTGCCGGTTCCCGCCGCCCCAAGAGTCGATGCCGTGAACTGTCCCGAACCGTTCGACTTGGGATAGCGGCCCGAAGCCGCAGCCGAGAGATCACTGCCTGTTCCGCCTTGTGCCGCGGTTACGGCCGCATTCGTCGTCAGTACCGTGGCCGTTGCGTTCGGGAAGGTGATGACCGACGAGTCCCCACCCGCGAGGGTCATCGTGTTATTGATGGTCAGGGTCTTGCCTGCCGTCCCTGTCAGGCCGATTCCGTTGATGCTTGTCGCGGTCGCGGCCCCCAGTGCTCCACCGGCAAACAGCAGTGCCCCAGTCCCGCTTTCATCCGAAATCACTCCGCGCAACTGTGCCGAGGTCGTTGCCGCGAACACGGAGAGGTTGTCCGAGAACAGGGCGTAAGTCGTGGCTGACCCGTTGTTATTGCAAGCCTTCACGCGATGCGAAGTGGAATCAGCCCAGAAAATGTCATAACTCGCCGCACAAGCCGGAGCTGCTTGCTCCTGCGCCTTGATCGCTTCGGTAAGCCCGACATAGGTCGCGTCATCGGTGATGTGCGAGTCTCCCAAGGTCAGGGATGCCGTAGCCTTGGGAATCGTGTTCGTAGTCATGCCCGCGCCGGCACCTACCGAACCCGTCGCGCACGCTCCCCATCCTGCCGTCGTGCCGTTAGACGTCAGACACAGCCCATTTGCTCCGATTGCGAGACGTCCATTGCTGGATGCCCCTCTGACAATGATGTCGCCTTGCGTGGTAGTCGGCGCCAGAGCATCGAAGGCTGGCGCTGCCGTAGTCTGCCCCGTGCCACCCGCTCCAATCGGTAATGTGCCAGTCGTGTCACCTCCAGCCGCAAGGTTTACCGCACTCCAGCTTGGCGTTGTCCCTGAGTGCAGGACGGTTGTCGCTGTGCTTGCCGCAAGACGTGTACCCGCTCCCGCGGTCCCTCCGTAAAGCGTGTCTCCTGCGGTCGTAAGCGGGCTGAGAGCGTTGAACCCGTTCGCCTTAGTGGTTTGCCCTGTCCCGCCGTTCCCGATCGCTACAGTGCCCGTAACGTTCGCTGCATTGCCCGTGTAGGTTCCGCCCGTGATCTCGAACTTTTCCTGCGTGGTTCCAGGATTGCTTGGCGTGACAGTCAAACCGACAGAGTTCACCGTAGACGTGATGAAGTTGAGCCCTGTCGTCGTGGTATTGTTCGACCCGTTCGTCTGCGGGATGAATGATCCGCTTGAGGCGCGATCGACATAAGCCGTTGTCGCTACCTTGGTCGAGTTATCGCTTGCCGCCTGAGTTGTCGCGGTCGTGCCGTTCGGAAGTGCTGTCGTCCCTGTGACCGAGGTTCCATTCCCGGCGTAGTACGCGAGCTGATTTGTCGTTCCGGCCCCTACCGTCCCGCTTCCGCCTCCAGTGCCAACTATCGGACCTGTCCAGGTATTCGTTGCAAGACAGATGTAGATTCCGGGATTGGTCGATCCCGTCCGCACGTAGATGTCGGCGGGAGTCGCAGCGCATGTGCTTGGAGGTGAAGTCGTTCCCGAGACGATACGCCGCGCCGTTGTCGAGCCAAACTGACCGAATGCACTGGAACACAGCAGCAGAACTGTCCAAATTTGGATTTTGAGTTTAGGCATAATGCACTTCCACATTGATCACCGTGTTGTCCGTATCCGTTCGGAGGTAGATTTCCCCGAGATGAGTCGTGTAGGGATTCGATTGCGCCACATCCACATCCCCGGCCAGCATCGTCTTGCCTTGGCGCGTTCCGTCATTAGCAGTGTTCTCGTCTCCCTTGAACACTTTCGCGGAGGCGTTTTTGGGATCTGACTGGATGGACAGATACGCCACGCAACCGATGAACGTCGTAGGCGCTAGGCCAGTCGAAGGCGAAACCGTGTATCCCGTCGCGCTCCCTTTGCCCAAGAGCCGGAAAAGATCGACTGCGGTTGCTGTGTGATCTGTGATTGTGATGGTCGCGCAAGGCATGACTACCTCCCGATGTTCAGTTGTCCGAGCCGTTCTGTGGAGTAAGGCTCTCCCGAGTTGGCTGATCTTTTGGAATGAGTGACAAACTTGCGGTGTAGATTCGCGTCAATGGCGCGAATGGTCTTGAGTTTTTCGGCGTACTTCTTGCCGGAATATTCGGCCAAGAACTTCCAATCCGCGCCCGATCCGCGCTGCACGTTCTCACCCTTCTGCGCCTCTTTGAACAGGTAAATGAGTTCGCGTGCGCGATGCTCAATCAGTTCTTCGTCCAGAGGGTAAGGAACCGTGTCGGTAGAGTTGACCAGTGACGGGCCGCGCCGGTCATACGAGAAGCTGTATGGCATGTAACTCAGGTTGTGCGGCCATATCTCGTACAGCAGGAATCCCACAGTAGCCGACTCCGGACGCTGATCGACTCCCCAAGGCACCGCATAAGTCGGTACTGTCGGCCCAAATACCAGCCTTTGCGCATCCCTCACCGACAAGTCATCCTGAGATAACTTGTTGAATAACACTGGCGCGTTGTTCGTTGTGTCCCGAATCTCGATGAACTTACGGAAGTCCTGCACCGGAACCGGGAAGTAGGCTTGATAGATCCAGTAAGTCTGACCCGGCCCTTCGGTTGGTTCCATCCAGGGACGGTCAAGGGTCAATACAATCGCGCTTGGGTCACTGTCGTCATAGCCGATGATGTTATAGAGGCTGTACGCGGGGTTGCGGAACTGGTAAGTGGTAATGAACTCTTCTCCAATGTCCGCCCAAGCCGCCGAAGCCGCAGCATCCCCAGTTACAGTGTTCTCATACGGCGTCGAGGAGAATGTTCCTACGCTTGCTACCAGCCCCGGATTGAGCCATCCGGCGTACTGTGTCTGGAAACTCCATTCCGTAACGTCGTAGGTTAGGTTCAGCGCTTCATTCAGTTTCGTGCGGGCGAAGGATAGAGCTACCCCAGGGATTTCTCCTCGCAACGTCTGCGCCATCGATCCGAAACTCACAGTTACTCCTCTTAAAACAAAGGGCAGGTCAGTCTCCGCTAGGACCAACCTGCCCGCTCACCGCCCGCCGTCAGCGAGATTCCGCTAAAATTCACCGCCCAGTGCGCCGAATTGGATGTACTCCCCTGACAGATCAACGCTATTCGCTTCCGCACCGGTCGAGATGACATACCACTTCGAAACCCATGACGCTCGGGACGTCCCTGTGACGCTCGGATAGAACCGAACTTCATAGGTCTTACTGACCGTCATGGTCGGAAAGATCGCGTCGATGTAGATTCCGGCCGGGAACGAGACGGCATCGCCAGCGGAAGAGGCGTAACTGGACTTGCCGGTCGCGTAGAAACAGAACAACTGTCTCTGGCCGATCGACACGCCACCTTCGTAACCGGGAACGATTTTTGGTTGCATTGCGCCTCCTTAGCCCAATTCCACCGGCAGTCTCAATTCCGCAAGGAACGTGGCCGCATCCGTGAAATCGGCAAGGGCTTGTCCGATGATGGTCTTGGCTGTCGCAAAGGTCGGGCTGCCAGATTGAGTCGGAGAAGTCACCAGTCCAGCATCGCCCGTGGCCGCTACCACCAGATCACCCTTCGATCCGGTCGCGCTGCCCTTGGCTTGCAGACTGGCAATTCCACCCTCCTGCGCCCACACATAAGCTCCCGCCGTCACCTGAGCAGCCGTGACCGTTGCCAAGAAGATCACCGGCCGCGCTCCAGTGGTCAGGCCAGCGTCGAAACTCGTGACCTTGTTGATCCCGTTTCCGCTTGCCGTCGAGAGCATGAGGCCGACCGACCCGCGCTTGATGTTCGCCGCTGTCGCGCTCGTGTCAATCTGCACATAGCGATACGTGCCCGTATGCAGATTGCTTGACTGCGCCTGCGCTTCATCTTCGGTCAGATCGAGCGATATGCCCCTCATCCCACCGCCCGACCGATAGGGCAAGCCGGTGCGGAGGTCTGTCATTCCGCTTGTGGACGTGTAGACCGTCAGAAGCGATTGCGGGATAAAAGCGTTTCTCTGTCTTGGCATGTTTTCACCTCAAGCCGTAAATCCGCTGATAATCAACCCCAACCGCGGGTTGTACACGTACAGGTTCGTTCCCAACCGCATGAACATATTGGCCGCGCTCACGTTGTCGGGAATTTCCTTGATCTTGGTTGCGAAGAACCAGGACTTTTCAGCCGTGGGCCGCATCTTGATGCACTCCGGATCGAACAGCACCAGGATTTCCGAAGCCTGAATCGTGGTCTGCGATGGGAAGTTGGAGCCGGTCGGAGAGGCCAAGCCCGCTGCCACCGTCACGCCGCTCGACGTGTAAGTCGGTCCCGTGTAGGAACCCAACTTGGTCGTGCTGCCTGATCCGTCCACATAGTTCGTGTTGGCTGCCGCTGTCCCGTAGGCTGCCGTATTCCCACCTGGCAGGTAGTTCCAAGTCTTCGCCGAGGGGCAGAGAGGATCGGGATAAATCTTGATCCCGAAGAAGTCCACCGAGGGCCATCCGAAATCCGTCCCCTCTTTCACACTTTGCTGATCGACTCGCGCAATCGCACGCAGCATGTTCACCAGTGCCGCCCAACCGAACGGCGAGGTGATGCCCACCTTGGCCTTACCGTTCAGGGTGAGTAACTGGGCAACTGCATTCGTCAGCACCGGATAAGTGATGGCGCCGGGATAGCCATTCGACTGTCCGCACCAGTACGGAGTCGAGTTATAGGCTTGTCCGACTACGCCGTTCCGGGTCACGCCGCCAGTGACGGTAAACACGTTGCCATCCGGAGACGGGTCAATGCCGTTGCTGAAGCCCTCGAAGAATCCGTTTGAGGAGAGCGACCGGTCATCGGACACGCCGGAGGTTCCGCCAGGATTGCCGTTCGCCGGCTGGCCGTGACGGTATCCGTCCATCTCGAGCATCGTGTTCAGATGCGAGATCAGATTGGCTTCAAGCAGCGCACGCTGATCGATGATTTGCGTGTCGCCGGCGCGATTGATGACGTCCAGCTCGAAGTCCTCAATCTGTGTGTAGGTCGCATACGCTTTCTCGTAATACTTGGCCGCGCTTGCAATCTGGTTGCGCGTCACGGTCACGGTCTGACCAGGCTCGACCGCTTTGCCCTGAAGCCGCGCATACTGGAAGGCTTCCACCATGCCCGATCCACCAAGGAAGTCCTCCACTACCCCGTAGCGCCGGAGGATGTCCTGCAATGGGGTATCTGTGAAGAAGCAGTCAGAGATCACATTCTTTCTGATCGCCTCCCGAGTAGATGCATCTATTTCGTTATAGAGAGGATCTTGTAGAGACATGTTTGATCACCTTCCAATTACGCGGACTGCACCAGCTCCGCGTGAATCTTTTCAAGCATCTTCTGGTGGCGGTCCCGCGTCGGGATATTGCCGCTCGCTTTCTGAAACTCGTCGTGCTTGATCTTCGGGATGTGACTATTTCTGGAGGAGACGCCGGGACGAAGATTCGGATTCCCGCCGCTTTCTTCCGCCGCTTTCCGGCGCTCCTCTTCAAGTTTTGACTTCACCGCGTCATCGACTTTCTTCTGGAACAATTCCTGCTCCCGAGCCGTCTGACGCGCTCTGAATCCGTACTTCTCCGAGATGTACTGGCCGATGGGCTTGCGGGCTCTCGCCGCCTCTTCCGCAATCACAGTCGAGGAGTCGGGAACCGGAGTGCCAAACAACCGCAAGTGCTCGTTGTTCGCATCCATCCACTGACTCATCACATCGCCCACCTGTCCCATGAACTTGTTCGGATCGAAGGCATTCGCGCCTTCCGCGGGACTGCCGGGAACTACCGGCTTCACACCGGGAGTCACATCGCCTACCAGTTCGGCCGGAACTTCGAATCCGTCCTTCTTGATCGTTTCCAGGTAGGCGGCCATCGCCTTGTTCTTGGCTTTCAGGCTTGTGATCTCGGTCAGAGACTTGCCGTAGTTCTCGACGTACTGCGCCACTTCCTTGCGTTCGAGTTCTGCCACTCGGCGTGCTTCTTCTGCTTTCGCGGCTTCGGACTGCGCAGTCTGGAATTTCGTGTCGGCTTCGGTGAGATACCCTTCTAGGTGAGTAACGATCTCTTTCGGCAGACCAGCGGCAACTTCGTCTGCAATCCCCTTTGACTTGAGCAATTCGGCGACGGTCATATCAATCTCCCTGTTGTCCCTGTGCAGGCTGCGGTTCCTGCGGACGAGCGGCCATCATGGTTTTCTGGAGAGCTTTGACGAATGCGGAGCGGGCTTCCATCATCTCGGGCTGCACAATCGGATTCTGCTGCGATAACTGCTCACAGACTTTCACCAGTTGCGCGAGGCCCTGCTGTAGCGGATTGGCTTGCTGTTGAGCAGGAGAAACCCCGGCGCCTTCCCCGCCACCGGGGTTCCCTTGCTGTTCTGGTTGCGGCATTGGTCCGGATGCCATGAGTAATCCTGCTATCGCTTCCGGCGTCCGCCCTTTTTCCCGCGCTTGCGTCCACGGCCCTTTTTCTTGCCCATGCCCTTGTGGCCGCCCTTGATGACCAGCTTGTGACCTTTGTGTTTCGCCACGGCTTTTTCTCCTTTTGAAAGTAGAAGCGGCTCGGAGGTCGCTTCCGAGCCGCTCTCAGGTCCACGGTAGGTTGAGTGCGAATCTCAACTAACGAATACCGCTAAGTTGCTATTCGCTACAATTCAAAGATTTGAAGGAGTTAGTCGATGATGCCGCGCCGGATGGCGATAGCTACTGCACCTTGCGTCGTTCTTACATCCAATTTTTCCTTGATTCGCGCTACATATTGCCGCACTGACAGTTCTGTCAGCCTGACACTCGGAGCGAGTTGCCGCGGCGTTTCTCCGTCCGCAAGTAATTGCAGAATATAAACTTCCTTACTGCTCAACTTTTCCTCAGTGATCGCCATTGAGTGCTCTGTCCAGTTGCCGCATGGTGAGAGGGATATGTTCCTTCGTGACGATGTTTGTCACCCCACCCTGGGAGTAGTTGACGGTTGCGCTACCACGAAATTTATTTTGCCGGAGGTAATGATCGATCTCTTCTTGCGGAGCTTCAACTACCGATTCGATGATGGCGTATATCTTGACTCGCTTTACAGTCGGCGCGTTCATTTGCTCTGACTCACCACCGTTCTCAGATTTCCATCTTGGGTTCCACGTTTCTCCAATTTTGGAGGCTGCTTCCCGCTCGGAGGCCGGCCGCCACCCTTGCCTTGTCCAGATCCATTCGGACCCGCGGCTCCCGGCATCTCCACTGCCGCAAGCTGTGCCGCCTTGATCTTGAGATCGAGTAACTGGTATTGCTCAGCCTTGTACCGCTCAAATTCATCCGACCCTGGCGTCTCCGGCCACTCAATGCCGATTTTCTTGAATGCGGTCGAGAACGATACCGGCCAGCCGCGTTGCAGGGCGTTCATGTAAATCATCTTTTCCTGCATCTGGGTAACATTCAGCAAGGCGCTCGGGACAGACTTGACGATGATGTTCTGTGCCAGCCACTTTGCCCGCTCAATCCGACTGGCTTTGCTTGTGGGGTTGTTCTTGTCCTCCCAAGGCATGTGCGAAGGAACGAGTGAGTTCGGATTGAAATCGAATACCTCGGACGCCACTCCGTCCGGACCTATGATGCTCATCACCCGCCGCGTCGTGAAGTATTGCGCAATCAGGAACTTGAGCATGTGCGCAATCTTGGCGTGCGCAACTTCCATGTTCGCGGCAATGCCCTTTGCGATCGGTCCAATCGTCTCCAGTAACTTGTCGAAATTCTCGCTCGACAGATTGAACTTCAACTGCGCCAAACTCGACAGATCATTCAGCCCGAGAATCTTTTGCCCAACCTTTTCAAAGACTTCGAGCATCTTGAAATCTTCCTGATTCACCGCAATGCTGTCAGGCAGAAGCGATACCAGAGACTTCTTGGCATCACCGCTCACCCCAATCTTCGGCGAATCTTCATCCAACCAGTCAAAGTGCTTGATGTCGTCTCGCGAGACGCCGGCATCCAGATCGTAGCCAAGAGGAGGATTCATCTTCCGCTTCAGCACGCGATACATCAGGTCGAGGAATGACCTACGCGCTCTCTCGAGTCCCCCGGTATCCTGCAACAGCGAGTAGCCCACAGCCAACCAAGGCCAGTCATCCACGTCGTATTGCACCGGAGGTATGACGCCGTGCCAGTCGAACGCTGGACCGTCATACATCGGCTGGCTCATGCCGGGATTCGAGATCATCTGCCGCAACTGCGGATACACCCTGCAATCTGACGGCGAGGCCGAGCGGGACGCGGGCAGGTTATTCTCGGGATCAATCCATGCAATGACGGAGCCGACTGACGGCACTTCGTAGTACCACGAGGTATTCTTGTCTCCCATCGGGAACATCTTCCCCGAACGGTTGATGCGCAAGTCTCGAATGAACGTATGCCGGATCTCGCAGTACCGGTTCTCCCAGTCCTGACTCTCGTTGCCGTACTTCCAGCGGTCCCAATACTCGTGTCGACGGACTTGGTTATTCGAGGTGTACTTGAACTTAGAGATGGGAAGTAACTGATCCTGATAGTTTGGGAAGCGTGCATGAGCTTCCGCGATTCCCATGCACTCGATCACCGTGCAGACATACGCGCCCTGAATGTCGTTGCTGCGCGGCACCTGGTTTGGCATCACTTCGCGCGGCCCCAGATCCACAAACTCAATGTCTCCCTGCCCCCATCCGAAGTCTGACCGGATGAACCGAGGCCAGAGATACCCGCGCCGGAGAGCTACCGCGTACTGGAGAGCCTTGCGAGACTGTCTCGGGAAGTGGGATTCCTGGTAGATGTACCTATAGAGACGGTTGAACATATCCACGTAACTCTTGAATTGTTCAGCCCCTCCAAGAGTAGCGATCTCGCGGATGTCGGAGATGGTTTCTACGAACTTTCGGACGTCCGATTTCAGACTGTTGGACTTGAGCGATTCCGAACCCTTTGTGCCTAACAGGTCGAGATACTTTTCCGCGGTGTTGTCATCGTGCGACTTCCACCACTTCTCGCCTTCCTGCACGGACTCTTCAATCCAACTCTGACGAGTCGCGGCATCGGATTCGAATGCCGGAGCTTGCCAGTCTTTCGTTTTGTCTTCCATCGGTTCCCTACTGATTCAGTATAAGTTTGTGGACAAGTTCTTCCCCAGGCTGCTTATCCGCTTCGTAAGCCTCCTGCACCAGAAAACTCTCTCCCCGGTATCGCTGGCGGCGCTTTTCCATCACTTCCAGACAGTGCAAAGCCGAGTCGATTGCCTTCCGCGTGACCGGATCGGCTGTATTCAGCCTCTCGCGCAACTGACGGCGCAGTTCCTTCCTTGTCGCGCTTTCCCGCTCCAGATAGGAGGCATCTTCCGCGTCTCCCTCTTCCTTCGCTTGTTCGCGCCATAGCTTCGCATAGCGGTCGTAGTCGTGCGCGTGCATGATCTCGATGATCTTGTACCCGCCCTGCCGTGCCAGCTTCTTTGTGAACCAGTCATCCCGCGCGAAACAGAGAATCCGGTTCGTGCCTTTGTGGACAAGAACACAAATCCGTTCGAGGCCCGTCAGTTGAACGTTGCGACGGTGCGGTCGAACGGACTCTGGCAGCCAAAGGTTTGACATGACTAGGTTGTCGGTGGCGCAATCAGCGCAGCCAATTCCTGTTGCAACTTCGCCACTGTTTCTTTCAGGGCAGAAACTTCTGTTTGTAGCTGTGGCTGTGCGTCTTTCACGGCAGCCAATTCCTGTTGAAGTTTCGGCTGTGCGTCTTTCACGGCAGCAACTTCTGCCTGCAATTCCTGAATGATCTGCGGGGCATTTTGTAAACTCCATTCCATGACGTTCTCTCCTAAACTGTGATTTGGTTCTCAACCCAATCGTAATTCACTGCCGGCATTCTCTCCTCGGGACTAGCATACTTTTGTTGCTGCCGATTGACAAGAACGTCATGTGAGTGACGTGTGAAATACGCCAACGCCAAGCCCATGATGTTGTCGTCGTGCTGTCCCGATTCGTGATCTAGCTTCGATTTACCCGAGGCACTTATCTTGCGAACCCAGTTCGATAACTGACGCAAGGCCATTGGAGAGCTGATTCGGAGCCAGCCACCATTTATTGCGTCCTGAAACCGATTCAGCAGTATCGGACGGCTCCAGTCGTACATGAACCATCCCTGCTTCGTGCCCTTGTGCTGATCGACTTTCTTGTCGTCGTAGCGAATGAACAGATGGTGATAGAAGAATCCCATCAACTTCAACTGGAACTGGCAATCGTCTCCGTATCTTGCTCTCTGCTCGATGATGAACTTGGCGCCGCGAGGGTCTTTTGTTCCTGCCCGGTCCCCCTGCCACTGCCCGTACCATGCTCCAAGACAGGCCGCGATCGACACCATCTGCGGAGGATTCACCTCGTTTGAGACAAACTCCGCTACCTGCTCATCCCTCTGGTTCCCGGTACGGTTCAGCACTACCTCACACACCGCTCGGTCCTCGTCCACATTCCCCAGGCCGTCCGCGGTATCGATTCCAAGGGAGTAATCGCACCCCTCTTCCGGGTGCTGGAACACGAGGAGTTTGTTGAAGCATTGCGTGTCGTCCTTATCGTCAAAGTCTTTCAGGGGAATCAGTTCCCAGTAGTTCATCTGTCCATTTTTGGACCGCCACGATACCGGGATGCGCGGCTTGTCGTAGTCAATGGATTCCGGGTCCGGCTGATACGGTTCGTCGTTCTGGCCGATGAGCACTGACTGACCGGTGACGGCGTAGGCTTGATACTGCCGCTCGGCCCGATCCGTCATGCACTCAATCACTTCATCACTGACTGCGCGATCGTTTTTCGATTGGAAGGCTTCATCGTCCGAGACGGGATACTGAGTGAGGAACACTTTCAGGGTATGACTCTGCGAGGCTTCGCGGTACTTGGTTTCCCAGAACCACGCTTGCTCTTTTGGCATCTCCCACCGCACTCCCATCACTCTCGACAGGTAATCCGTCGATCGTATGTAGAGTTCCGCGCGGCGTATCATGCGCTTCGTTTCCAGAATCGGTTCCCATCCGACCGGGACAGGATTCTTTCTGAGCCAGTCGGGAAGCGGATAGAGATCCGTCGCGCACGGCCAAGGGATGAATACCGCCATGAAGCGCCCCCCCTTGCCCCAGTTTGCCTTGTAATAGCGCCACTTTTCTGCCTGCCAGGATGTCGCGTCCGCCCCCGTCCCTTCCAGAACGAAAAAGAGCTTGTAGGACGAGTGACAGGCCGGGAATAGTCCTTCTTCCAGCGTCTTTCTCGGCTTCGGGATGTCGGCAATCTCCGACACATGCACACAGGTCGGAGTCCAGCCTTGCGCGATTCCCATCGCCTGCGATCCAGACTGCATGGACATGATCGAGCCGTTTTCCCACCGCGGCTGCGAGGACTTCGTGGATGTCAGTCTCGGAACCAGCCAGAACGGTTGCCGGTCACGGCATACTTCCCCCATCCTTCCAAGCAGATCTGACTGCTCAGCTCGAGCCGATGCCATCACAGCTTGCGTGTTCGGGATGAACTGCACGCGATGATGGAACTTCATCACCGTATCCGTCGAAATTCCTACCTGACGCGATTTCACGCAAAAAAGCTCAATTGCAACTTGATCCTCATCGAACTTCTGGAGCACGGAATCAAAGATTTCCTGAGACTTGCGAGGTTTGTAGCGGAAGATATTGTTCTTGTCGTCACAGATCCAGCCGTAGCGGGTTTCCCAGTAGGAGGCTGAAGCGAAGCACATGAACTGCTCGTTTTCTATCCAGCGCCGTATCTCTGCCTTGCGCCGTTCTGTCAGTCGGACGGTAGGACGAAAGTCTATGTAGCGGTTGACTTGGTTCTTTTCGATCTGGACAAGGGAATCGATGTAGGCGCAAAACTCATCTACGTTTGCGATGGAATGCTCGACCGGACGCCACCCTTCACGCGCCTCAAAGTCATCCAGCGTCTTTTCAATCACCTTCGGGCTGTACATCGCTGTTTTTAAGGGCCACCAGTTACCCAGTGGCCCCGCTCTGGCTCTTTTCCTTTCCGGCCTTCTTAGTCAGAGTTAGCCGCTGTCCGTCAGCAACTTCTGCCGGTTGTTCTGCCACTTTTCCTGCCGGCTCGATACCAGGGGAAACAGATCATCGACATCGGGCGGAACATCCACCTCTGGAGCTTCTTCCTGCTCATCCTGATTCTGAGGGAAGTTGAAGTTGATCGAGGCTCCCTTGGGAGTCGGCAGGAACCCTACTGCCTCATGTAACATGCGCCGATCGCGTTCCCCGTGCTGCATCTTCGCGTACTTGATCGTGCTCTTGATGACGTCCGGATGAGACGCCATTGCCAGCATTGCTACCTTCTGCGCCTGAAATGACCGATAGGACATGACAATCGCGCCCAAGAGCGTATTGCAGTCTACTTTCGCCTTGAGCACCACCGCTTCCAAGGGGATCTGTTTGCGATCACAGACTGGAGTGGAGTCGTAAACGTGGAGAAACGCGATGATCGAAGGTTCAGAGGAGAACCGCATCGCGTCGATCACGGTCCTCCTCGGAGTAGGTAATGGAAGCGGTGGCGCTTCCCGCACTTGTTCGGCAGTTATGCCCGTCCCCTTGAGAAAACGGCGTAGCGCGGATTCCCTCCTACTGAGGCTTTGGCTTTTGATTGTCGTCAAGGCGCTTCTGGAATCGGCTGGCGACTTCTTCCGTTTCTTTAAGCCAACCGGGAGAGGGTTTGTCGCTGAGCTGTTCTCGCTGATCTTCGTCCGGTCGGATGATTTCGGCAGCACGCTTTTCTCTCTCCGGAGGATTCTTTCTCTCTTCCAATATAACAAGTCTCTCAAGTACGGCCGCAATGCGTTCAAATGCGGTCGCTAAACGTTCCAAGTTGACAGTCTCGTCCAGTCCCACAGTTACACCTCCAAGGTAATTCGGAACTCATGAATCACTTCGTCATCCAGATTGATGACCTGCACTAACCCGTCCTCCATGTAGGCGTAGATTCTCAAAGGAAGCCCTTCGATCTTGCTAAAGTTGCCTTCGAGTATAAAGAGTCTCGAAGGAATCAATCGCTTAATCTCTCTTAGGGTCCGAACATTCATTCGTACCTCTTTGGGAGTTGTCTTGCGCGGGAACCGCTTCTCCATCTCGTCAAGTGCTGCGCATACTTCCTGAAGAGTCATACGTTTACCGTCCAATTTCGGACTTCTTTCTCGGCGCATACTTGATGTGCCGGATCTTCGTTTTCTCGCCCTCTTTCACCAGTACCGGAACTGGCTGATCACTCTCCACCCGCACCTGATTCGGAGGTGCTGGCTGTATCGTGACATTGGCCTCAACCAAGCGAGATGACGTATCCGGAAGCCCAGACGTCTCCTCGGCTCGGACAAAGTGGTTATCGACTACTTCCCGGCCGTAGTCGCTCAGTTTCAGGCGGATTGAGATGTCGGCCGTGAACGAGGTGTAGGCATTGTCGTGCATGAGAGCGCAGTGCTTGTTCAGGCTTTCCTGCACTCTGAATAGAATCGCTTCTTTGACTTCATCCCCGGATAGCGGTAGCGGGGCTGGTTTCTCTTCTGGCATCACAATCTCCCTTCTATCAAATCGTAGTCTCGATGGTTCTTCTTAGCGGAAATATCACCCGGAGCCTTGATGTTCGTAATCACTACTCCTGGCCGACCAGAAGCCATCTTGGCCGCCAATCGCCAAAACCCCACGGGGTCCACAGCCTGCCTATGACGCTCAACCAGGGCCTCAAACTTCTCTTGCGTGCTCACCCGCGGCTCCCTGGCGCCGGCCTCGATGTACTTCACCGCCCGAGTCGTGATCCCCAAGGCTAAGGCTAACTGCCGCTGTGTGAGTTTCCGCTTCCGGCGAAAGCGGCGCCATTGAGTTGAGATGTGCATAGCTCACTTCCCCTTCTGTGCCGCCCTAACTTCATCGAAATACCAAATTCCCTGCCTTCCTTTGGCGGGGATTGCCTCGATGACTTGAGGATCGTAAAGGACTAATCCGTAGCGTTCAGTGATGCATTCAACTAGGGCATACTTCGAGTCCCATGTATTCATCCGGCGATGAGTCGAGACGCCGACCGTACCCATGATGCAGCCGCCAATCTTGAGGAAGTTGCTGCTTCTCTCAAACTGGTCATAGGTCAACCATGGTTTCGCTTGCTCCAGCGCATCCTTATCCCACCTCACTGATGCGTGTATTCCGATGCGTTTCCCGGCGAGCCCCGAAAACCGTCCATGTGTCCTTGTTTCTATCGTTTTCCAGCCAAGCATGACCCACGATGCCC